>Ga0307510_10008755_pt1 | contig 12063 bp, 17 predicted proteins | sample 12_EM_MG_FD_207224 | JGI IMG/M metagenome (GOLD analysis project Ga0307510, IMG submission 207224) | Populus trichocarpa ectomycorrhiza microbial communities from riparian zone in the Pacific Northwest, United States - 12_EM | ecosystem: Host-associated > Plants > Roots > Unclassified | place...
CCCCCCCTATCCCCTTCCCAGAAACCGCCCTATTAGCCCCACAATAGCTATGACCTTATTAACGAATTATAAACTGAGACATTGTGGGAGTTAATTAACTGAATCTATGCATATGTTGCTTGTCTAGATTATTCCGCAACCGGGTGAAAAGGTACCGCTGCTCCACTTGCATGCCCTCGTTACCAAAAAAACGTTGATACGTGCCATTCCGCTACTTCCCGATGGCTCTAGTTCTACTGTAGAGCCTCGCCAGGGATCTTGGCGTTAGGCATTCCAGTCGTTTGTCAGACACCGGGGGGCGGCGCAGACTCCTGTGAACGCGGGGAGGGTTGGTGAGATTACGTTGGATGACGGGGTGTGTATAGGTGAAGAAGAAGAAGCGGTGCAGGCACAAGTACCGTCGCCTGGCCCAGTCGATCTGGGAATGACAACGGCTGGGTGTGGGGTTGGGTCGGCATGTAGGGGTCAGAGGGGTGGTAATGGGGAGCCGGTAATATGCGGTGACACAGTGGAGACCAGGTCTGTTGGTGAGCGGGTGCAGCATGGTACTGTACTCGTGGCGAAGATTTGCCCCCACTGCTCAGCGTGGAGAACGAGGCGGTGCTTCCTGGTGGCCGGGAGCTCGCGTACGTACGGACATGCTTTTCGTGCTTTTGGTGTTGGTGGTTCCGTGGATCTCCATGGGGGTAGGAGGAAATCGGCTTGGGGTGGGAATAATGGGGGACGCTCTAGTGCTCACCACGAGGGCGAGGCCAACTGCCATAGTAGAATGCCATTGGCCATAGGGCCTGACAGTAGGGGCGATGCAGAGACAATCACGAGTGATGGGGTCGATAAGTTATCAATGAATGTGGTGGGTGAGGAGTCTAATGGAATGGCTAATACAAGTGCGTTTGAGCTGTTGGTAACCTCTTATCACAGCCTTGGCCAGAGTGATGATTAAGTGGCCCCGATTGAGGGTAAGGTTGAGAGAGCTGCTCCCGATGAGGAAGGGTGTCTGGGGATCAGAATGACCACAGGCGCTGGTAAACTTTCTGTAGCCTTCCTAGAGAAGGGTGGGAGTCTGTGCTTTTGGTACAGGGTCTCTCTGGTAGCAGAGATTCGCTGATGGTAAAAGCACTTTTGCTAATGAGTTTAGTTATGATCATGCTCAGTGCTGAGCTAGCGCGCATCGAAGGTAGGCCGTACGAAACTTTAATATTCGCTGACCTCTCACGCTGCTAGAATCCGACATATATCGATTTTAGAATTCATGGATCCTCGGATTGGAAATTTACTACTCTTCCAGTTCTCGATGTGTGCAGGGGCGGTGGCTCTAAACTCACTAGTGCTAGGCTACGTGGAACACTGGATACCTCCGAAGCGCCCTACGGCTCCTGAGGCACCGAACGTTGAAATGCAAATAGAGGACAAAAACTGGCTTCGCCTGTGTGCTCTTGTGGGCAGATCATTGCTGTTGACATTAAGCCTAAGATTCCTGGCATCGTTCCTAAAATTGGGCCGAGTCTATTTGTTTATCACTAATGGACCCAATTTTAGGACAATTTGATTGTTGAATCGCCAAATAGCGATTTAGTCGAGTTTTCTCTGGGTGAGCGTGGGTTTGTGGGGGATGATTTGTGGGGAATGGTCGAAATATTGCAAAATGAGAGATTAAAGAAGGATGTGGGTAATTCTTTAAGAGGTTACTTCTGCAAAGAAGGGGATGGCACCGCGGACGGTTAATATCCCCAAAGTTCGTGTTGGGGGTGAATCGAAGATCATTGGTGAGACGGTTTCCATTCAAACTCCGAAAACTGCCTTTACTCGTGACTTGCTCTCCGGACGAACTTTTCCGGTATGATAGGAGTTCTTGACACGGAGCATCGCCAACAATGATCCCGCTACAAGTTTTATGAGACCCAAGCCCGAGGTGGGAGAAGAAGTTCTGTGTGTTCGCATCGGTTCTCTGGCACTGGCCCACCCCATTGTTAGTGAGGAATTCGGTAGGGAAGAGAATGGTTACCACAGCTTTGTGGATCAAGTTGCCCACATTATCGGGGGTAGTGTAGATGCTGGCAACGGATTTCCTTCAGTGGGTGTCTCTACGAAGTTCTCTCCAGGCGTTCCGCTCTCGGTTGGACCGGTGGGTGGAATTATTCGGATTCACACTGGTGGCTACGGGCTCAAGTTTGTTACATCAATCATATATTGGTAGGAGAGGAGCAGTGTTGGAAGATGGGAGTGAAGTAGTATTACTGAACCACGATCTCGTTGGACATGAGGACGATGGAAATTCGAAATGCAAACGTGAGGAGCGACTAATGATAGGTGTTGAGTGGTCCAACGAGACCAATCAGATCCCTCCCAATAGGAAAATTCAATATAGGTTGCCACAGGTGTCCGGGGGGGTTGTTGGTAGATCTGTAGTCAAGTGTTTGAATGGGGAAGGTATAAATGCCACTCGTTTCTTGTTAACTCGGGCGGCCCGTGCTAATAATATATATTGGCTTCTATAGCCTGTGTTATGTACCGGGCACAGGGGCCGTTTGAGGCCCTTAACGTTTCATCAGGGCTCTCCAGAGAGAGGAAGAGCTATTCTCGCTGGCCTAGGTAACCAGATCGGGGACCTTTTCTTTGAGATGCCTTATAGCTTCAGAAGTGCACGAGGGAGTCTTGCAGCGCTCTGGGAATTCGAGTAGGGTCAGAGGGTTTCATTGACTCCTGATCACCTAAACAACGAGGACCAGACACCCCACAGTCTCAACGCCGGGATTGGTAGCAGCGCCAGCGGCTACCTCCTTTCTCACCCTGGAACGAGCATAACCTTGGCGGGCCCATGGCTGCAAACCTCAATATCACAGGGCGGGGAGAGAGTGGTTTATATTGCTGGGCACAACGATAGAAGACGGTCTAGCTAGTGGCTCTTTGCCATTTTCCTGACGCTGATACTTGCCGCAAATTTTCTTGACCAGATTAGTAGGATCGATGGTCTTAAGAGATGGCTTCGTAGGACCGAAACGAGGCTGAAGGGGATGGGGAGCTCGCACCGGCGACTGCTCTGGAGACTGGCATCGGTGGGCTAATAGGAGCCTGAGGGAGCAAGGCGTTATATGTCTGTGATGGGGAGGTTGAAGCCAAATGACCTGCGTGCTATCCTTCCAGCCCCGAAGACAGAATCGGGACGGAAGGATATGCTCGCTGTTGACATTAATGAGCAGGGTTGGGGTGAAACTGAAACTAAGGAGGAGCAGGAGCTCTTGCAGGACGCATATCCTGTAAACACACCCTATGAAGATACCGAGCGCTCTTTGGCGCATCGCAGGGATCTGCACGGGTGCTTCAGGAAGTGCCTTTATCAAAAACGTTGGGGAGGGTGATGGCTAGTACACTGGATCACGGTTTGATCTTGAGGGCCTATAGACGTCATAGTAATAAAATAGGGTAGCGGAATGAAGGATATTGGGGATTGGGCGGGCATCGGAGCTAGTGCTATTGGACTTTTTTCCCTCTTGTATATCCCGCTATGAGAAAACGCAGCCAGGTTCTAGCCTCACTAGTGATTGGATTCTAACACCTCTGGTTGTGGTTGATCAATTGTGCACTTTATCGCCGACTTTATTCTATCACAAACTTAGTTTATTTGTGTGCCGGTTCTAAAGAACAGAGACCGCAATGGGGTCTGTCCGCATCCATATCCCCATTGAGACAGTAGGAAAAAAGGGAGAAAAAAGGCACGAACAAAATACATCTCCGAAGCCAACGGTTGCTCTGCCATAGCACTCCCTCAATCCATCAAGTTCTAAAGTCATATTCTGCCTCCTCGGGGTCCTTCGGCACGTCCAGGACTTCGCACAGGCCATTGGAAACATCGTAGACAAATCCGTGCACCTCCAATCCCCTATCCCTAATTGCCTCCTGAACATTGGCATGCCTCTTCAAGTTATTGATCTGGGCAATAACGTTCAGCTCGACCAACCTCTCAACCCTCTTGGTCGGATCGCTAATCGCCGCCAATTCGGCTTTATTCGCGGCGCGCACGTCACGCAAGTGCTGCAACCAATGGTCGACAATTCCATGCTTTTTATCACCAAGCGAAGCCATAACGCCACCGCACCCGTAGTGTCCGCAAACAATCACGTGTTTAACCTAGGAATAGGTCTCACTATTAGTCCAAATGCCACTGTAAAAAAATTAAAAAAGAAGATGGGGGGGAAGGGAGAACACAAACCTTCAAAATCTCAACAGCATACTGAATAACGCTCAAGGAGCTCAAGTCCCCGCTGGGCAGCAAGTTCGCGATATTCCTGTGCGTGAAGATTTCGCCGGGCATCAGGTTGAGCACGGTGGTCTCGGGGACACGGCTGTCGCTGCATCCGATCCAGAGGATCTGGGGGTGCTGCGAATTCGCCAGCGAGGGGAAGAGGCCGGGACGGAGGGCGCTGGTACGCTGCGCCCAGTTCTTGTTCCGGGTGAGGAGGGTGTTGATGTTGTTGTCTGTGAAGCCACAGATTGAGGGGTCGTTGCTCATTTTGGCGGGTTGATGTTTTTTTGTGCTTGGGAAAAAGAAAGGGTGGAGAGAGGAGGAGGGAGGGAAGATGGAATTGATGTGTGGTGGTGGTGGTGGTGGGGTGGGTATGGAGGAGGTGGGGAATGCAGCAGTTGATAAGCTTTGATAAGCCCTGCAATGAGGGGAAAGGGCTTGTCCAGGAATCGGTTACAGGGATTGGAGGCAAGAGCTGGCTGGCCGGGTGCGGAGTAAATTTATTAAACAGGGCTTTTCTATTTTTATTTGTTTTTCGGCAAAAGAAATATTGGTTTCGGAGCTTTCCTTTTCGCAAAACTTGAACCTGAGATGTGAAATCTGGGAGATGCACTGTGCCATCAAGCAATCAAGAACCAGAGTGCGAGATGAGCTAGTATTTATATCCGTCCGTTAGTCTACACTACCTATCATATTATCATTATTATCCAGAAAGTGAAGGATTGGAGTAGTCCCTGCATAAACCCGGCACTCCTCTCATGACAACTTCAGACGGTGCAAGTTTTGTCGCTGATTCACGACCGGGCATCCGAAACCACCGGCAACCCCCCCCCGGCTCCACCCCCTACGTTGGTTTTCGGTAGTCGGTTGTGTCTGTTCTAGTTGGAAGCTACAAATGACGATTTTTTCTCTTTTGTTTTTATTGGTATGATGGGCATTGTACGAGTAGGGTTGGCTTACCAGTATCACGGGAGGGAGGGAGGGAGCGTTGCTTCGAACCCTGCTGGCATGAATGGTAAGTGATATTGCAGTTTCAGAGTTCTGGTGGGAATTTTTGTGATGTATGGGTATGATACTGTGTGGTGTTATACAAGTACATGGATGTAAGAGGGTAGGGAGGGGTAGGGATTCTGGAGCTTCATGCGAGGTTGGTTATCTCCCGCTAAGTGAGGCGTCATACGGTAGGGGTACTGTGGCTCGTGTAATATTATCCGTGGATAAGCTAGCTAGTTGGCTAACTCTGAAGGCAGATGGGTAACTGGTGTAATGCGGTACTGTATCAATGCGCCGATCGTTATCTAACTATCTATATAAAAGGGAAAAGAGGTAGGTTTTACCGTGCTAGGGTCAGACTGTGCTAGTGCTGTTCTTGTGATGTTCGTCTTATCGTGGTGGTATTATCACTCTATTAGATAGTGCATCTCGACTAGGGAGGGGATTTCTGGAAGTGGAGTTTTTCGTGGGTTAGGACGCAGCGTGTTTTCCCTCGCTCTATCGCTATGCTATAATAGCTACGCCCGCTTTCATCTCATGTTGTGTCTTCAGTTACGGCTTATCTTTGACTTTAGGAAAGTAGGCAATACTTCATCTGCCCCAAGTGGCTATTTTAGAGCAGATCCTCATTATTGGCGCAAGGATACGAGTAAATATGGTAGTCTGGCGCAAATAATGCTAACATGAGATATGTGATTTATATCAAGCCTTTTTCTCTTAGAAAATATGAATTTATACCGGGTATGACTAAATGGAACTCTGATTCATAAGATAGCAAGGTATTTATAATAAAAAATAAAGTTGAAAACAAAATAGGTATATTGGCTATTCTATACTAACTTCATATCTGTTTAGCTAGTTACTTTCTTGATAGAATTCAGGAATACTCTTTTGCCTTCTGTATAAGTTTATCTATATACCTGCTTGTATTACTATATAATAGCTATTGGGCACAAATGCTATTCTTATGATAGCTTCAAGTAGTTTACAACAGTCTAAAATAGTCTACAACTTCTGAGCCAAGAGAGAAATCTATCTTAATATACTAGCACTTATCTCAAGCAACAGGCACTTCCAATATTGAAAAGGAAAATAAAGATAGTAGGGGAGCTATAAAAGAGTGGTCATAATGGTTCAGGAATATTTTAGGGATATTTTAAAGGCAAAACAAGTCTTGAAAGCTGGTATACATAGTTAACAGGAGTAATTTTAATAAGAATTGCCAAAAAAAAAGTATCTAGTCACATTGATTTTGGGTATTGGGGTATTTATTAAAGGTTAAAAAGAAAGAGAGACTGATTGAAATTACTAAGCAATTATAGTTCAGAAAACTGGGAAAATAGCAATAGTGAGTTGCAATTAATAAACTAGTAGAAAGAAAAAGTGAAAACAAAACATACTAATATGATGATAAGTAATTGAATTTGAATAGTCAATACTGTGACTGCTATTCTGTACTACTAAATTTCTGCTTTTAGGCTCAGATTCCAGTATCTTGCAATAAGTATTGTTTAAAGCAATTCTATATCTCTTATACCCTTTTCAGATTTTCCAATTTCCTGTATCCTATTTCACAATAAATAGTTTTCAATCATTAATAAATCACTTTATACTTCTTGTAGAAGAAATATAATGCCATTAAGCTAGGCTTACTTGAGGTAGTACTGAAAGCAAGAAAATCAGTGGAATACTATTTACTTTATGGAAGGAGCGAAGTACATTAAAATAACAATCACTTTTAAAGAATACACATGTAGAAAACAAAACCTCAGATGTTATAATCAATTTGAATTCACTAAGCTACATTGTAAAACCAATAGGGCAAACCGCACAAAACGGAAAACTCCTATTGTAAAGAAAGTCCAACCCAGCAGATTGTCTGACTAGCTAAGTACCGGTCCAATTTTCCTTTCTCAAACCACATGATCCTCTTTACCACTTCTTTCTTGCAGTAGTCCTCTCTTCAGTTGGAGGTGAAAGAAGGAAGGAAAGGATCAGAAAAGACAAGACTTAACTTACATAGAAGCCCCTGTCTACCAAGCATATACAATAGCCACTCCTGCAAAACCATGAAACTACATAAATTCAAGATTGTGACTGACTATCTATTTAGCCAAAGTTAATCTCAAATAAGCTAGAAAACAACAAGTTAAGAAAGTCAATTTTAAACTGTAATAGTACAACTTGACAGAAGTGCTAGTACAAATATCTGTTAGTCAACTATAATCAGTTGTTACTAGTAATCTGATACTGCTTTAAAGAATAGTAACTGATATTATATTCAAGTTTCTGAGATTTAGGAATAAAGTAGGAAAGTTTTATTATTATCCTATATAAATATAAATAGAAAGGTCTTTGGAATTTAGTAATTTATAGATCAGAATTAATTACTACTTCATTGTTATCAAAAAGAACATGGAGTTCTTTATTAAGTAATATTTTATTTTAAATGAGTTGATGGAGTGGCTGAGCTCTTCAAAAGAATAGAAGAATAGAAAAAAGGTAGCCACTATGGTAGTTGTTAATTCAGCATACCTTTTGTATTAGTAAAAAGATATGGGTAGTTTCAAAAGTATCCTAATTGTAAAGTTGAAAATAGAGTAGTGCCATCCTGCTTATTATAATATATTCATAATTGCAACCTTTTACCCTGTTGTACAAGGAGATAACAAGTAGTATATCATGAAATTTAAAAAGTAGTTAAATCCTAATAAATTGAAACTTATTAGAAGTTATTATAGAACCTATTTCAGGTAAGTGGTCACTAAATAAAAAGAAAAAAAGAAGCTTACCTGAAGTGAGAATATAACAATTTGCTGATTCAACTGCTTCCTTATCCCTTTACACAACCTATATTTTTTGTTTTAAATATTAAATATATTGCCAAAAATAGTAATAATTTTGAATTAAGAGTAGAAATTGATATTGCTGATATTAAAAGTAGTACCAAAATATCTAAATACACTATTATGATAGTCAGAGAAAGAATAAATTGTAGTATAATAGCTTAATGTAATGGTTATAACAGGAAGAGAATTTCTGCCTGTATTGTATTCAACTTGAAGAATATCAAATGCATCTAGTTCTATATTAGAAATCTTACATGATATATCTAGAATATAGGTAATAAAGAGTTAGTAGTAAGAGTTAAGGGTAAGTACAGTAAACATACTCTTATTGGCTTGTAGTTCAGTCTGCCAATTATAGATTAAGTATAATGGACTTGTTCCACTAAGAGTTTGTTAGCCTTTTTTCCAACTTCAGGAATTGTATCAGGATTGGCTGTCCTACTTATTATACATACTCAATTTGTGCATGTGTGAGACAAAGTTTGCTGTACTTATGCTTACTTCCTAGTATATATATTAATATATATAGTAAAATTAGATAAAAGAAAGAGAATAATAATAATAATAAATAATTCTGAAAGTGAGTTATAGGAAAAGGAGTTAAGATAAAAGAAGAGTAGGAAGTTAGAGTTGAGATAGTAAGATCAACATGTATGTAGTAGGTAGTCTGACTACAACAGGAATACTTGACTTTGGCTACTACCATCAATTATCATAATATAAATATCTTTTCTGGATGACTTACAGTATAATGTTGATATCTCTCTGTCAAGAATATGTACCCATTTTTAAGTCCAGATCCATACAAAGGATATCCTTCATTCTTTTTTCTTTAAAAGCATGACAGTTGGTAATGTTGGATAAGGTGGATGTGGTAGGGAGAAGGAAGGTTGTCAGTCTGCGAACTAAATAGGACTAACAAACATGTGTGCGCAACGATTAGTTTATCCTAAAAGCCCTCAGTCTACTATGATAGTACGTTCTCGGCAACACAACAAAGATGGTTGCCCATACCCTATAACCCTTAACAGGTAAACCCAGGATTGGGAACAGGCGTGGGGAGCGAATGAGTAGGGTTAAGGTCTTCTAAAATAAGAGCTCAACGCTATCATACTATTAATTAACTGTTGACCCTCCACATGCTCGGACTAGCAATTATAGGTTTGATTTCATTCATTCAAAGCTGTTGTAAAGTGCGGGGGTTATTCTCATATCACCTTTACCGGCTACCGGCACTGTTCATCAGATTTCCTCGAGCAGTACAAACACTGGACTTTGGTGGATTCGTGGGGGCTATTCTAAAACGATTCCCATTCATGGCGTCGAGACGCGAGCTCTTGTGCGAGTACAATTATATATTATTAACCCTTCCCTTATCAGAAATGATATTGGAACGTCTCCACGCTGCTGTTCCGTGGAGAAATAGGACATCTTTAGGAGCTGGAAGAAGAAAAAACAACAACTGCTCTTCGATCCGGCATCAGACCGGGCTCATCATACCGCGAAGTTGATGAGCGCTTTTCTCTTTCTTTCCATTTATGTATTTGTTTATTTATTTATTCCTTCTCCTCATCCTATGTATCGGTACTACCTGTGCACTGCGCTTTAACGTGCTTTGGCCAATTGCGTGGTCGGTGGTGTGCATGTTCAGTTTACCGGTACGGTAGATTTTTACACCCTTGATATCGGGACTAGAAGGGTGCTGTCTGTACCCTTTTTTGTTTTTTCCCGAAAGTCCAGGCTCGGGGGTGGGCTTGGACTGATTAAGTCCGATGGTGTTTGGAGAGGTAGGGAATAGAATGTGGCTCGTGGGTGAACGGGATGTTTTTGGCTGCGGCTCTACATGCCGAGGGGGATTTAAGGCTTTGGTCCCTCCTTTGCCCCCTCTTTCGTTTGGGGGATGTGATCTGGATGTGGAGTGATTTTGTTGAGCTCAGAGTGTTCATCATGTATCACTCGCTCCTCCGGTTGCCTGTGCTTTTGGTAGTCATCTAGTTTACCACGAGTTGCGTTGGGGAGATGTCTATATGTCGTGGTATGACATCTACAGGACGAGAAGGGTCATCCTGACCTGGGAAGTTAAGTAGTTTACCTATACCACTTGTGACAGTATACTTTTTTCTCCTGTTTGCCTCGACTCGCAACATCGGGTGGTGAGTTCTTGAGTGACATGGCATAGGTGGGTGCGCTGCTGATACCAGTTCTTGCTACTAGTCAGTTTTGGGTTTGGGTAGGGTTTTTCTTTAGAGCCTGTTTGGCTACAACAGTTCCGTTCCGTTGGGAGACCGTTCCCGCTGTGGAAATGATCTCTTTGTTTTGAAAAGGAAGGAAAAGGGTCATTCGTATAGAGGGCGGAACGGAACCGTCGCAACCAAACAGGCTCTTACTAGAGTTTGCCGTAAGGCCCGGCTCCAAAGCTCTGGGTAGATGGGGGAAATCTGGTTACCAGGAGTCAGATGTTCCCTACTTTGGGGCCATTTTTTTTTTTTTTTCCTTGTCCCGTTCTATTGTGGCTGTTCTCTTGGGGGTCGGTATACGATGTCATATGGGATGTGAAAGGCATTTCGATATTCAGGCACAATGCCTTTGTAAATATAGAGCACACTGGGCGACAAGCTTTGACTTAAAACACTTTTTACTACCGCTTAAGGCTACATAGTCTACGAAAGACGAGTTAATAAATGGTGGGCGCTCGCTACCCTGGGAGCTGACTACGTAGAGAAACATTATGGTCCCCGCGGTCCCGTCTTCGTTGTGCTTCGGCTAGTCCAATTTTTATATAGTTGGCTTCTAGGATAGTTCCTCATAATATCAGTTAGGATGTCAGAGGATATGGTATTGGGGTAGGCAAACTGGTACCAGTACTCGTAGGTTTTGACTTTACCCAATGGGGTTTGGACCGGATGGAGTATTATGATGTCTTTAATATTCCTGAGTGAGAGTATTAGGTCATCACAGGAGGATCTGGGGGTAACTTACCTAATACAGTATCACCACAAATAAAGGGTGGAGATCTCCCTATTTCTCACTTTTGGCTCCCAAGAACATTACAAGATTAACTTAGGAGTAGTTCGAGTATTGGAATCGTGTAGATGTTTCTTCTACCGGTCATCCCATAGCGAGAGCTCCTGGTAATTGGCCGTGCTGGGAAACTGCGGGGTCTGCACGTGGGTTGATACTTGGTTTATAGACCTTTCACGGCACTATATCGACTAGTGACGGCACATTTCCGTCGCACCTCTCGTAACGTGTAATGAATGTACACGTCCCAGGCATATCGAACCCGAACGCAGGGGGTAAAAATTTGTATGGCGGATTGTCTGCGCACACCTGTGACCCAGTACTGGATTCTGACTTAAATGTTCGGGTTCAATATGCCTGGGACGTGTAATAAGAAGGTCACTCTACGAGTACCAGGTTTCGGCTGATATTGTAATACCACCGTAGGGGATTGTGCCGCGGCTGACATGGACATTACAGGCGATGTGTATGTCTTCGGGGTGCTGCACGCTAGAACGGCCAATTCGCCGTAACAAAAAACCTCGCACTACCGGCATCTCACTGTGGATCTGGCAACATGAGCTTTCATCTAGTTTACCGTAGTGCTTGTATCTGGCAATAGGTATCTGAAAAATACTATTATTGTTACACCACCACCGCCCAACCAACGAAGGAGAACCCTTGTCTCTTTTTCGGATAGTTTACGTTAGGTATAAGCACACTGTACCTCCACGTAATGCAGCCCCTCCCGGCCTAGACACCGCAGGGACACTCCATACGGAGTCTATAGTAAAGTGAGTCCTACTTAAACCTGGTTGGCCGGGGAATACATACAGGCAACTTCCTGGGGGATTTTCAGAGCACACTGCCGTGCACTGCGCAAACGGCCGGGCCATAACTAAGGAACACCAAGTATCGGGCATTTTTGTGTTGTGCGATAGCTGTTTGAAGAGAAGTGGGACTGCACTGCAGGTAACC
>Ga0307510_10008756_pt1 | contig 12062 bp, 8 predicted proteins | sample 12_EM_MG_FD_207224 | JGI IMG/M metagenome (GOLD analysis project Ga0307510, IMG submission 207224) | Populus trichocarpa ectomycorrhiza microbial communities from riparian zone in the Pacific Northwest, United States - 12_EM | ecosystem: Host-associated > Plants > Roots > Unclassified | place...
GTTGGGGCTTTTGAAATAAACATGCTTCCTCACTAGTTTGTAGTTGTTGAAACACCTTGCTTCCAAAATGAATTGTGGTTTTTCCCATCACTCACCATATTTTTCAATATTTGCAGAGAGGCCTCCAATTCCATATTAACTTTCCTGTCAGATATCTTTGATCTTGCAAAGTCTAGCATGGGAGAACAATATTTAACTATCAGAGACAGCGTCATTATTCCCCGGGGCTCCAGTATAACCAGAATTTTGGTTGCCTCCTTAACCGGAGCACTCCCAAGTTCTCGATTAGAAACGGTAGCGCTCATATTCTCTACCAGAACTCTTTTTGGCCTCAATTGGAGTAAATTACCGTTGGGCATTAATTAAGAAATTGAAGGAAGCTTCTTTTTTCCCCAGGTAACATACGCTTTGCTAGCACTAACCCGTGCATATGGAGCAAGTGCATTGGAGTGGGCTAGGGAGAGTGTTTCTTTAATTCCATCAACCGTGGTCACAGAAGTGGAACAAACAAAGATCTTTCAAGCACTGACTGACGCAGCATCTGGGGTTGATATCAAAACCCTGATGGGTGCGGTTGAGGAGCTTTCTGATGTTTGTCGGCGGAATAGAACAGTCCAGGAGATTGTTCAAGGAGCTTTAAGGCCACTTGAGTTGAATTTGGTGACTGTATCATAGGGGAAGAGTAACACGAAGGCACCATTTTGGCCAGGCTTCATTTGTCGGTCACTTGAATTGCTTGAACATGTAATAGCCTTCCTTTTTTTAATATATTCATTCATCATTGTGAATCATTGACCGTTCTCCAATTTTTTCAGGAGAATCGTTAGCACCTCATAGTGACTGGGAGACAATGGGTGAATCTTTGTTTCTTTATTCGTGCGATTTGAGATCTTGAGTGGTTTGGACCGCGTCGGTTTCATTTTTGGGGTCAAAAGTTTTGGTATAAAAATGCAATCTTAGTGTGTAATGGTTGGTTGGTGGGAAAAGAAAATTGTCTCCCTTTCTGTGTTTGGTACTCTTTCAATCTTTGGGTTTTTGTAAAGATGTAATTCTTGCAGTGTGATAAGCGTATTGTTCTTTCCTTTTAATTTATTGCTCTATAACAAATTGCAATGCTGTGACCAGAGTCAGTTAATGTCTTTACTGGTTCTTAGAGCTAGAGAGAAGTCAAATGTTCTTTAATAATTTCATTTTTTTTTTTTTAAATGGAGGCAAAAATAACCTGCACAGAAACTCTTTTCCTTCTCCTATTCCTATAATTACTTTTTCAGGGCATGAGATCAACTTCTTGCTTCAATTATAAATGTTTTAACGAGCCTGTTTAAAAGTGTAGTTGTGGTTGTTTTTTAAAATGGTTTTTATTTTTTATTTTTTTTAAAATTATTTTTGAGATCAGCACATCAAAACAATTTAAAATATATAAAAAATATTTAATTTTTAATAATAAAAAAATTAAATATTTTAAAAACACAAGTTGACCAATGCCTTCAAATATAACCGTCTTCACTATTCTAAATCCCCACTAAAAAAAACAAGTGGCAGGTATGCACATGCATATCCATGATTTTTTATAATATTAAAAGAAGGCTCATTTGAACAAAACGATTCATAAAATACATATTCATGCATGTATTGTTAATTTTTATTTACCTGATATATAATTGAAATTCAAAAATAATAAAATTACATCAACATTCAGCAGCTTGTTAAATTGAACCTTAATTATTTTCTACCAAACATCCTTAACACTTATTACACTCTTAACAATCAATCTTTAAATCTATTTTCTTAGCATTTTCCCTTCAAATCTTAATTTAACTCCCACTGATTCATTAATGTCATACTTCTATTCTGTGTGTAAAATTTCTCAACTCAACCTTCTAATTTGCAAAAAATTTCATTGATACTCGTAACTATAGTTTTGAAACTCGGTCTGGCCCGATAGGTTGACCCGGGACCCAGCCAACCTAAGGCTGGAACCAGGCCGGGTTGAAGAAAAAACGGGGAAAGAAAAAACTCGGTGTGACCCGGCAAGATCCGGTTGCAAACCTGTTGATTTTTTTTTTTTTTTTTACTAAAACGACGTCGTTTTAATTTTTTAAAAAAAAGAACTAGTCCGACCGACCCGGTGATCTAGTCAAAACCCGGAACCCGGACCTTGAACCGGGCCGGGTCTTAAAACTATGATCGTAACCATTAAATAATGTTTGAGCCTTTTTTTTCCTATAGGTTATTAATTATTTTTTGAACGATTTTATACATGTATGTGGATGTGAGAAAAAAACAGAGATAAAAAGTTGCAAAAAAAAAGAGAAATAAAACATGAAGATGTTACATTTTTGTTAATTATTAAGTAATAAAAAAAATTAAAACTTTTTAAAAACACTCAGAATTTTAAACTATAGGGTTAGAAGCGAAACTTGGATGAAAACTTACAAAGATATTGAAATTAAAAAATAATTTTAAGAAATTAAATAGAATGGTGTTTCATTATGCATCCACAATGATCACATACCTAAAATATTATTCATTATAATATTTTTAAAGTTTATATTTAAGTTATGAAACTTTATCTTTTTTACATTTTACTGACAATTAAAAAAAGCTGTTAAAAAGAGAAAGCTTTAACCATTACAAAAAAAAACATGGATACTAGTGTCTTTGGGTTAATCTTGAGGATAAAAGTTCAATGAAAGTAATTTGATTCTTAAATCATTTTGAATAAAAATAGATCAGAATCCTAAAAATATATTTTGATTTTTTTTAATTTTAAGTTTTTCATCTGATTAGAGTGTGTTTTGGAGTTGGAAATGAGGTTTTAAAGGTTTCTTTGATATTTGTTTTGGTGTTATAATTAAAAATAAGTTAATTTTTTTTTTTAAGGTCAAAAAATTCACACCTTGATTTTTTTAATTATTAAAAATGGCAAAACAATTATTATGGGGATGACTGTTTAGGGACATCTGTTTTTTTATATATTTTTAAAATAATAGATGATGCTATACTTTTCAAATAAGATTAAGGTTTTTTGTGATAATATTATCAATTGCTTTATGAATAATTATATGTAAATGTAATATATTGAACTTTCTTAAAACATTGTTGATGAATATTCAATGAGAATTGGATATTAATGTTATTATTTTTATTTAATAAAAATTATATAATTTTCTCAAATTTATCATTTCTTTATTTTCACATATAATAATATAAAATTATCAAGACATGATTTTTTTTATTAAAATTTGTTTTTTAGATCATGATAAGTTTTTATTTAAAAAGTCATGTTATTAAGTATTACTAGCAACTCTCTTAATTTGTAAAATAGTTTGACATAATTCTCAATAAAGAGAAATGAGAGAAAAAAAAAAAAGAAAAAAGATTTTGGATACACTCCAAAACTCTAATAATAACATCACTAGTATTGTTGGAAAGATCTCAATGAGACAAATCCAATGATATCATTTGAGGTTACCAACGTTGGATAGAGCGAGCCATATGAGCCATCCAAAAGTGGTAAAGCTCACTTGTGTTTTCGGTAATTCACGTGACTCACTCCAATCATAGTTGGTGACCTTCTTTGATGCTGTTGGATTCGTCTTGTCGAGATGTTTTTTTTATGGTACTGGTGGTATCAGCATCAGTGCTTTGGTGTGTCTTTAAGGTTTTTTTTTTGTTTGTTTTTTTTTCTCTCCCCTCTCTCTTAGTAATTTGTGAATAGAGGAGAGAGATAAAAGTAAAAAAATATAAAGAGATACTGAATGCATATTGAAACTCTGATGATAACATCATTAGTGTCATTAAAAAGATATCGATAAAAAAAATCTAATAACATGATAGAAGGTCACCAATAGTAATCTAAATGGGTTATATGAACCGCTAAAACAAATTGAGCCGACAACCTTAAACAATTCTTGTGATTCATTTCGTTAAGTACTTGTGATAATTTTAAATGTTCATGGACATTTCTTGTTGAAATCTTTTTATTAGTATTAGTGATTTCACTAATTAAAGTTTTAATATGTTTTCTAAGATTTTTATTTTTAGATTTTTTTTAGTATAAATTATATCAAACTATTTTATAATTTGAGAGCTTAGCTATTAATACTTATGACTTGCAAGTAACGTATAAACCTTCCTATTTTAATTTTAAACTATTATTTTATCTTTTTGTTTTTTACCTAGAGTCCAAAAATACAACTTCTGATTGCAGCTAGTATTTTAATTTTACCCAACTATGAAAGATGGGTGCTACAGGCTAAAGAGCGAGTAGCGAGTGATGACATAAAGCATCAGAAGCGCGTTGGTGTTGGCAGACAACTTCAACTAGAACTAGTTGGTGCCTGGTGGTGTTCTGTAGTCCCTCTTCTCCCTCCCCTCAATGAATCATATTATTAGCTTTTATTATTTCCACTTTGCAATCATTCCTTCTCTGATAACTGATTCTCAATCTTCGTTGCCAATCAAAATTCTTGCCTTCCTTCCCCTCTCCTCTCTTACTGATTGATTCCATAGCCAGCCAAGAGTTGCCAATTGCTGTAAAAAAAAAAAATGGAGAGAAGAAAATTGGTTTCCACATCTCAGAAGAAAACCCTTCTCTCTCTTTTATCCATCAACTTAAAGAAACTCACGATCACACCTCCAAATGACCTTGAGTTCTCTGATGTATTTGGCCCATCATCAACCCCGCATGACCCTAACCATTCACACTCTCCTTCCACGTCATCTTCTGTCCTGGACCCCCCTGTCATCCACAACAGGTCCCACTCCTTTGTGGGCCCCTCCCCTCGCTACCCTCTTCCCTCTTCTCCTCTCCCCTTCCACCATATCCAAGAAGATGATGAAGCTGTAATAGAAAATGAAAGTTGTGACAATGAAAAGGGAAAGAGCGAGGATGATGAGGGTCAAGTGGGCAGTTGTGGTAATAATAATAAAATCGGGCCTGCTGATTTTGAGATACTGAGAGTGGTAGGAAAGGGAGCATTTGGTAAGGTGTTTCAAGTAAGAAAGAAGACTGGTGATGGCAAAGAAAAAGGAGGAGGAGGAGGTAGTGGGGATGGGATTTATGCAATGAAAGTAATGAGGAAGGACACAATTATTAAAAAGAAACATGTTGATTACATGAAGGCTGAGAGGGATATCCTCACTAAAGTGGTGCACCCCTTTATCGTCCAGCTTCGCTACTCCTTTCAGGTCCTGTTTCATTATTCTTTTTTTCTGACTTCTTTCTTATACTTGGAGATTGTTCAAGTTGTTCTTTTAAATATTGTAACTTTTGGATGCTGCGCTGTAAACATCTTTAATTCTTGTATGCAAGATTCCTTGTTCTGGTCTAATAGAGCAAAGTAGTTGCATTTTTTGTTTTTTTATATAATGGGATTTTGTTCTAGTTGAATTCACATGAAAATTTTCTAGGGAAGAAAAGAAAAAAAGAGCATTACTTTATATCATGCAGTAAAGACTAGCAAATATGCTGATGTTATGTAGCGCTGCAATGCGGATAATAATAGCTGCTTTGCTATAAATGAATAATGCTTGTGTTTTTTTTCTTTTCTTTTTGGAAGTGAAGGGAAGAAAGCATTAGAAACAGCAATACTGCATTGAGAATTTAGTTTCATGCCGGTATAGTAGCACATGTGTTGCCTATAATGGATGTTCAGGCCCTCTTCACCATAGTTTCATTTCATATCAGGAGAAAAACTGATACAGTCAATAAAACTATTCCGTATCTTTATTTTTCAGCTTCATTACCCATTTGGGTGTTAAGAATATGTACAAACACAAATGCTCTTTATCTTTATATACTAATGCAGTAGGTAATGCATTATCTGGAATTATTTTGTGTAACACTGGTCCATTGCTATACAATGACAGTTTTAGCTGGTTTTGATGTTGTTGGGGTAACAGATTGTGAAATTAAAAGCCCATGTTACCCTAATCCTATTCAATTGAAAATGTATTCATTGTCAATTTGTAATTGCATTGCTCAATTATAACATTAGCAAGTCAATGGTACAAAGTTTGAAAATTTTCACAAGAATCTTAATGGTACTTTAGTTATTATCTTTTGATTGCACATGATTGAAAGTTTCATGGGTGATGTAAGTAGTCAGATTTTAGAATTGTTGTTTTTAGCGTTATTGATTTTCATATTTACTATTGAGCTGTGTTAACCATTACAAGACCTTAAACTGATCTTTGTATCAGGGTACTGTAATCCTTTATTTTTTTTAAAAAATCTTATGTTCATCAGGAAGGATTAAAATAGACTCTGGAATGTTTTCAAATCCTTTGCAATGGACAAGTCTGCATGAATAATATATAATCTTCTGTGTACCTTTTCATCTTTTCCTCATTTCTCTTCAGACCAAGTCTAAGCTTTACTTAATCTTGGATTTTATGAATGGAGGTCATCTCTTCTTTCATCTTTATCGACAAGGGATCTTCAGGTATCTTATGTTTTGTACTTTTAAATTGCTTTCATGACTCGTATTTGCCTGTTTTAACTTTTTGGTTCTTGGTATGTTACACAGTGAGGACCAGGCAAGGTTTTATACTGCTGAGATAGTATCTGCTGTTGCCCATCTTCACAAGTGCGGGATTGTGCATCGGGATCTTAAACCTGAAAATATTCTCTTGGATGCTGACGGGCATGTAATGGCATTACCCATGCGCTCTATTCTGTGGAAGGATTTGTGGAACTTATTTAAGTTGGATAGTTTTTTTTTTTTTTTTTTTTTTAGAGAATAAAATCAAACAAGTCTTTCCTGAAACTGATTGTCTTCACGCAGGTTCTACTGACTGATTTTGGACTTGCAAAGGAAATTGATGAATCAAGCAGATCCAATTCAATGTGTGGGACCACTGAATACATGGCTCCGGAAATTTTACTGTCCAAGGGCCACAATAAAGATGCAGATTGGTGGAGTGTTGGAATACTTCTGTATGAAATGCTAACTGGGCAGGTAACGTATTGGATTAACAAGGACTTTTTTTTTTGTAAAAAAAAAAGAACAATTCTAAAATCTGGTTACTATTAAGGCATTGAGCTTTGCATAAGTCCTCAACAATCCCCTCCCCCCCCCTCCAAAGATTCGTCAAGAGGAATGTTGTTGTATGCACTGATTCTGGATGTTGTTTCTGAAGATGATCTCTAAAACTTCTTCTCTCAGCCACCATTTACACACTCAAATAGAAAGAAGCTCCAGGAGAGAATTATCAAAGAGAGAGTCAAACTTCCACCATACCTTAGTAGTGAAGCTCACTCTTTGCTGAAAGGAGTAAGTATACACTTATTGTGATATATCCTTTCTTCAATGGTTTGTTTGAATTTCCTTTTTTCAATTAAGAGCTCATAATTTGTGTCTTTTGTTGTAGTTGCTACAGAAAGAACCATCAAGAAGGTTAGGCAGTGGTCTTGATGGCGGGGATGAGATCAAAGGCCATAAATGGTTGCGGCCAATCAACTGGAAAAAATTAGAGGCGAGAGAACTGCAGCCAAAGTACATACCAGATGTGAGTGGCAAAGACTGTACAGCCAACTTTGACCAATGTTGGACAACAATGCCCCTTGATGACTCACCAGCTCCCACACCAACTGCTGGTGAACATTTTCAAGGGTATACTTATGTTGCGCCTAACCCTTGGCTTTCATCCGGATGAATTAAATGATTATGAAGCACTGCCAACCTAATGAAATTTGAGTAAGTTCACCTTTCTTTTTACAGACCTCTTTTTTTTTTTTAAATAATAATGGGGAAAATGAAATAAAAAATAAATAGGCATTCTTCTCTCGTGTATAATCATGCATTGGTTTTTGAATAAGTATTTAAACTACACCCTGTCAGAAAAGATGTGAGATCTAATAACTATTCTTTAGCTCAGGACATGATCCTTCTTAGAAGTATACTGCAATCAAGAATCAGTGTGCTCTGTCCCAATTAGTTAAGTTAGCTGTTAGAAAAAAGTGTATCATTTATTAACCTGTGAGAAAGAAGGAACAATGTGATGAGTTTTCCCATTTTTCATTCATTTTCCCTTCAGATTTTGATCTTTGGTGAAACAGAACAGTATTGGGTTTGTTGCAATGGCTCCATGCTGCTTCTTATGCTAGTTGAGAGCTGATCAAATTTTAAGAATGTGAGATTAATGAAGTCTTTAATCAAAAGCATGCCAAAATATCCAATCCAAAGCACAAAGACCATTTGGATGGCTTGGCAAGAGAGAGAGGATTCTGTTTAGGACTTCCTCATGAAGGTGATGTAAAGCAATGGTGGATAGTAAAGAGAAGCTTTCTTAAAGTACAAAGAAGAAAGTAGCATAGAAGAATCTTGTTTTTCATTAGGAGACAGGTGACATATTGAGTACTCCTTCCTTAGAAACTTCACTAGGCACCTCATAGAATGTGCTTAGCTTCAGTGGCATATCTGCAACCTAGCATCATATCTTTTATTTTGTGGAAGAATTTGAACGGATTGGCATAAATTTATCATGAAACTAACGTTGTTTTGCTGTGTTTACAAAAAATATAAAATATAAATTTATTATCAAAAAATATATTTTCCCTTTGTTTGGATTATTTTAATCCATATAGATAAATTTTGTTGGGCATATGAAGGAAAATATTAGCAAACCAATCACTAGATTTTCACCATATGTCATGAGTAGATCAGTAGGGAGGACATATTCTTCTCACTTTCTCTCTCATCGATATCATCCTTTATAAAAAGACTTCTATCAGTCATTGATGGAATGAGAAAGTAATCTCCGCCCCCGTAGGAAGCTTGTATTTATATGGTTGTTACTAAGAGTAGTCACAAACCGAGAGGAACCTAAATAACAAGCAGGCTGTTTATCCTCCACTTTTTTGAAAGCAAGCAGAAGCTTATTAATTGATCCACTTAGTTAATCCAGATATCGTCTTATTTTTCCAGAAAGAGTGGCTATAGTTGAGAGTCCATAAAGTAGCCATGAGTAGCAAAAATAGGAGCAACAATTCCCTCTGTGAGAAGTCAATGAAGGTGGCGGTGAACATCATAAAATTGTCTTCATTTTCTATTGCTAAGATGAGTCTGGGAACACATGGTCCTCCAGTTGTCACCAAAAGCCATATCCCTATGACAGGCTCGGTCATGGTTGCTAATGAACCATTGCTGTCTCAAATTCCAGGAAGTCGAAGGTCACAAGAGTCACAGGGGAGCTCAAAGCCAATATCATTTGTGATGCAGCCAGATGAAGGTAATGGTTCTACACGTGCGATCCAAAAGGAGAACAGTGTTATAGATGGGAGGGCTTCTGATTATATCAGAAAGGTACATGAGAAAAACCACAATGATGCTCGTGAGACGTCAGAACTCTCCTCGTACGTACCCCCTCTGCCACGAGCACTGAAGTAGCTACCTTAACACGTGTTTTTCAGTATTTCTTGTTACCCATTTAATGTTTGGCTGAAATAACCTGATAAGTTAGATCACTGAAAAAGAACTGGATCTTTCATATCCTTTCCTTGCTTGTGTTAGTGATTAGTGTATTCTCATCTGCTTCTTGTGTACTTGCCTTCTCTCTCAAGGGAAAGGGGCCATGGTCCTGAACCAGAGGTTATCTCCTAATATGGCATAAAACTGTGTACCTGAGTGCTGCATAGCATGCGTTTCTATTTATGGCTTTTCCAGATCTTCTAAAGAAACTTGGGTGCCTGTAAAATATGCTTTTATATTTGCTCGCTGAAGTTTACAAGTCATCGGATCTTTTATCAGTGTGCTATCCGGTTAGTCTGTAATCATGCATTATATATAATTAAGAATCGTGCTGTTTGTCATGAAAGAAAATTAAGCTGCAACTTTTGTGGGGTGAAGCATACCAGTTCTTTGAATAGTTGGAGTTGCTGTTAATTTGATGACCACTTTGGCAGTTATTCTGCTGGAAAACTGGAAACACGTGCAGAAGAATAACAATCAGACAAATTCGGGAAGATGCCTCGCTATGTTTTTTGATTAAATTCGAAAACCGCACAATCAATTTGGATAGCAATAATTAATGTACAAAAAGCTGGGAAGATATAAACAAGAAGTTAAAGTTAATTTTGATAAGAAATCAATCAGGATAATTGGAACTTTTTATGGAAAGTGAACAGTTGGAAAAGGAAAGGATATGGATGTGCATGTCAGAGCGGGAGGGAGAATCACTCCACCTTTATTAAGTGCTTGTTGTTACCTTGTTGGTCACGCGATTGATTATAGTGGCAAAGCAAGGAAGAGAAATTTGGAATCCTTCAGCCTGAAATGTCATGGGCAGGGTATATTATAACAAAAGCTAAATGAAGGTATTTCATTGTAGATTGTAATAGTAGTTTTACTTTTAATTTTTTATCTTTTCACGAGCGGATAAATATTTTTTTGGCTTTCTTTTATAAGGGAATTCAGGTTTTTCTAATTTCCAAGTGCAAGCAAATAACATTTTTAACCTTAGAAAAGACAAAAAAACTTTGCTTTTAGGGGTATTTTGTGTAATTAAGAGGACTATGAAGGGCGTTTTAGTATTTTCACGTTGTATTTTTTATTTTTTAATCAAAAAGCTGCTGGAGCGTGTTTCACATGCCTCGGCAAGTGGGTGGCGCCCTCGCCATTAAGGAGGCGCGTGAGACGCTTTCCAGTGGAAAAATCTAGCTAATCGTCGTATCACTAGATGCGCAACCATGCCATCTTTCACATTTATCGGCGTGTGTAGATATATCATGGTTGGATTGCAGCCGGTGATCGATTGTTTGTGTTTTCTCTTTCTTTTCTCTCTCCTAACAACTAAAGTGCACCATTGTCCTCTCTTTGTTTGTTATTTACTTGGATCTGATATAGGTTGCCAGGCCTAAACGCCTTGGGTCTAGCAACCATGTTTGATGCCACACCTAAGCGTGGGTCTGACATGGCTGCCAGACCCAAGGCACCTGGATTTGGCAAGGCTGCCAGACCCAATTTACTGGGGTTTGACATGATTGTCAAATCCATGCATTTGGACCTGCCAGACCTAAGTAACATGGGTCTGGCATGTTGCATGTCAGACCCAACTAAACTTGAGCCAGACATGGTTGCCAGACCCAAGCACGTTGGATGTGGCATGATTGTTGTTATTATTATTTGTTGTTATTAGTATTGTTGTTGGTGTTATTATTATTGTTGTTGTTGTTGTTGTTGTTGTTATTAGTTTGATTGTTGTTGTTGTTGTTGTTGTTATTATTATTTGTATTATTAGTATGATGATGATTATTATTGTTGTTGTTGTTATTGTTATTCAAGTATACTTGGGTCAGGTATGTTTGTCAGACGTGGGTTTAAAAATTATATAGAAATGAACTATAAATAATTTATAAATAACAAATCATCACAAAAATCTAATTTAATGCTTGAGATAAAAAAAATTCAAATTATATCTTCCCATTGAAATACTTTATTTTTTATGTTTATAAATTTGTTACTCCTTCAATATAAATTCTACCTCTCTCTCTCTCTCTCTCTCTCTCTCTCTCTCTCTCTCTTTTTCTTCTTTTTTTTAACTATATTTTTTATTAAGTCAATGCTTGGGTTTGGTATGACCCTAGCTGCTTGGGTCTGGCGGTCATGTCAGGCTCAAGAGACTTGGGTCTTTTGACATTGCCAAATCCAAGAGTTTTGAGTCTTATTTTTTTTTTTAAAAAAAAAAAACCTCATTTGCAACATAAATCCACATAAAGGGTTTAAACAATTATGATAAAAGGTTAAAAAACTACAGAAATTGCATAATGAAACTAAACACATATAGTCCAGTATTGTTAAAAGAAAATCACCCAGTAAATAAATATTTTTTTTTTGCAATGAGTGAGTAAAAAAATATAAAAAAATACAAATTCAAAAGAAAAAGAAGAGAAGATAGAATTTCTATTGAAGCAATAACAAATTCATAAACATAAAAATAAACTATTTCAATATTAAGATATGATTTGAATTTTTAGATCTAGAATGATGGATTAGATTTTTATGATGATTTGTTGTTTATAAATAATTTCTGAACTTGAATATCAAAAATGTTTTTTT
>Ga0307510_10008757_pt1 | contig 12062 bp, 9 predicted proteins | sample 12_EM_MG_FD_207224 | JGI IMG/M metagenome (GOLD analysis project Ga0307510, IMG submission 207224) | Populus trichocarpa ectomycorrhiza microbial communities from riparian zone in the Pacific Northwest, United States - 12_EM | ecosystem: Host-associated > Plants > Roots > Unclassified | place...
TAATATATAAATTCTTTTTTTTTTTGTGGATTTTGCTGGAGTAGCTAGTTGATTAATTGGGATTGTGTGATTCTTTTCCACGATATGGTGGAGAGGTTACTGATGATAATTGATAAAAGATAGTGATGTGAGTGGGGGCATAACTAAAATTTGAAACAAATTTACCTTCACATCCTAAGATTTTAAAAATTTATAATTATACCCTTCTATTTAAAGCTTATTCTTTAGAAAAAAGCACGTTTGCACCCCTGAAAAAAAAAACATGTATGTGCACCCTCGACCCTAAATTTCTATTTCCACTCCTAGTGATATCTTTAACAATTATTGAAGATGCCTACCAGGTGTTTGACAAATATCTCCTATAGAAAACTGAAGATTCAAAATGAAATCCTGGCTCAAGAACTAACAATCCGATATCTATTAAGACAACATCTAAAAGAACTGATCACGAGGGAATAAATATAGAATTAAATGGTCTAATTGCTTATCCTAAGAACCACAGGGACTAAGCTGTTGATCTATCTAAACTGGAGTAATTAAATTAAAACATAAATTATTCTATCTTGCATCATCAATATTGAAATCGGAGCTTCTTCCGCCAGGATGCTTAGATGCTCTCTTGCACGAGAGTGAAAGGATTCACATTCACCATCTCACTCACATTGAATCCCAACAGTAACAAAGAGTACGAAGAACCCTCAGGTTCAGGCTAAGCGTAGCCTCTGAAAAAGCCTTGCTGTGTGACTGAAGCCTGAAAAACCTGCACCCTTCATTGCCAGCCAAGTTTCTCAAGGGGGCGGGGCACCTCAGTCAATCTAGGCGATAAAAGGACACTAATGGAACAGTATTGCACTATTCATCATGGGCCAAAGTTGTTTTTTAATGAAAAAGAAGGCAAGTACAAGAACCACGCAGGTGAGGCTACAGCTGAATCAGTTGTCGAAGGTCTCTCTTTCCCTCCCTGGAAAAAGGCAGCTTCGTACTTTGATAAAAACAACACGACACATAATTCTTTCATTATGTGTCGTAATCAAATGCTCCCATGTCTACTTACTTCAACATTTCAGATCAACATGTGTGGTTCGACTCTGCGTTTTGCAGCTACTTTCTTCTACGTGTCGACTCTGCAGTGGTTGGGGATTTAACACCTTGAGTGATGTAAATAATTTCCAATCAGGATGTGTGACAAATAATTGTATCTTTATCTTCTTTTCAGAATCGGGAAAACTTTGGTCAACCTGGAGAGTACTGGGATTTGCCAATCGAGTAGTGACACGTCAAGTCTCTGCTGGATTCTAGCTATGGGTCAGGTGTTCAGTCTGGGTTGGACAATTATCAAGTACCCTTCCTTTTACTTCGTCCTTCCTCTTAATTTTATTGAGTTTTTTTTTTTCAAAGTTGAAAATATTATTTCTTAAAATATCACAACTATAAAAATAATTATCACAATATCACACAAAGGGCATGTAGCATATTTACAACCTATATTATGAATATACTAAATATACAATCATTGGTCACGCTAATAGTATATATGTGACCTCTTGGAAGCGCATTTAGTATTAGCATGACCTTTTTGTTAATTAGTTCCATAATTTCCTTTCTTTTCTTCTCCCCAGCAATTTGATTAGAAGTGTATCTCTATTATATATGGATAGCGGTGATTTCTATGCATTGTTTTACCATAGTTAAGGTGCTTTTTCTTAATTGAGTAATGTATCGGTTTAGTTGCATCAACACGTATCTAATGATATTAACACATTTAATGACATGCATGTTGAATTAATTATCGAGGTAAAAAAAAGATAATTGGTTGGTGGTTCATGCACAATATGTCATTTTATGGCATGCGAGGAGAGATCACCTATAAACAAAGTTGTATCTGCTTATTGATTTAGATCTTTACATGTTTTAGTACATAAATATAACAAGGCGACTCATAACATTATTATAGGAGCGCGTTACACGACGTCCACGTGATACTCCGTGTAAGTCGGCATATAATCCAGATAATTACATGTAATAAAATGAGATGTATGCACCAAGATATAATAAATTGGTATGCATGGCATCAAATTTTTTTTATCATGTAATAAAAAAAAATTTATATATAAAAAATGATAATATAATTTTTTCACAATTCTATTAGGTGAATTTTTTAATATGAGAGGGTCGAAGAGTTATGGTCGTAGTTTGTGATGCTACCGACAATGTTGTGAGTGATGCTTTCAATAAATACTTAATTCTTATTGTGTTGTTCTTCACTTAACAAGGTTGGGGAGGCTTAGTATTTGGACAATGCAATATAGAAGGATGATTGTGTTTATCATGCACGATAATGACATGGCCGTGGTTTTAACGGTGCAGGTCCATCAACGAGTTAATTTGTTAGATGTTTAACTGTGTAATTTAATTAATTTGTAATTGAATTGATATTCATTATTATAATGAATTATTTATGTATTGTAATTTATTTTTATAATTATAAATTTACCTACTGTGGAAATTAGTTAATTCTATTGGCTATTTGATATTGTTAATGTGATTATGTAAAATGTTTTTCTTGATGTATTGTTGCTTTTTTTGTGACTATGTTACTGGGTAGCAAGCTAAAATAGTTGAGATAGAGAGACAATAGGTTTTTAACAGGTCCTACATGTAATATATACGTGACCAATAATTCGTGCATGTGCTACAAGCGCAATCACTATTTGTGTGTTATTGTGGGAATTGTTTTCCCAACTGTGCTAGTCTAGAAAATGATTTTTGTCATTGTGCTATTGTGGGAAAAAAACTATATTTTATTAGTTAATAATTAATTGCTTATATATATATATTATTTTTCACATTGAGATTTTTCATATTTTTCTCTTTGGCTTCTTTAGAATTAAAGGCATTGCAAATTATTTTCTTCCATGGAAATGTGTTCGTAATTCTTTTTGTACTTTTCAACTAGTGTAGAATTTATTATCAGCTCACAATTCTTTTTTCTCCCTTTCGAATGGCCATCATTCAATACTATAATTATTTAGATTATGATTTCGGATTACAATATCAAATATGTTTAAGATAAAAAAATTTAATTTGTTTTTTTTTACGTTGTTGTTTATATCAAAGGAGAAAAAAACTTGAATTAAAAAGATAATATAACATTTGGCTTATTCACACCTAATTTAACATGTAGAATATCATAGGAAATAGATAAAAAGAAATGAAACATAATGCATTAAACAACAAAACATGGATTATATTAACGCACCCTAAAATAAATAAATTAAAAGGGAAAGGGAAAAATTAAGAAGATGGAAAATGAGAAGGTTTTGAGCGAATCTTAAACACTATTATATTTGGCATCATATATGAAAAAAAATCATTTTAAAACCTAAAGATATTTTCAAATTAGCATATGCACCAGCTAAAACAAAAACTAAAACTGAATCTCAATCATAAATAATATATTAAGTTGAAAATTTGTGTGATTGGAAAAATAAGGTATGATTGTTTAACCTTATAATCTAATTAATTTAATACCATCATATTAACTTCTCATATTATAATATGAATTTCCCACACCAATATTCATAGTAGAACTACTATCATCAACACTTGCGCTATAATTATCAACACCCAAACCAACACCATCATTATTTTCATTGAAATTTAAAATTTTTTCTCTAATAATCAGAATAATTTTATTACTATTATTATTTGAAAAATATTTTATTCTAGAAAAACCTACCAGCATCATTTGATCTGTCTATATAATATTTAAATATTTTTATTTGTAGTGGCGCAACATTATAATCAACATAAATATGGATATTTTTATCTTTTTTTACTTCATGCATATTCAAGACATGCAATGTCGATACATCGACAACTATTTTATAACTATTTTATTACAACTGTCACCTTTTATACTCAATTAATATAAGTTCATATCATAAACTTGCTTGCAAATAAACAATAACTTATAAAAGCAATTTGTCATAACATATGAAACAATTACTTGATGTGAAATAATGATGAGCATTTTATTTCTTGCAAAATTAAAACACTAATTAAACATGTTATACAGTAAAAGAATATAAAATTAGGGTTACATCAATATTAACACTAATTTTTAATGTGTGGATTTTTAAGATTTTTTCGAAAACAATCCAGATTGTTTCCATACTTTCATAAACCCATTTGAGTAGAACATTGAAGATTGAACAAAAATCAACTTAGGATCTACGAGTTTCACATTAACCCAAGTTTTATGCTATTTCTTTATGTGTAATCTTGTAAACTAAATAATATTCTAATGAAACAATAACATTATCTCGATTATTTAAGTCTTAATTCGAGAAAATAAGTGAGAAGATGTACTTTTTTGTTGTCTTGTTCTGGACAACAACAATACAAAAAAGAAATTCCATCTCCTGATAACGCGAACAGATGCAAAGAGAATCGACCACAAACTCCTAAAACTTTGATTTTAGTTGAATTTTAAGTTTAATGGAGCTGAGTTTTTACAAATTATAGCGAACTTTTGTTTAGATTAGAAATTGCTAGCAGGATAGAGTTGTGTTTGTCTTTTGTTAGTTTTTTTTTATATATATATATATATATATATATATATATATAGAGAGAGAGAGAGAGAGAGATAACATTAGTTTTATTATTTGGCGTGATTTGAATATTTTTTTTGTTAATAGAGATTTTTTTTATTTACACAACAATGAAGACAAAATGAATTATTCCTTTTAATAATTATTTTTGCAATTCAAAATGCTTAGTTATTTAATCAAATGAAAAATAAGAAATTGCATATTTTAGGGTTTAATTTATGTTAATCCACTATAGGAAAGCAAAGAGTGTGTAAAATAATGGAAGAAGCTAAAAGGGATGAAGAAGAATCAAAACAGCAACAGATATGGAGTTGGGGGGCAGGAACGGAGGGACAGCTAGGCACAGGGAAGCTTGAAGATGAGTATCTCCCTCAACTCCTTCACCTTCCCTTTCTCTCCTCTGCTGAATCCATTTCCACTCTTGCTTGCGGCGGTGCTCATGTTATTGCCTTGACCTCTGGTACCCTCGTTTACTTCTGCATTTTCCCTTTGAATTCTTGTTATCCAATCACAATTAATCAAATTCTTGTTCGTAGGTGGGAGAGTGTTCACATGGGGCAGGGGCACAACTGGTCAGTTGGGCCATGGAGAGATGCTCAACAGCTTACACCCAAAGCCGGTCAGTTCCTTGCAGAGTTGTGTCATTACTCATGTCTCAGCTGGATGGAGCCATTCTGGGTTTGTCTCAGGTTCTTTCTCATTCATGATTATAATTGTTTCTTCCATCTTTGAGGTTCTGGAAAAAATTTAATATCCATTCTATAGTAGAAAACTCTGTTTTAAGTGTTTTTTGTTCTGTGCCAATTCTCAGACATAGGCTTGCTTTTTACTTGCGGGGATGGCTCATTTGGCCAGCTTGGGCAAGGGAATTACAGGTCGCAGAGTACTCCTGTTAAAGTCGACTACTTCGCTAATAATTTTGTTAATCAGATTGCTTGTGGCATGCGCCATTCACTTGTCTTGCTTAATGGTAACTGCTGTGGCATTCATTGCTAGTCACAATGTTATAATGCAGAGATGCATCTGTGCTGCGAAGTCAATATCGCTTTAACATATGCTTAAATCACTAAGGCTCGTTGTTTTTAGAAGGAGCTTAATTTCATTTGTGATATTGCAATCTGGATTGTACCAGGAAATCAAGTTTATGGTTTTGGTTCTGGAAAGCGTGGTCAACTGGGTATCTCCAGAGATAAAACCAAATCAATTAATCTTCCTCAAGTTACTTGTGGGTTAGAAGATGTCCAAATCGTTAGCATCAGTGCAAATGGAGATCACAGTGCTGCAATATCTGGTGAGGGACTGACATACTTTCTATTTCTGACTATTGCAATGAAGGCAGAAAGAAAGTTTCTGGCATAAACATTTTGGACCATAGGTTCACATACGTATAGAACATAAAACCATTCATAAACTTTTGTAATGGAAATGGTTTGAGATAACTTAACATGAAATCTTCAAAGACTAGTGAAATATTTTTGTATTGCAAGTTGCATCTATTGTTGGCAATTCATAGCATCTAGTCTCAAGCCGTTTATCATTCTTGTTGATGTTGCATCGTACTGTTCACATCAGCTGATGGTCATTTATACACGTGGGGAAGGGGTTTTGCTGGCGCTTCGGATGCTAACTTTCCTCAGCTTTCACTTTCATCCTTGCGGTGCACCAAAGCTGCCCTTGGATGGAATCATGGCTTACTGTTGACAGGTAAATGCATTTCTTTTCCTATCCAATTTCTTTGTTTGTGGTTTTGAACAACCCCTCATCCCGCTCCTGTCTTCTTAAGATTTTAATGATGATGGGATATCATGAACAGGTGACGAGGAAGTACTTATGCTTGGTGGTAATTACCATGGGGTTCTTTGTGATCTTGAGAAAATGAGTGCAGTGAAGCATCGTCCTGGTAAGCATTTAGACATTCAACCTGCATTAGCATTGTTGTAAAAATATATGTGATGAAGTGATGATGATTGCTCTATACCACTTCCAAAACTGGAAGAAAGAACCTTTTGGGTTTCCTTGTGTTTACGATGGGTAAGGAGCTTCAGTTTCTATAGTGTAGATGGCTAATTCCCAATACTCTTGTTACTCTGAACTTTTATTATCAAACCACTTAAGCTATGCACACCAAATATTCATCTCATGTATTAGTTACTGTTAGTTGTCATGTGACCACCTCTCTGTTTCATGTTCCAGAAGATTCACCCGGAACTGCTTTGAATGAAGTAATTGGTCTTGATGGGGTTAAAGTTGTGAAGATTGCGGCCGGAGCTGAGCACTCTGCTTTAGTGACAGGCAAGCTTATTTACTATGAATTGCTACCCATCTTCTTTTTCTATACTGAGTCATTGTGCCATTTCATTTTGTTGATGACATTTTAAATTTTTTTCACAGTGGATGGAGCAATAAAGACATGGGGTTGGGGTGAACACGGTCAACTTGGCCTGGGGAATACAAATGATCAAACTATCCCTCAAACAGTCAGTCTAATCCCTGATATTCAGAATAAAGAAGCCTCCTTGAATGTTTACTGTGGTAGTGGTTTTACATTTGCCATAAGGTCACTCTCTGTCAATCCTGACAATATTTCAAGAAATTGAAAATGTTCCTAGGTAGCAAGTGGCATTATCCACACCACTACATGAAAGGATCTTGGGAGTTTAAGTGTCAGATTTCTGTCATTAATGCTCTGAAATATTGATTGGAAGTTCAGTTAAGATTCTGTTGCTCAAGATGCTCGAGCGAACAAATCTACAAAAGTATTAATCCAGAAAACCGTACAATGAGGTCAATGCATAAGTGTCCTAGCAATGCTCAGCAGTTGTTTCGCATGTAAAGCTGTTTTCTTATTTCCACACCTGCGGAGAAATGTCTGGTTTGGTATCTTGAATGCCTCCTATCACCGTTTCATCAAACATGATATTGGATCAGATGTTAGTTAACAGCCAGTCTTGGTATCTATTGAACAACACCAGATGTGTTTAAACAATCCCCTAGCAGGTGCAAGACTTCTTCCCTAACACTTTTGCTGTTTGGATTTTCTTGATGTCTTGACTGATGATTATGATAAGTTTTAAGATGTCATGGTGATGTAGATGGAAAGTTTCAGTTTTAGTATCAATGATATGGGTTTTTATCAACTTGCAGGGGACCATAGCATCCATTTATTTCTTATGTTATATATTTGGTATTTAAAGAAAATCTCTTTAAGTTGGGATTTAGATGTATTTACACATTTTGATAATGACTTGCTCTACAATAATGTCAACATAAACTGTGAGGCTGACTCGATTAAAAAGACGTAATCTTGTAAGCATTGGCTATTCTATTTTTCCTCTCCTTCTATTCTCCGTGTCTTATATGCTTACCCGATTCTATAGTCTTACGAGGTTCGTTCTTTTCTGCATCATTCTTCTTTAGTAATAAAATTTAGGATGATGAGATTCAAGTTGTGGATTGTTTTACTACTTATCATGGAACACTCTCCCCTCCTTGTGCATGCCAACTTCATGGTCATGATACTTTATAATTTCTTTTTATCTGAAATCTAAGTTTGAGTTTCCATGTTTCCCATTATTTTGCTTCTTATTACTTGAAGCACCAAATGATTATTCTTGAGCGTCTCCTCTCTCGAATGTATTTTGTTTTGAAATGACGGTTAAATGTTAAATTCTTTTCCGCAAGTGGTTCTCTGTGTTTGATTAGCCATGCTATTAGTGCTCCCTCACATTTGACCTTTCTCTTTTCCTTCTTTTAATTCTAAATCCTGTCACATGACACGATATTGGCTTCGTAATTTGGCAGTCCTTTTTTTGCGTGGACAAACTCCTAATGCTATTATACATGTGCTTGTCTAATAGGATCCATGCTTGTATAATGGTGGGTCATGATTTAGTCTCGTTATTCCTTTGCTTCAGGAGTCCCACTCTTCTTCCTGTGAAATGTTTGGTTTAGAACATTTCGATACGCCAATGCCCAGTTACCGGCAGCCCTTCTGTTGCCACTTTGGTTTGGCGCTCTGAAAAAACATCCTAGGAAAGATAATATGATGTTAGACGTTTGGAATCGTATCTCGGGCATGTTCAAGGATGTTTCTTTTTCTCCCTTTAAGCTGTTCCGCATCTGTAATGCCAATCTTGTTTTTACCTGGAATAACATATTTCAAATGAGAAATAACATATTTACTCTAATACTGAAACTATATGACAAAAGCCTAGCTATTTGCAGAAACAGTACTAGTCCGTGAGTAGCGGTGCAGATGGTTTTGAGAAACAGCTTTAGGCGAGGAGTAGAGCAGCTCCCAGAGGATTCTTGAACAAAAACCTTCGATGAACAAGACAAAAAACACCTAGTACAACAAATTAGCATAGCTTATGGAATGCTAGACGTCAAGACGATGCCAAGGCATAGCTTCATGCGGGGGAGTGATGCTGCAGCCTGCAGCAAACACCGAGGCTCTAGTGTCAAGGGCAAAGAGCAGGCATGCAGCGACTAACATTAATTTCAAGGTTAAAGGAGGTGAGTAAAAAAACTAGAAAATTAATTAAATCAAGAAAAAAAAAACTAATCAAAAAACTAAACTGTAAAAAAAACTGATTAAATTAATTAGAATATTTTAAAATATAAGCTAACATTCTAGCCAGCATGTATCCCTGGCTGATAGATTATTTAAAGTCAATCTTGTTTTTACCTGGAAAAAAAGTGATAAATTTTAGCCCCGGGATATCAAAGAATACCACGAGCACCATCTTCGGAAACGTGCCAATATTATTTAACAAATTATATTATAATTAATGGCATTCATATTAATTATATGTTCCTGTTTTTTCATAATTTTATTTAATCATTCTTGTGCTACTTGAATCAATAAGAACAAGAAAATTCTAGATGTTTTGTCCGTATATTTTTTATTTAATGCTTGTTTTAAGAGAGAATTACAATATTCAAGCATATAATATTAAGTACAGTTTGATAATATTTTGTTATTCATTACAATTACAAACCACAGTAGTTCAGAAATCTAAGCCTAACACTCTTCATTTTGGCCTCAGATCTCAGCGCAACATGAGTGGATCGCCGGCATGTCCTATAATTATTTTATTTCAATCTTTTCTATTTAATACTGCATCAAGGCAAATCGTAAATCAGTCGTCCAACTATATAGTAAAACTGGAATTGTATTATTTTGAAAAATACTAATCTCCTAGAGTTAAAAAAAAATTCTAATCCATACCCTCTCATCTAAAAGAGAAACGATTGAGATAAAATGTCAAGATCAAGATAGAGAAGCGTTTGTAAGAATACATATAGAATGGTTTGTTTAAAATATAAAATTCTATTTATTTTTGTGAATTATAAAAAACTTGGATTTTTTTAAAAATATAATAAATTAAACATATGAAAAAAATACATTTTTTTTTCTTTTTCTATATACACTAACTAATAAATAATAACATAGAAAAGAAAAGAATAACTTAACCAAATAATTGTAAACAGGCTGGACACTTGATATAGACTGTGTAATAGATAAACAACCAATTACAATAACAATCGTTGATTTAGGCCCATTTGTCAACTTTGCCCTTGCATTAGGTTTCTTATTTTAAGTACGGCACGACAGGTTGTTTTGATGACTTGTAAATTCAGAGCTTGGTTCAAGCCAAGTTTACTTTTAAGCCAAGTTATGTGATGATTTATTTAAAATTAGATGAGTTAACTGATCAACTCTTGTTAAAGTGAACTTCAAGATTTATTTTAAAAAATTATTTTTGTTTAGAATAACATCGTTTCAGTTTTTTAACTTCTTTTTTTTCAAATAATGTAATTTTATTTTTTAAAAATTAACCCTAAAACTTGAATGATAAAAAAAAATAAAGACCCTAAAACTATAGAAGGCTAATAATTCAAAATAAGTAACCTATTGAAAGGCACAAAAAAAATCACGAAGTACATTTCTAATTATATAAAAAAAAAACATAAAACAAATAGAATAAAAATAATGAGGATCAAATCTAGTATGAAAACTAAATGAAAGAAAATAATTAGGAACTAAATTGAAAAAAAGATAAAAATAACAATAAAAAAATAAAGACCAAAATTGGATAAAAAAACTAAATAAAATAAAATATTGAGGGGCAAAATAATAATAAAAAACAATAAATCAAAAACATGATAAGAAAATAACAATCAAAAGAATAAAGATCAAAATTGAATAAAGAAATTAATGAAATAAAATGATGAGGAATGAAATTGAAAAACAAATAAATCAATAAAATGGTAAAACACACAAAAAAAAAAAAAGCAATCAAAAGAATTAAAACCAAATTAGATTAAAAAAATTATAAAATGCCTAAAGATAAAATTGAAAAAAATAAACTTTAAAAAGAATTAAAAACAAAAGAAGTAGTAATAAAAAAAATAATGGCTAAAAATGATAGAAATAGAATCTAAAAGACATAATTAATTTTTAAAAGGGTTGGTATGAATTTCTAATCTAAGAAAAGGAAAAAACAACAATGCCCTTGCAAACCGGCCTTAATTTTTTTCAAGGGCAATCTTATCACTTCACTAATATAAAAAATAAGAGACAAAAAATTCCCTCTTTGCATGTTTATTACTTTTTTGCTTTTAAAGTTATAAGGATAATTTTGCTATGCAAATAATATTGAAAATACAAAAAAAAAATCCCAATTAAAGCTATACATTTTTTTTTTGTTTTTGTTTTTTTGCTTTTAAGAACAACAAAATCATTTACTATACCAACAAAATATATTTAGATTAATTTTTCCCAAGTCAGTTTTGTAATGTCGAATGATCCCTAGGGAAGATGATTTCACTTTCAATTGCAAGTTTTGTTAGTGTTTTTTTAAGAAGAATAATTTTTAAAAATAGCAAAATAATCATTTTATTGCTTCAATCCACAATAATAGCTGTATTTATTGACTAATGGCTTTTAGTTTTTTTTTTAATTTATAATATGGTTGAAGTAAATTAGCTTTACAGTTAAAAAAAACAAAGAAAAATGGTTTTAAAATTAGGTTCCAACTAATAAGTAACAAATCATGTTAAGTTCATATATCCTCTTTTTATTTTTTTAAAATAATTTCTTTTGACGTACATACTTGGCAAAAATAGAATTAGTTTATTGGCCATTTGAAAGCAATTTTCTATTATAATTAAGTGTGTGGAACAAAAATCTTTCAACTAAATTCAATTCCCTTTCTCCTTGTCCATTTCATCTTCTTCCCTTTCTCCTTGAAAAAGTTCCTTGAAACCTTCATAACTTAGCAAGATCAACTTGTCATTGCAACGTATCAGATTTTGACGAACTCAAAACACAAGGAAGATATATATTAAGCACAAATCCCAATTTTGAGAATTATTATTATTAATTTTTTAACCATAGATCCTTCTACTTTTTCAAAATTACAGTGGTTATTTCTTAGCTGCGAA
>Ga0307510_10008758_pt1 | contig 12062 bp, 12 predicted proteins | sample 12_EM_MG_FD_207224 | JGI IMG/M metagenome (GOLD analysis project Ga0307510, IMG submission 207224) | Populus trichocarpa ectomycorrhiza microbial communities from riparian zone in the Pacific Northwest, United States - 12_EM | ecosystem: Host-associated > Plants > Roots > Unclassified | place...
CCGTTAACCGTGTCGGGAACCCCAAAGTCCCGGTAAAACAACGGTTCTCGCGCCTGCGTCACGATCATGCCATAGATGGCCTCGATGGTGCCGCGCAACGGCGTCCGGGGTTTCCTGAAGTGATTGAACGGCCAAAGCATTGTGGGTTCCGCAAGCGAGCCCTCCAGAGTCTTTGCCCGGAGGCCACGCGTGTTGCAATTCAGCGTGCTGCCCGGTACGTCAACGCACCGCACGATGCAAGAGGACGGGCTAATTTCTGACATGACCGAGATGAGCCAGCTGAGCGCCTGTGTGCCCTCGCCGCGCCGCTTGACCGTGCGCCGGCGCGGTTTTCGCGCGGCCGCAGCCGTGGCACTGATTTGCGCCGCGTTGGGTGGGTGCACCGGCGAGCAGTTCCAGAAGGGCTATATCCTGCCGCCCCACGCGCTGGAGCAGATCCCGATCGGTGCCAGCCAGGATCAGGTGCTGATCGTGATGGGAACGCCGTCGACGGTCGCGACCCTGAACGGCGAGGTGTTCTATTACATCTCGCAGCGCTCCGAGCGCAAAGTCGCGTTCATGAACCAGCAGGTCGTCGACCAGCGCGTGATCGCGATCTATTTCGACAAGAACCGCCAAGTGCAGCGGCTTGCCAATTACGGACTGCAGGACGGCAAGATCTTCGACTTCATCAGCCGCTCCACGCCGACATCAGGCCAGGAACTCAGCTACCTGACGCCGCTGTTCAAGCTGCTCAGCTTTAACTAAACCAGCTCTGATTTACGCTGTTCCGCCACACGGAAATCCTGCGCCAAGTCGCACGCTTGCCGTCTGCGCGCGCGATGCCTACGCTTCCTGCAAATATTGATTCAGCAGGGAGCGAACTTGTGAAGATTAGAGCTATTTCTCGACGTCGCGTTTTGACCGGGGCAGCAGCCGTTTCGGCGGCGGCGATCTTGCCGCGTTCAAGCTACGGCTCCGACTGGCGGCCGACCGAAAACGTCCGCATCATCGTGCCGGCCGCGGCCGGCGGCAGTACCGACGTGATGGGACGGCTGCTGGCCGCCCATCTGCAGACCGCGTGGGGCCAGAACGCAGTGGTTGAAAACCGCTCCGGCGGCGGCGGCACCATCGGCACCGCCGAAGTCGTGCGGGGTAAGGCGGACGGCCACATCATCCTGGTCGGCAATCCCGGCCCGAACGCGATCGCCTACAGCATCTTCCGCAACATGAACTACAAGGCCGACCAGTTGCAGCCGGTCAGCAACCTGATCCGGATCCCGAACATCGTGTCGGCGCATCCCTCGACCGGCATCAAGTCGATCCCGGATCTCATCGCCTATATCAAGGCCAATCCGGACAAGCTCACCTACGCCTCCTCCGGCGTCGGGCAGAGCCCTCACCTCACCGGCGCCTGGTTCCTGCAGCTCACCGGCCTGAAGATGGTGCATGTGCCGTTCCGCGGCGCGGGTCCGGCGCTACAGGCGGCGCTGGCCGGCGACATCCAGATCCTGTTCGACAACCTCTACCCGTCGCTGCCGCAGACCCAGGACGGCAAGCTCACCGCGCTTTGCGTCACCACGCCCGAGCGCACCCCGGCGGCACCGGACATCCCGACCATGCGCGAAGGCGCACCCGAACTTTCGAAGTTCGACGTCTCCTCCTGGTTCGGCATCTTCCTGCCGAAGGCCGCGCCCGCTCCCGTTGTCGAGGCGCTCAACAAGGAGATCAAGGCGATGCTGGCGCGCGAGGATGTCAAGAAGACCCTCGGCAACATGGGCGCGACAGCCGACTGGGGCACGCCGCAGCAATTCTCCGATTTCGTGCAGGCGGAGACGACGAAATTCGCCGAGATCATCCAGCGCGAAGGCCTGCAGATGGACGTGAATTGAACTCCCGTAGCCCGGATGGAGCCAACGGGTCGCGCGAACGCGCGCCCGATGACAGGCTCCGCGCAATCCGGGTACGATAGTGAACAAAAACAGCAGATCGTCTCAGGCGCTGGCTAGTTAGGACGACTTGTTGATCTTCTTGACTTTGACATCGGTGGCTTCGATCGACAAAGCCAGTTCCAGGATCGCCTTGGACAGCAGTTCGATGGCTTCCTTCTGATCCTGCGACTTGGAGGCGCGGAGGGCATAATTCCGGGCAGATGAGAGCGACATGGATTGATCTCCGTGTTGTCCGCATACAGCGAACGAGGTTCATGCCAAGCAAAAACCCCGCGGCTCACACCGCGGGGTTTCTTTTTTTATCGGCTTCTCGCAGCTCAGTGCGCCAGGATCGCCAGCAGCAAGAGCGCCACGATGTTGGTGATCTTGATCATCGGGTTGACGGCGGGGCCCGCCGTATCCTTGTAGGGATCGCCGACGGTGTCACCGGTCACGGCAGCCTTATGGGCGTCGGAGCCCTTGCCGCCGTAGTGACCGTCTTCGATGTACTTCTTGGCGTTGTCCCAGGCGCCACCGCCCGAGGTCATCGAGATCGCTACGAACAAACCGGTCACGATCACGCCGAGCAGCATGGCGCCGACGGCCGAGAACGCCGCCGACTTGCCGGCCGCGCCACCGCCCGCGATTGCGTAGATCACGAAGTAGACGAAGATCGGCGACAGCACCGGCAACAGCGACGGAATGATCATTTCCTTGATCGCCGCCTTGGTCAGCAGGTCGACGGCCTTGCCGTAGTCCGGCTTGTCGGTGCCCTGCATGATGCCGGGCTTCTCGCGGAACTGGCGCCGCACCTCCTCGACGATCGCGCCGGCCGCGCGGCCAACCGCGGTCATGCCCATCGCGCCGAACAGATACGGCAGCAGGCCGCCGAACAGTAGACCGACCACGACGTAGGGGTTGTTGAGCGAGAAGTCGGGCAGCACACCCTGGAAGTACGGATACTTCGCGGCGTTGGCGATGAAGAACTTGAGGTCTTCATTGTAGGCCGCGAACAGCACCAGCGCGCCGAGACCGGCGGAGCCGATCGCGTAGCCCTTCGTGACCGCCTTGGTGGTGTTGCCGACCGCGTCGAGCGCGTCGGTCGACTTGCGGACTTCCTTCGGAAGACCGGCCATTTCGGCGATGCCGCCGGCATTGTCGGTGACCGGGCCGAAGGCATCGAGCGCCACAACCATGCCAGCCAGCGCCAGCATGGTGGCGGTCGCAATCGCAATGCCGAACAAGCCGGCAAGGCTGTAGGTGACGAGAATGCCGGCGATGATCACCAGCGCCGGACCGGCGGTGGATTCCATCGAGATCGCCAGGCCCTGAATCACGTTGGTGCCGTGGCCGGTAACCGACGACGCCGCGATCGACTTGACCGGGCGATAATCTGTGCCGGTATAGTATTCGGTGATCACGATGATCAGCCCAGTAACGACGAGGCCGACGACGCCGCATTCGAACAGCGCCATGCCGGTGTATTTCACCCCCGCCAGCGGGCCGAAACCGATCAGCCAGTTGATGACGGCGGCAACGCCAAGCAGCGACAGGACGCCGGTCGCGATCAGGCCCTTGTACAGCGCGCCCATGATGGACTGGCTGGCGCCGAGCTTGACGAAGAAGGTGCCGATGATCGAGGTGATGATGCAGACGCCGCCGATGGCGAGCGGCAAGGTCATCATGTTCACTAGCAGCGGCGAGGTCGCGAAGAAGATCGCAGCCAGCACCATGGTGGCGACCGCGGTCACCGCATAGGTCTCGAACAGGTCGGCCGCCATGCCGGCACAGTCACCGACGTTGTCGCCGACGTTGTCCGCGATGGTCGCCGGGTTGCGCGGATCGTCCTCGGGAATGCCGGCTTCGACCTTGCCGACGAGGTCGCCGCCGACGTCAGCACCCTTGGTGAAGATGCCGCCGCCGAGACGGGCGAAGATCGAGATCAGCGAAGCGCCGAAGCCGAGCGCTACCAGCGCGTCGACGACGACGCGATCGTTGGCCTTCAGGCCCAAGCCGTGGGTGAGATAGGCGAAATAGATGGTGACGCCGAGCAGCGCGAGACCCGCGACCAGCATACCGGTGATGGCGCCCGCCTTGAAGGCGAGCTCAAGTCCGCCGGCAAGCGACGTCGTCGCGGCCTGGGCGGTACGCACGTTGGCGCGAACCGAGACGTTCATGCCGATGAAACCGGCGGCGCCCGACAGCACCGCACCGATCAGGAAGCCGATCGCAACCAGCATGCCGAGGAAGTAGGCCAGAAGGGCGAAAATCACGATGCCGACCATGCCGATCGTCATGTACTGGCGCTTGAGATAAGCCTGCGCGCCCTCCGCCACCGCGGCCGCGATCTCCTGCATGCGCGCATTGCCGGCGTCCGCTTTGAGAACGGAAGACGTCGCCCAGATGGCGTAAACGATCGAAAGCGCTCCGCAGAGCACAATCACCCATAATGCTGTCATAGAAGTTGCCTCAGATGCTGGTTTTCCGCCCCACGCCATCCCGCGAGCGCGGCCGGCGCATATTATGGAAGCCTTCCCTGCCCAAAAGAGTGGCCTCAAATCGGCGGGACCATGCCAAAATCGTCTCCCCGGCGCAACGCCGCGGAGGCCAGAATCCGTCGATTTTTGAAAGGATTCACCGCTAACCGGAGCGGGCCAAATTGCCGCCCGCGCGGCGGCGGGTGCTGGCGCTCGGCCCAAAATACAAGAACCCGCCCAATCCCATCAGGACCGAGCGGGCTCACTAGCCATTCTAGTACATCCGTGAAACGACCGTTTCGAAGCCTTAGACGAGCGACAGGTTTTCCGCGCTCACCTTGCCCCGCATCTTGTCGGTCTTGAGTTCGAACTGAACCTTCTGACCTTCGGCCAGTCCGCCGAGGCCGGCACGCTCGACGGCCGAAATGTGCACGAACACATCCTTGCTGCCATCGCTCGGCTCAATGAAACCGAAACCCTTTTGACCGTTGAACCACTTCACTGTTCCCGTAGCCATTTTCTCTTCTCCAAAGCACGTAGGCTTTTAATTCCGCGCGGCGATCGCACGGATTCAAATCCGTTCACGACGATGTCTCTGGAAGAAGCCCCTTGGGGAGCGCGTTCGAAAAGGCACGACGGTAATCGAATGGCTTTACACCTATAGGTTTTCGGCGAAATAGCAATGGCTGGCAGGAAATAAAGGCCGACGGCGTTAACGAGCCCGCCGTCAAAAATGGCTGTAAGACAGCCGTTCCAGCGCGATTTCGGCGCCCTGCCCGTCGATGAACTTCGGACCCGCGCTTCCCGCGACCACCGTTCCGATGGAACTCACCGCGACGCCGGCATCCCGCGCGGCTTGCGCAAACGCCTCGACGCGATCCTCCGGTAGCGTGCACAGGATCTCGTAATCATCACCACCCGCGATCAGTGTTTCCAGCCCGACAACGCCGCGCGACACCAGATCCCGCGCCGCGCCGGACAGCGGGACCGACACCAGATCGATCACCGCGGATACACCTGATACGCCGCAGAGCTTTGTCAAATCGCCAGCGAGGCCATCCGATACATCCATCGCCGCGCTGGCATGGTTGCGAACGATTTCCGCCATGGCCACGCGCGGCTGCGGCACGCGATAGCGCCCGATCAGTGCCTCGCGCACGGCCTCGTCGGATGCCGCGGCGTGAACCTTTCCGCCCCTGAGGATAGCAAGCCCCAGTGCGGCGTCGCCGATCGTGCCCGTTACCATCACGCGCTCGCCGGGTTTTGCGCCGCTGCGATGAACCATTTTGCCCGGCGCCACCCGGCCGAACGCAGTGACCGAGACCATCAGCGGTCCGGGCGTCGACACAGTGTCGCCGCCCAGTAGCGGACAATTGAACTGCGCGGCGTCCTCGCCCAGCGCCGCCGCGAACGGTTTTAGCCAGGCATCGTCGGCATGCCGCAACGCCAGCGTCAGCACGAAGCCGGCTGGCGTCGCCCCTTTCGCCGCGAGATCGGAAAGGTTCGCCCGCAGCGCCTTGCGCGCGACCGTATCGGGGGGATCGTCGGGCAGGAAGTGGACGCCCTCGACGATGGCGTCCGTCGTCACCACGATGTCGTCGCCGCTGGGCTTCAGTGCCGCGGCGTCGTCGTCGAGACCGAAGGCGCCCGGATCGGTCGCGATCGGCCGGAAATAGCGCGCGATCAGCGAGTCCTCGCCGGACGCGGGCTTTCCGCTAGCCACGCGCGAACTCTTCGGCGCGGAACTGGCGCGCGATCTGGTCGAGCACGGCATTCACCATGCCGGTCTCTTCCTTTTCGACGAAGGCATGCGCGACGTCGACATATTCGGACACGACCACACGGCCGGGCACATCCTTGCGGTGCTCCAGCTCATAGGAGCCTGCCCGCAATACAGCGCGCAAGATCGCGTCGATCCGCTTCAACGGCCAACCCTTCTGCAGCGCATCGTCAATCAACGGATCGAGCTTGGCCTGGTCGCGCACCACGCCGGCCACCACGTCCTTGAAGAACGCAGCCTCCGCCGGCAGATATTTGTCGCCTTCGACCTCATTGCCGAGCCAGTGGCTTTCGAACTCGGCAAAGATGTCGTTGATCCCCGCACCCGCGATGTCCATCTGGTAGAGCGCCTGCACGGCGGCAAGCCTTGCCGCGCCGCGGCGGTTGGCTTTCTTGTCGGGACTTTTCGCTGGCTTCTTGCTGTCTGCCATCGTCAGGCCTTTGTCAGCCGCCGCTTGATCCGCAACATCGCCAGCGCCGCGCGCGCGGCGTCGCCACCCTTGTTCAACTCGCTGGCGCGCGCCCTCGCCCAGGCCTGCGCATCGGTATTGACCGTTATGATGCCGTTGCCGAGCGGAAAACCTCTGGCGACCGCGAGATCCATCAGCGCGCGCGAAGATTCGATCGACACGATTTCGAAATGGATGGTGTCGCCGCGCACCACGCAGCCGAGCGCAATTGCCGCATCATAAGGCTTGCCGTTCTTTTCGGCAGCGTCGAGCGCGATCGCGATCGCCGCCGGAATTTCCAGCGCACCGGGAACGGTGATGACGTCGTGCGTCACGCCGGCCGCCTTGAGCTCGGCAACGGCACCTTCCAGCAGCGCATCCTGGATGTCGTCATAGAATCGCGCCTCGACGATCAGGGCGCGCGCGCCTGTGATATCGGTCTGGTCTTTCAGAGGGGCGCGCCGCGCGTCTGCCATTTAATCTTTCCATCTAATTCGATGCCCTCATCCTGAGGAGCGGCCCCTTGGCCGCGTCTCGAAGGATGTGGTTAGTTCCGGGCCTCATGGTTCGAGACGGCGCAAGAGCGCCTCCTCACCATGAGGGATTGGCCGGCGTTTTAGGCGCCGTATGTCTGCCTGTCACTTCATTTCCGACAGCCGCGCCGCATAACGGGCCATCAGATCGACCTCGATATTGACCTCGCTGCACGCACGCCAGCCGCTGAGCGTGGTGACGCTGAGCGTGTGCGGGATGATCAGCACTGAAAACGTGACATCCTCGACCGTATTGACCGTCAACGACACGCCGTCCAGCGTCACCGAGCCCTTGGTAGCGATGAAGCGCGCCAGCTCCCGGGTGGTGCGCAGTTCGAACCGCGCCATGTCAGGCAGATCGTCACGCTTGACGATGGTCGCAATGCCGTCGGCATGCCCCGCGACAATGTGGCCACCGAGTTCGTCGCCGATCTTCAGCGCACGCTCGAGGTTGAGTTTTGTTCCTTTGACCCAATGCTTTGCGGTCGTCATGCCAAGTGTCTCGGCGGCGGCATCGACGTCGAACCAGGTCTTGCCGCCCTCGACGCCGGAAGCGACCACGGTCAGGCAGACGCCATTGCACGCGATCGATGCGCCGTCAGCGATGGTGGTCTGGTCGTAACGGCAAGCAATGCGGATGCGGTGCAACTGGCCCTGCGCCGTTGGCGTGAGGCTCGCGATCTCGCCGATGTCGGTGACAATTCCGGTGAACATTAGGCGCGCTCGTAAATCGTAAGAGTGTCTTTGCCGAGGCTTTCGCTACCACGTGTCTTGAAGGCAGGCGACCCGGTGAGAGCCGACAGCGGCAATGCGTCCAGCGCGGGAATGCCGTCGGTCCCAATGGCCTCAGGCCCGCGCAGCAGCCAGACTTCATCGACCAGACCGCCGGCGACAAAGGACGCGGCGACCCGCGAGCCGCCTTCCACCATCAGCCTTGTAATACCCTTGTCGGACAGCGCGCGCAGCACCGCCGGCAGATCGAGCCCCGGCGGCTGCGCGGTAGCCGCAACGCGCATCACCTGCGCGCCAGCCGCGCCGAGTTTCATGGCCGCGGGAGCTTCGGCGAAGTCCGACGTCATGACCCAGAGCGGCGTCTGGCGTGCGGAGTGGACCAGTCTGCTGGTGCCGGGCAGCCGCAGCGCGCGATCCAGCACCACCCGCACCGGCGACCGCGCGTCCATCCCCGGCAGCCGGCAGGTGAGAGCCGGATCATCGGCCAGTACGGTGCCGATGCCGACCAGGATGGCGTCGCATTGCGCGCGCAGCAGATGCACGCGTGTCTTCGCCGCCTCGCCCGTGATCGCGACCGGCTTGTGGCCGGCGGCGCCGATCCTCTCGTCGGCGGAGACGGCAAGTTTCAGGATCACATGGGGGCGCTTGTCGCGGATGCGGCAGAAATGCCCGGCGTGATCGTGGGCGGCTTCAGCGGCTCCCAGGCCAACATCGACCGTGATCCCGGCCGCGCGAAGCTTGGCATGCCCCTGCCCGGCCACTTCAGGATTGGGGTCTTCGATCGCCGACACCACGCGCGTAATGCCGGAGGCGATCACCGCATCGACGCAAGGCGGCGATTTGCCGAAATGCGAACAGGGCTCCAGCGTCACATAGAGCGTAGCGCCCCGCGCCGCCTCGCCGGCGCGTCGCAGCGCCTCGGGCTCGGCATGGGGCCGTCCGCCGGGCTGCGTCCAGCCACGGCCCGCGATCACGCCATCCTTGACCACGACCGCGCCGACGGCCGGGTTCGGCCAGGTACGCCCCAGCCCGCGCCGGCCGAGCGACAGCGCAAGCTGCATGAAGCGCTGGTCCGCCGCTTTGGCTTCTCTGGATTTCTGCGCGTACTGGTCTTCCAGAATGCGGAAGATCATTTGCGTAACGTGGCAACCCGCGCGTCGTCTTCCGCGGAGAGTTCGCCGAGCACGGCCTCGAAGTCTTTGGCCTCGCGGAAATTGCGGTAGACGGAGGCAAACCGCACATAGGCGACGTCGTCGAGCTGGCGCAAATGCTCCATCACGATCTCGCCGATCGCCTCCGAGGATACTTCCGCCTCGCCACCGCTTTCGAGCTCGCGCACGATCGCGGAAACCATCTTCTCGACCCGCTCGGGATCGACCGGCCGCTTGCGTAAACTGATCTGCAGCGAGCGGACCAGCTTGTCGCGGTCGAACGGCACCCGGCGTCCGTTGCGCTTGATCACGGTGAGTTCGCGCAACTGCACCCGCTCGAAGGTCGTGAAGCGGAAGTTGCAGGCAATGCACACCCGCCGCCGCCGGATCACGGCCGAATCCTCGGTCGGACGCGAGTCCTTCACCTGCGTATCGAGACTGTTGCAGCTGGGACAGCGCATCCAATGAGGCCTTTACTGATAGATCGGGAAGCGGTCGGTGAGCGCCTTGACGCGTTCCTTGATCGCGGCTTCGACCAGCGGCGCCTTGCCGTCCTCCGACTGCGCCAGCGCGTTCAGCACTTCGGCGATCATGCCGCCGACCTGCTTGAATTCGGCGACGCCGAAGCCGCGCGTGGTGGCGGCCGGCGTGCCCAAGCGAAGCCCGGAGGTGACGAACGGCTTTTCGGGATCGAACGGGATGCCGTTCTTGTTGCAAGTGATCGCGGCGCGCACCAGCGCCTTCTCCGACACGTTGCCCTTCAGGCCCTTCGGCCGGAGGTCAACCAGCATCAGATGGTTGTCGGTGCCGCCGGAGACGATGTCGAGGCCGTGGCCGCGCAGCGTTTCCGCCAGCGCCTTGGCGTTTTCGACCACGTTCTTCGCATAGATCTTGAAGTCCGGGCGCAGCGCCTCGGCGAAGGCGACGGCCTTGGCGGCGATCACATGCATCAGCGGACCGCCCTGCAAGCCCGGGAAGATCGCCGAATTGAGCTTCTTGGCGATCGCTTCGTCGTTGCAAAGGATCAGACCGCCGCGCGGGCCGCGCAGCGATTTATGCGTGGTGGTGGTGGTGACGTGGGCATGCGGCACCGGCGAGGCATGAACGCCGCCGGCAACGAGGCCGGCGAAATGCGCCATGTCGACCAGCAGGTAGGCGCCGACGTGATCTGCGATCTCGCGGAAGCGCTTGAAGTCCCAGGCGCGCGAATAGGCCGATCCACCGGCGATGATCAGCTTCGGCTTCACCTGCTCGGCCTGCTTCGCCACCTCGTCCATGTCGATGATCTGGTCCTCGCGCCGTACCGTGTAGTGCGAAGCCTTGAACCACTTGCCGGACATGTTGACGGGCGAACCATGGGTGAGATGGCCGCCGGCGGCGAGGTCGAGGCCCATAAAGGTGTCGCCGGGCTGCAGCAGCGCCAGAAACACCGCCTGGTTCATCTGGCTGCCGGAGTTCGGCTGCACGTTGGCAAACTGCGCGCCGAACAGCTTTTTGGCACGCTCGATCGCCAGCGTCTCGGCGACGTCGACCCATTCGCAGCCGCCGTAGTACCGCGCACCCGGATACCCTTCCGCATACTTGTTCGTCATCACCGAACCCTGCGCTTCCAGCACCGCCCGGCTGACGATGTTTTCAGACGCAATCAGCTCGATCTCATGCCGCTGACGGCCGAGTTCGCCCTTGATCGCAGCAGCGATTTCCGGGTCGGCCTCGGCGAGCGTGGCCGTGAAGAACGAGTCGGGCGCGGAGGCGGTTTTGGAGCTGGAGGACGAGGAGGTCATTGGGCGAAATATCTCCACCGCCGCAGGCCCTTAGGGGCAAGGCGGTCGGCTATGTGTGGCGGTCGAAAGAAGTGCCTGCGAGATACCACATCGCCCGGAATTGGCCAAGCGCTTGCGGTACGGGGCTGGTATTTATGCAAGATATGGTGGGGATGAAGCCCCCCCGCCTCGTCGCCCCGGCCTTGAGCCGGGGCCTGTTCCCGATCCGTCGTCATTCCGGGGCGATGCAAAGCATCGAACCCGGAATCTCGAGATTCCGGGTTCGCTTCGCGCCCCGGAATGACGGGTACAATTACGCAAATCTATAAGCCCCGCCCTTTTCGATGCTCCGTAGGAACGCCGGACGGGCGTGCATCCGTCCCAGCCAGGCTGCCAGGTTCGGATATGGCTCCAGCTTCCCGAACACTTTGGCCATCTCGCCGACAAAGCTCATCTGGATGTCGGCGCCGGTCAGCGACGCCCCGACAAAGAACTCCCGTCCCTTCAGCGCGCCGTCGACATAGCCGAGATGGTTGGCCAGTTCGCTGTCGATGCGCGGGTGCAGCGGCGCGCCCGCCTCCTTCAGGCGGGATACGTAGAGATTGAGCATCAGCGGCAACATCGCCGAGCCTTCCGAGTAATGCATCCACTCATTGTAGGCTTCGTAATCGGCGCTTCCCGGCGCCGGCATCATCGCGCCCTTGCCGTAATGGCGGATGATGTAGTCGACGACGGCGCCGGACTCCGCGATCGTCGTATCGCCGTCGGTGATGACGGGCGACTTGCCGAGCGGATGGATCTTTGCGAGCTCCGGCGGCGCCAGCCGGGTCTCGGCGTTGCGCTGATAGCGCTTCATCTCATAGGGCGTACCCAGCTCCTCCAGCAGCCACAGAATGCGCTGCGAGCGGGAGTCGTTGAGGTGATGAAGCGTGAGCATGGGGATTTCCTCCGGTTGTTGTTGGCTGGGCACGGTTGGCCTTAAGAGTGTCATTGCGGGCGAAGCGAGGCAATCCAGCTTGCGGTCTGTAGGATGGGTGGAGCGAAGCGATACCCATCAATACCGGCCCACAAGATGATGGGTTTCACTTCGCTCTACCCATCCTACGCAGATATGACTTCGCGATCTCGCGGCGCATTGCGTCCGAGGTTTGCTGGAGAACTTCCCGCCTCTTGTTGAGAGGGCGCAGGGAAGACCGGGTGCTTGCTGCACCCGCGGTCTCGCGTGCGATTTGCGCAAACAAAAGGGCACACGAGCATACAGGGCAGCG
>Ga0307510_10008759_pt1 | contig 12061 bp, 11 predicted proteins | sample 12_EM_MG_FD_207224 | JGI IMG/M metagenome (GOLD analysis project Ga0307510, IMG submission 207224) | Populus trichocarpa ectomycorrhiza microbial communities from riparian zone in the Pacific Northwest, United States - 12_EM | ecosystem: Host-associated > Plants > Roots > Unclassified | place...
CGACTATCTCGTCGGCTTCACGCTCTCGCCGGTGCTGTGGCGCAAGCTGCCGGGCGCCAAGTCGGCCGGGCGCGTGCAATCGGTCGCGCTGCGTATCATCGTCGACCGCGAGCGTGAGATCGAGGCGTTCCGGGCGCAGGAATATTGGTCGGTCGTCGCCAATATGGAGCAGGACGGCACGCCGTTCGTCGCGCGGCTGACGCGCTGGAACGGCGACAAGATCGACCGGCTGACGATCGGCAAGGAAGGCGATGCGCTCAAAGCGAAAGCGGACGTCGAGGCGGGGCATTTCACCGTGCAATCGGTCGAGACCAAGCCGGCGATGCGCAACCCGCCGCCGCCCTTCACCACCTCGACCCTGCAGCAGGAAGCGGCGCGCAAGCTCGGCTTCTCGGCGAGCCACACGATGCGCATCGCCCAGGGGCTCTATGAGGACGGCGTGATCACCTATATGCGTACCGACGGCGTGCAGATGGACGGCAGCGCCATCTCCGCGGCGCGCAAGGCGGTCGCCGATCGTTATGATGCGAGCTACGTCCCCGACAAGCCGCGGCAATATCAGACCAAGGCCAAGAATGCGCAGGAAGCGCATGAGGCGATCCGCCCGACCGATTTCGGCAAGAACAGCGCCGGCGGTGGCGACCATGCGCGGCTCTACGAGCTGATCTGGAAGCGCGCGCTGGCCAGCCAGATGGCTTCCGCGCGGATGGAGCGCACGACGGTCGAACTGGCTGATGGCACGGGCCGGCACGGCCTGCGCGCGACCGGGCAGGTTGTGCTCTTCCCCGGCTATCTCGCGCTGTACGAGGAAGGTTCGGATGATAGCGCCGACGAGGAATCGCGCCGCCTGCCGCGCATGCGCGACGGCGATGCGCCGGCGAAGAAGTCGGTCGATGCCGAGCAGCATTTCACCCAGCCGCCGCCGCGCTTCTCTGAAGCGTCTTTGGTCAAGCGGCTGGAGGAACTGGGAATCGGGCGACCCTCGACCTACGCCTCGATCATTCAGACGCTCAAGGACCGGCTCTATGTGAAGATCGAGAAGAATCGCTTCTTTGCCGAGGAGAGCGGGCGGCTGGTGACGGCGTTTCTCGAGCGCTTCTTCGAGAAATATGTCGGTTATGATTTCACCGCGGGCCTCGAGGACGAGCTCGACGAGGTGTCGGGCGGCCGCGCGCAGTGGCAGGCGGTGCTCGAACGCTTCTGGAAGGACTTCAAGCCCCGCACCAACGAGGTGATGGAGCAGAAGCCGTCCGAAGTGACGGCGGCGCTCGACCTGTTCCTCGAACCCTATCTCTTCCCGGCCAAGGAAGACGGATCCGACCCGCGGCTGTGCCCGAATTGCGGCACCGGGCGGCTGGCGCTGCGCGGCGGCAAGTTCGGCGCGTTCGTGGCCTGCTCCAACTATCCCGAGTGCAAATATACCCGCCGCTTCGGCCAGGGTGGCAGCGAGGAAGCGGTCGCCGAGAACGAGACGCTGGGCACCGACCCGGCAACGGGGCTGCCGATCGAGCGCAAGTCGGGACGGTTCGGCCCGTACATCCAGGTCGGCGAGGGCAAGGAGGCCAAACGCGCCTCGATCCCCAAGGATGTGCCCGAGCTCGATCTGGAATGGGCGATCAAGCTGCTGAGCCTGCCGCGCGAAGTCGGCACGCATCCCGAGAGCGGCAATCCGATCACGGCGTCGATCGGCCGCTATGGCCCCTATCTCGCGCATGACGGCAAATATGCCCGGCTGCAATCGACGCTCGAGGTGTTCGAGACCGGCATGAATGCGGCGGTGGTCAAGCTGGCCGAAGCGGCGGCGGGTGGCGGGCGTCCGCAGCGCGGATCACGCGAGCCGTTGAAGGTGCTCGGCCTGCATCCGCGTACCGAGCTGGAACTGAAGCTGATGGAAGGTCGCTACGGCCCGTACATCACCGACGGCACGACCAATGCGACATTACCCAAGGGGCTGGAAAAGGATGCGCTGACGCTGGAAGAAGCCGCGCAGCTGATCGACGCGCGCGCCGCGGCGGCGCCGGCAAAGGGCAAGAAAAAGGCCAAGGCACCGGCCAAGAAGAAGCCGGCCGCGAAAAAGAAAGTGGCCGCGAAGAAGTAGTTACGCCGCGCGCAGCGTCGTCATCTGCAACCAGGCGCGGGCGGCCTTTTGGGCCTCGGCGATTTCGCGCGCGGTCATGTCCTCGGCGATTTCGCTGCGGCAGGCCTGCGCAGCTTCGCTGCCGGCGACGGCGGCGAGGTTGAACCATTTGTGCGCTTCGATCAGGTCGACATCGATGCCGGCCGCGCCGCTCGAATAGACCATGCCGAGATCATAATATGCGTTGATGTCGCCGCGTGCCGCATCCGCCATCCGGCTGTCGATGAGGAACTGCGCACTCTTCATGCTGCTGCCCATGGTGATAAACCCCCGTCCAATTCTGCAGGACGGAGATTGGGCCTCAGGGTTTCAACAAATGGTTAACGCCGTTAACCCTGTTCTGCGCGCACTGCGATATTATCGATCAGGCGGGTCGAGCCCATCTGCGCGGCAGCCAGCAGGCGGCGCTCCCGAGCGGGATCGGGCTTCTCGGCCAGCGTCTCGGCATCGACCAGCGTGACATAGTCCAGGTCGAAACCCGCGCCGGTCAGCGTATCGCGCGCCGTGGCCAGCGCGGCCTCGGGATCACCGCCCTTTTCGATCGCCCGTGCGGCGACACCGAGCGCGCGCGGCAGCGCCACCGCCTTGGCGCGTTGCGCGTCGTCGAGATAGACGTTGCGCGATGAAAGCGCGAGGCCGTCATCGTCGCGCTGTGTCGGTACGCCGGCGATCTCCAGGTCCATGTCGAGGTCAACGACCATGCGACGGATCACCGCGAGTTGCTGGAAATCCTTCTCGCCGAAATACGCGATATCCGGCGTGACCTGATTGAACAACTTGGCGACGACGGTCGCCACACCATCGAAATGCCCCGGCCGCGCGGCGCCATCGAGACCCTCACTGACGCCGGCGACCGAGATCTTGGTCGCAAAGCCGGGCGGGTAGATCGCCTCGACCGGCGGCAGCCAGAGCAGATCGCAGCCCGCCTCCGTCAGCATACGCGTATCAGCGAGTTCCTTGCGCGGATAACGGCCGAGATCCTCGTTCGCGCCGAACTGTTTCGGGTTGACGAAGATCGACGCCACGACCTTCGTGCCGGTCCGCTTCGCTGCCTCGACCAGCGCCATGTGACCGGCGTGGAGCGCCCCCATCGTCGGCACGAATGCGATCCGCGCGCCCTCGGCACGGAACGCCGCGATGGCAGCACGAAGTTCGAGTATGGTACGGACGGTGAGCACGGTGCGAAACAGACCCTTCGACAAGGACGGGCGGGCCTTCTATGGGGGGCCGAACTGACGATCAACATGGGATTCGACGAACCGATGGGGGCTGGCAAGCCGCATGTCATCGTCTTCGCCAATGAAAAGGGCGGAACGGGCAAATCTACCACAGCGGTGCATGTCGCGATCGCGCTGCAGGTGCGCGGGGCACGCGTCTCTGCGCTCGATCTCGACCACCGCCAGCGCACGCTGGGGCGGTATCTCGACAATCGCGCCGAGACGCAGCGCCGCGCCGGCCGCGAACTGCCGATTCCGCGCCATGCGACGCATGACGGCGAAACGCACGCCCGGTTCGAGGAACAGTTCGCTGCACTGAGCGACGGTGCCGACTATCTGGTCGTCGACACGCCGGGCCGGGACGACGAGTTCGCGCGCATGGCGGCACAGCGCGCCGATACCCTGGTCACGCCGATGAACGACAGCTTCGTCGACTTCGACCTGATCGGCCAGGTCGACCCCGACACCTACAAGGTGACCCGGCCGAGCTTCTATGCCGAGCTGATCTGGGAGGCGCGCAAGGCGCGTGCCAAGGCCGATGGCTCGACCATCGACTGGGTCGTGCTGCGCAACCGCGTCCAGCATATCGAGGCGCGCAACATGCGCCGCGTGTCCGAGGCGCTCGACCAGCTCGCCAAGCGGGTCGGGTTCCGTATCATCCCGGGCCTGGGCGAGCGCGTGATTTATCGCGAGCTGTTCCCCAAGGGGCTGACCATGCTCGACGCGCGCGAGTTCGGCGAGATGGGGCTGGCGCATGTCGCGGCACGCCAGGAATTGCGCGAGATGATGTCTGCGCTCGGCCTGCCCGAGCCGGCACTGCCCTTGTTCGCGTGATCAAGGGTCTGCTGATTGCCGCTTTGGTGGCCTATTGCGGTTGGTGGCTGTGGCAGGGTCCGAAGCACGGACCGAAACCGATGCCGCCGCCCCGCCCGAGCGAGGAAAGCGCCGCGCTGGCAGTGCTCGGCCTTGGTGCCGGCGCCGACGAAGCTGCGATCCGCGCGGCGCATCGCCGGCTGCTCCAGGCGGTGCATCCCGACCATGGTGGCTCGGCCGAGCTGACCCGCCGCGTCAATGCCGCGCGCGACGTGCTGCTCAAGCGACGCATCGCGTCGGATTGAGTAATTGGCGATTGAACTTTCCCCGCGCTCGCCGATTGGGCGGACGATGCCACAGCAGGAAACCGCGATGACCCACAGCTTCAACCGCACCAGCCTTCGCGAATATGACATTCGCGGCATCGTCGGCGAGACGCTCGGCACTGCCGACGCGACCGCGATCGGCCGCGGCTTCGCCACCGTGGTGCGCCGTGCCGGCGGCACGCGCGTCGCGGTCGGTTATGACGGCCGCCTCACCTCGCCCGAGCTGGAGCGCGCGCTGATCGACGGGCTGACGCGATCGGGCGTCGATGTCGTGCGGGTCGGCATGGGGCCGACGCCGATGCTCTATTATGCCGAGGCGATCCTCGAGGTCGATGGCGGCATCCAGATCACCGGCAGCCACAATCCGGCGGAATATAACGGTTTCAAGATGGTGCTGCAGCACCGCCCGTTCTTTGGCGAGGACATCCAGATGCTCGGCAAGATGGCCGAGGAGGGTGATTGGGACGAGGCCGAGATGCCGGGCACGGTCGGCGATTTCGATATCATCGACGATTATGTCGGGCGGCTGATGGCCGGTTATGCCGGTGGCGCCTACCGCATCGGCTGGGACGCCGGCAACGGCGCGGCCGGACCGGTGATCGAGAAACTGGTCAAGCTGCTGCCGGGTGAGCATCATCTGATCTACACCGAGGTCGACGGTCGCTTCCCCAACCATCATCCCGATCCGACCGAAGAGAAGAACCTCGCCGACCTCAAGAAGCTGGTCGCCGACAATCAGCTCGATTTCGGCTTCGCCTTCGATGGCGACGGCGATCGTATCGGCGCGATCGACGGCATGGGCCGGGTGATCTGGGGCGACCAGTTGCTGTCGATCCTCGCCGAACCGGTGCTGAAGGAACTGCCCGGCGCGACGATCATCGCCGATGTGAAGGCCAGCCAGGCGCTGTACGACCGCATCGCCGAACTGGGTGGCGAGCCGGTGATGTGGAAGACCGGCCACTCGCTGATCAAGACCAAGATGAAGGAAACCGGCGCGCCGCTGGCCGGCGAGATGAGCGGGCACATCTTCTTCGCGCATGAATTTTACGGCTTCGACGACGCGCAATATGCCGCCGTCCGGCTGATCCGCGCGGTGCACATGATCGGCAAGTCGATGACCGAGATCAGGGGCGCCATGCCGGCCATGGTCAACACGCCTGAGATGCGTTTCCAGGTCGATGAGGCGCGCAAGTTCGCGGTGGTCGACGAGGTGCTCGACCGGCTCGAAACCGCGGGTGCCGAAGTCAACCGCACCGATGGCGCAAGGGTCAACACGCCGGATGGCTGGTGGCTGCTGCGCGCCTCCAACACCCAGGACGTGCTGGTCGCGCGCGCCGAGGCCAAGGACCAGGCAGGACTCGATCGGCTGCTCGCGCAGATCGACGAGCAGCTTGCGCTGAGCGGGCTGGAGCGCGGACCGCAGGCGGGACACTGACGCCGGGATCCATCACCGCCCCGCTGTTATCGCTGTTCCGGCGAAGATGTTTTTTCGAGCAGGCTCGCAAGCGGCGTCGCCCGTAATATTATCCAAATACAATAATGCGTTAGTCGAACTCCGACGTTGGCAATAACAGCGCTGGAACAGCGACGGAACAGCGGGGATAACAGCGACAGGAACAGCGGCATTGCAGCCGGGAACAGCGCTGATGGCACGCTGTTCCGGCGCTGTTCCGAATGATCGACGATGAGAAAGAAACCGGCGGCGCAAGGCCGCGGTCATCGGGCGACCATGGCGCCGATCGCGCCGGCGTTGAATCAAGACGCGGGAAGGGCTGGCAATTCGCGGCGTGAGCGGCCACTTAGACACGGTGTTTCGCCCCACCCAGATCATCCGCGTCGTCGATCTCGAGACCACCGGTCAGGCACCGCCGACGCACGGCGTCTGCGAAATCGGCTGGCAGGATGTCGCGCTCGGCGAGGACGGTCGCTGGGACATCTGGGGTGAGGGCGGGCAGCGCTATGTCAATCCGGGCCGGCCGATCCCGCCGATCACCCAGGCGATCCACCATATCCTCGACGAGCAGGTCGCCGACGCGCCCTTCTGGCATGACGTCGCGCGGCCGGTGCTCGACCCCTGGCCGCGCCGCGTCGCGCTGGCCGCGCACCGCGCCGATTTCGAGCAGCAATATTGCTCCGCCTCGCTGACCCATGGTGCCGACTGGATCTGCACCTGGAAATGCGCGTTGCGGATGTGGTCCGACGCGCCGAGCTTTTCCAACCAGGTGCTGCGTTACTGGCGCAAACCCGTCGGCATCGAGCATGAGCGCGGCCTACCGGCGCACCGCGCCTTCCCCGATGCCTATGTCACCGCCTTCCACCTGCGCGACATGCTCAACGAGGTGGGCGCAGCGCAGCTGATCGCCTGGTCCAACGTGCCCGGCATCCTGCCGCGCGTGCGCTTCGGCCCCGATCGCGGCAAGAGCTGGACGGAGATCGAGGAAGAGGTGCTGATCGGCTTTCTCGGCGATCGCGACATCGATGTGCGCTTCACCGCGGAAACCGAGCTGGCGCGGCGGCGCGGCGGCGGATCGATCGGTCGTCAGACCCAGCAGGGGTCGCTGCTTTAGGGGGGTTGATCGAGGTCAACCATCGCGTGCTGGCCTTTGCCGGCGACGATCGTTACGCGGGGCGCAATGTATTCCGTGCTCATGCGATGGTTCGGAACGACCGACCGGGCCATTCGCCGCTTCCTGATCACCGCCATGGCGCTGGGCTTTGTCTGCCTGCTTGCCGCCGGCATAGCGGCGACCTGGGCTATGACACGTACCGTCGCGCATACCGAGTCAGTCAAGCACACCTATGAGGTCGAGCTGGCGATCGCCCGCGCCAGCAACGCGACCGAACAGGCCGAAGCGTCCCGGCGCGGTTACATGTTGACGGCAAACCCGCTTGCACTGGCCAATTATCAGAAAGCGGCGAAAGCCCTGCCTGGCCTGATCGACTCAGTGGCGCGGCTGACCCGCGACAACCCCGTGCAGCAGGTCGATATTGCCGAACTGCGACGCCTCAACATGGATCTGCAACAACGCCGCGCGGCGACCAACGCGCTGGTCTCAGGCGGGCGCCGGCAGATGGCGATCGACACTTTTGCCCAGGAGAGCGGCGCGCAACGCATCGCCGACATGCGCACCCTGGCCGCGCGCATGGCCGGCGAGGAGAGGCGGCTTATGGCGGTGCGCGATGCCGACCTCGACGCCAGCCTGCGCGCTTTCTACGTCATCCTCGCCATCGCCGGCATCTTGCTCGTGCTGGTCGGCGTCGCCACGCTGCTGACGTTGCTGCGTTATACCCAGGATCTCGACCGGTCGCGCGCCGCGATCCAGGATTTCGCCGAATCGCTCGAGGAACTGGTCGCCGAGCGCACCGCCGACCTGACGCGCGCCAATGACGAAATCCAGCGCTTCGCCTATATCGTCAGCCATGATCTGCGCGCGCCGCTGGTCAATGTGATGGGCTTCACCGCCGAGCTCGACACCGCGACGGGCGCCCTCGCCGAGCTGATCGACCGCGCCGAGGAACGGGCGCCCGACATCGTCACCGAGGAGGCGCGGCTGGCCGCGCGCGAGGACCTGCCCGAGGCGATCGGCTTCATCCGCACCTCGACCGAGAAAATGGACCGGCTGATCAACGCCATTCTCAAACTGTCGCGCGAGGGGCGACGTGTGTTGGCGCCGGAGCGGATCGACATGGCGGTCGTGATAGACGGGATCATCGCCACGCTGAGGCATGTCATCGACGAACGCGGTGCCACCATCGTCATCGAAGGCGATGTGCCGGCGATCGTCAGCGATCGGCTGGCGATCGAGCAGATCCTTTCCAACCTGATCGAAAATGCGGTCAAATATCTCCAGCCCGGTCGGCCGGGACGGATCGTGGTGCGTGGCCAGCGTAGCGGACCGCGCGTGTCGCTCGAAGTGGAGGACAATGGTCGCGGCATCGCGCCGTCCGACCATGCCCGGGTGTTCGACCTGTTCCGCCGTGCGGGCAATCAGGACCAGCCCGGCGAGGGTATCGGCCTCGCCCATGTCCGCGCTTTGGCCTATCGCCTCGGCGGCACGATCGACGTCCGTTCGGAGCTGGGCGTGGGCACGACTTTCCGGCTGTCACTGCCGGCGACATTGACTGAAGTGCAGGAGCAACGCTGATGAACGACCACCGCTCCGTCACGATCGTGATGATCGAGGACGATGAGGGCCATGCCCGCCTGATCGAAAAGAACATTCGCCGCGCCGGCATCCTCAACGACATCAGGCACTTCACCGACGGCACCACGGCGCTCGACTATCTCTACAACCATCAGGACGGGCCGGCGCTCAATGGCCCTGCGCTGATCCTGCTCGACCTCAACCTACCCGACATGAGCGGCACCGATATCCTGGCGCGGATCAAGGCGGAGGGCGGGCCGCTCAAGCGCACGCCGGTGGTTGTGCTGACCACGACCGACGACAAGGTCGAAATCCAGCGCTGCTATGATCTCGGCTGCAACGTCTACATCACCAAGCCGGTCAATTATGAGAGCTTCGCCCAGGCGATCCGGCAACTCGGTCTGTTCCTGTCGGTCATCCAGGTGCCAGCGATCGAGGGCGACGCTTGAACGAGCCCACACCCTTGCGCGTCCTCTATATCGACGACGATGCCGGCCTGAGGCGGCTCGCCGCGCGGGTGCTGGCGCGCCACGGCTTTGCCGTGACCGTCGCCGAAAATGGCAGTGAGGGATTGGCGCTCGCGGTAAGCACCTCATTCGACGTGGTCGCGGTCGATCATTATATGCCGGGCATGGATGGCCTGGCGACGCTCGAGGCGTTGCGCGCGCTGCCCGACGCTCCACCGGTGGTCTATGTCACCGGCTCGGAGGAAAGCCGCATTGCTGTCGCGGCGCTTAAGGCAGGCGCTGCCGACTATGTCGTCAAGGCGGTCGGCACCGATTTCTTCGACCTGCTTGCCAGCGCCTTCGAACAGGTCCGTGCACGCAGCGCCATGGAGCGCGACAAGCTCGCCACCGAGGCACGGCTGCGCGACAGCAATGCGCGGCTCGCGGCTCTGCTCAGCGAGGTCAACCACCGCGTCGCCAACAGCCTGCAGCTCGTCTCGGCAATGGTGCGCCTGCAGGCCTCGGCGCTCGACGATCCGGCCGCGCGCGCCGCACTGGAAGACACGCAGCGGCGCATCGACGCGATCGGCCAGGTCCATCGCCGGCTCTATACCTCGGAGAATGTCGAACGCGTCGACATGGCCGATTATCTCGGCGCGCTGGTCGCCGAACTGGGCGAGGCATGGTCGACCGATGCCGCGCCGCGTCGGATGTCGCTGGAAGCCGAGCCGATCCAGCTGCCGACCGATCGCGCGGTATCGCTGGGCGTGATCGTCACCGAACTGGTCAGCAACGCGTGCAAATATGCCTATGCCGGCGCCGCCGAGGGCGAGGTACGCGTCGCGCTGTGCCGCGATGGTGAGCAGCATTTCAAGCTGGTGGTCGAGGATGACGGCGTCGGCATGACCCTCGACGCCCCGGCGCGCGGCACCGGCGTCGGCACCAAGCTGATCCGCGCGATGGGCCAGAGCCTGCAGGCGGTAATCGAATATGACGCCAGCCATCGCGGCGTGCGCGCGACGCTCAGGGCGGCTCTTTTGTAGCCGGCTTCGCCGGCGGAGCGGCGCCGGCCCACTCCCCCACCCGACCTCCCAATCAGGATATTCTATGGGAGGTCGGGTGGGCGCGTTGGGCCGGTCATGCCCCCGGCATGACCTGAACAGCGCGGGGCGCTGTTCACCCGATGCGGGGCCGGTGCCGCTCGGTTCAGCTTGCTGAACCCCAAAGCTCAGCGCAGCGGTTTGACGAATTTGTAGATGAACTGGTCGGTATGGCCGCGGATCGTCTTGTCGAACACCGCCTTGCTGTGATCGTCGGCCGGGTTGGCGAGCAGGCGGCTTTCGCCGGCAAAGCGGAAGCCGGCGGCGACGACCTGCTTCCTGACGATGGCCGGGTCGATGCGGTGCAGCGTATCTGTGTCGCGCATGCCCGAACCGGCCTGGGCCGCATGGTCGATGATCAGCAGTACGCCGCCGGGCTTCAATGCCGCGAACGCCGCCTTGTTGAACACCGACGGATCGAGATTGCCCATGAACTTGTCGGGATAGTCGTGATAATTCTGCGCGGTGAACACCAGGTCGACACGCACCGGCACGGTCAGCTTGTCGGTCGGCTGGACGCTGCCGCTGACATTGGCGAAGTCGGCAGTGTGGCCGAGCGCTTCGTAATCGACGACATTCTGGTGCGCCTCATCGGCATAGGCCTTGGGCCAGACGCCATAGACATGGCCCTTGGCCCCGACCGTCTTCGCGAACAGCCTCGTCCAATAGGCCGCGCCAGGTATCAGATCGAGCACCTTGCCGCCGGGCCTGAGGCCGGCAAAGGCGATGATCTCCGGCCCGTGGCGCCGGGCATCGTCGGCCGCCTGTCCCTTGCGCGCCGGGTCGGCAGCGGCATGCGCGACATAGGCCGGCAGCCGCGGGGTGGGCGCGCCGGCGCCCGAAGCGGTGATCGGCAATGCCATGGCGGCGAGCAACAAGGCGGCGCGCAACATCGACGACATCGGGCATCTCTCCTGATCAAGTGTCGCCGCCAGCAGTAACGCACTGCCATTCACTGCGCCAGCAATATAGTACGCTTCGTATTGATCACGTGCGCGAATCGGCCGGAAAACTGCGGTGGAAAAGCGAATTTGTACCGTGGCACAGACGATGTTGGCTTGGCCGATGTCATTAGGCACTGGACTCTTGGGCCCGCTGCACGGATAAATCGCTCCGAAATGGATGATGTGGCGTTCTCCCGTTTGAATCAACGGCAGCGCGAGTGCCTGCGCCTGGTCTACCGCAATCTTGAAGCCAAGGAGATAGCCCGCGAGCTCGGGTTGTCGCCGCACACCGTCGTCGAGCATCTGCGCGATGCGCGGCGCGTGCTGGGCGCCTCACGCAGCATGCACGCGGCGCGGATGCTGGTCGAATATGAACAAGACAATCGGATTGTGTACGAGCCACTGGGGGTAACCCGGCAACCCAGTGCTGCCATGATGGCCGCCGTCCCGGTTGAGGCGATGGGTGTCGCGGCGGGGACCCGGAGGAACAGATATAATTTCAGCTATCTCGAGCGGCTTGGGCTGATCATCGGGATCGCCGTCGGCATCATTGCGCTGACGGGATCACTCGCGATGGGCGCCCATGTTGTCACGCAAATAGTGCAGGAACGACATCTCGACCTTTCGGACTCCGCTTATAGACGATAGCCGCGGCCCCCCATCGCCGTGGCGATGGGAGGGCATTATGCGCAAAGAACGACTCGACGCCATAGCGACGATCACTCCGCTGTTCCGCCAGGCGGAACTTTCTTCGGACACTGCTGCTGCCGACGCCGCGGCCTGCATCGCGGAAATGCTGCGGATCCGCGCCACCAACAACCTGCCGATCGGCACTGGCAGCGAAATGGTCCGCATGCTGACCGAAGCGCTCACCGCGCAGATCAAGGCGCGTGAACTCTTCATTGAGGCACATCGACTGACTCCGCAGGTGAT
>Ga0307510_10008760_pt1 | contig 12060 bp, 5 predicted proteins | sample 12_EM_MG_FD_207224 | JGI IMG/M metagenome (GOLD analysis project Ga0307510, IMG submission 207224) | Populus trichocarpa ectomycorrhiza microbial communities from riparian zone in the Pacific Northwest, United States - 12_EM | ecosystem: Host-associated > Plants > Roots > Unclassified | place...
TCTCGTGGCATGGAGAACAACACTAAAGGAGTTGTGTCAGACGGTTGGAGACAACATCGAAAGAGTGAGTGCCCTCGAGAGGTGTTAATTCTAATTTAGTCCTTGTAGTTTATTGAAAATAACATTTGATCCTAAAAGATAAATAAATAAATAAATATCTTTGCCTAGTGTTGATTGTATTTATTTTTATCATTTTTTTTCTTCAAAAATTATCTTTCTTGATCTCATTAGGCTCCTTTTGTTTTTATAGTGCGGTCCACGCTTGCGCAACTATGAATTTAAAAATATTTAGTTAAGCAATATATAATATATTTTACATGGGTTTTATTGAAAATACTTTTAAAATATTGGTTAAGAAAACTATAAATTATCGCTTATTTTAAATCTATTTTTTCAATGTGCAACCACGATATCAAACAGTACTAAATCTTACCATATTGTCTATTTTAAAAAAAAAAAGAAAAAAAGAAGAAGAGGGAAATCATATAAAGTGGGAAAGAAATAGATTTAAGAATATAGGGATTAAGCATTAAACTTTTGAAATGATGAGGACTAATTGAAGTCTATTTTACTAAACTACGGAGTCTAATTCATAATTAAGTCCCTCGAGAATGCTGAAAGCTGGATAGTATTTCCTGTAGTGAAGAAAAAGGGAGGAGGAGGAGGAGGGAGTAGGTGTGCTTTGTTATGCTTTTGCTTTGCTTTTTGGTGTTAAAAACAACAAAGAAATTCCCTTGGCTTCACGTGTTGAGAGAGTCCATGGTTTCTTTCCATAAATGATTATAGTCTGGTTTTGGGGATCTGGGATTAGTGGAGAAGAGGAGAACAATGTGTTTTGCTTCAGTGATCTTCCAATGGGGATGAAACGAGTATGATTCTCAGGGCTGTAATGGTCATTTTCCAGGCAGTTTGGCAAGTGGTCTTGTGACTTGCCATGTTGGGATTGGCTATGGAGAATTTGGGAACTCGAATGTAGACCTACCCTAGCTTAGGGTAACTGGTGTAGGGATTAGGGCAGCTATAGGCTACCTAATATGACCTTGTTTACGGTTTGAAAGTTACAGTTTGTCCCAGTTCATAGACCAGTCAAACTGTTACGAATTCTCTCTCAGCCTCCTCTTCTTTTCCATTCTTCTTTCGCCCCTTGCTGCTATGTTTATGGAGATTTTGGTCATCTGAAAGATTGTGACATATGATCATCTAGTTGTAACAAAAAGGAAAAGGAACAAGACAGGGACTTGTGAGTTAAGATCTTCATGAGTTGCTGGAAATTAACTGCCTAGGAAGGATATATATATTCTCTTGTTTTGTGTTTGAATGACTGTCTGGGTCATCATGATCATGCATCGATCGATTTTAAGTACTGTGAGAAGCATCGATCGTTGTTCAAAAACAACTACAATGGACACTTTCTTAGATGTTTTTTTTTTTTTTTGTTTAACGTGGGTGTCCGAGCCAGCTTGCGTGCACCTCGACTAATCCAACGGGTCCTGAAGTTAACGATCATGTAAGCCTTCAGTGGCCATCATATGAGCAACCACAAGGCTCGAACCTGATACCACAGAGAGAGCAAACCTCTTAATCTCAAACTCTTACCATTGAACCACCACCTAGATAGTTTTTTTTAGATGTTTTTAATATTATATAACTATGCATGTATGACTTGGTTTTGACTTTTGAATCATGTAAAATGACATTTCAAAGTAACTTGATTTAATGCTTTTGGATCTTAGGAAGAGGTTAAATTTTTCAGTTTCTATTTTTACCTTGGCATAGCTATTGCTACAGTGGTTTGGGTAAAGTATTATGAAAATTAAAAGAATAGCTTGTTTAGGTCAATTCTCTTGGAGAACAAAATAATCTTAGTTTTCATTTTGTTTTGGGAAAATTAGTATGGGGTCTTCTTTTATTTGGCAATCAAATTACTGAATATTTCACTTTCAACCTAAAATTTGAAGAATAGTCACACTTTACATTTTTAGAAGTTCAGCAAAAATATATATTTATTTGTAAGAATATTATTATATTTGAAATAATAACTCAAAAAGCCTTTAACCTTCAAATTAAAAGTTTGAAAAAAAAATAAAATAAAAACATCCCTTTTCTTTCATCTTTCCTCATCGTGAACAACTATCTTCACAATATCTCTTCTTTTCTAACCTTTTTTTATTCATTATCGCAAGATCCACGTTGTTATTTTCATCCTTCAACATGCAGACTATGCAGTTACTAGAAACACTAAGAATATGTTTGGGAACGCGGTGCAAACCGCGTTCTCAAAAAACTTAAATTTTTTTTTGCTAAAATTTAATATGATTTTTACGTTTTGGATCGTTTTGATGTGCTGATGTCAAAATTAATTTTTAAAAAATAAAAAAAAAATCATTATCATGCATTTCAGCACAAAAAATTATTTGAAAAGCAACCGTTAAGTCATGTCTAATAGAATAATTGCTAAATGGGAACGAATGAATTCTTAATTTGACCAAAGGTTATTTCCCTCCTTTTGTTTTATTTTAGGGAATGGAAATGAGAAATTTTTGTGCTTTATTTTGAAATTCAAATTACAAAGTAAAAAAGGGAGCCGTTTGAGATTATACTAGAGATTATATTTTAAAGTATTTTTTGTTTGGAAATATATCAAAATAAATTTTTTATTTTTTAAAATATATTTTTGATCCTACCAACGTATTAAAACGATCAAAAAATAATAAAAATTAACTTGAAGCAAACAAAATCAAAATTCTGGATCACAAAAACAAATACCATATTAATTCCATCAAATCCATTTTGAAGCAGCCCTCTCTCATATTGCTAGCTAGTCTCTCTTTTCTTAAAAATATTTTCTAACCCAAAACCCAGCCAATTTAACTTAGCTTCTCGGTGATGCAAAGAACACACTCCAAAAAGCCTTATATATGTCGGCCAAAACAAGCCATTTGAAGCACTCGGTTCTTCTACCTGCGTCAATGTAAAATAGTTTAGGAGATTAAATAATGTATTTTGCAATTTTATTTTATTTTTTATTTTTTAAAAAACTTTTATTGCCTTTTTTTTTTATTTTTCAAACTTTTTAGTTTGTTTACGTACGTTGTTGTTTTTTAGGTTTCTTAAGGAATAATAAAAAACTTATGTATAAAATTTTAGGTTTTCTTTTTATTTTCAAACTTTTTAGAGAATAATAAAATTTCAAAATAAGATTTTGGTGTCTTGACTTTCGACGTAATTATGTATTATTTGTGTTTGCTGTTGCGTCGATTTACAATTGCTTTATTCCAACAATTATTTTAACCAAAAACTTGTACAATCAGCATCAGAGGTACAACTACAAGCTCGTTTAGATCTCAATCAGGGAGTTGGAGCATGGAATCATCACTGTGAGAGCTTCAACAAAGATGGCATGGAATGTTGGCTTTATGGTTCAAGACCTTTTCTTCTAGTGTTTAGTGCTTTAAGATCCTGCGACTCGACTCGGGAAAGAGGATCCATTTTTTTGAGAATCTATGCTACATAAAGGAGGCTGTCCCGATGGATAACACCAGAGAATCCTGTGATGTCCTACTTTTCATGCCGAGAAAGGTGGTTAAAAATGTGATTATTAAAATTATTTTTTTAATTTTTAAAAATTATTTTTAACTTCATTCCATCAAAACAATTTAAAAACATAAAAAAAATAAGAGCCGGTGATAATGTGTTTTAAATAAACCAAAATGAAAGGGTCGAAGTGCAGAAATACTATATGTAACTTTTGTCTAAATATCATGTGAGCTTGGATCATGCACCAGAAACACAACTGGGCTAGGATTCAGACAGTGTTACATCAAGCAAAGCCAGCCCATGTCAAAGACATAATAAGGATGTTTCACGAAAGAATGAGAAAAAACTCAAGAGTATAAAATCTAGTATGGATAATATTTGATGATGGCAAGAACTCCAGGTGTTTCTTTGAGTTGGCTGGAGAACTTTCAAGACTCACCTCCATACTTCCCTTCTCTCTATATATTGCAATCTTCATGGCCTCAGTTCTCTATCCATGGCTTCAAAAATCAAGAAAAGCAAACTGTAGTGTAGTGTGTACAGCCACTTTCACTAGCACCTCTTCTTTGTTTAAAACTTGGTGCATATATTTTTTTAATCTACTTGTGGCTTCGTCAACATTGTCTTCGTCATCTGCCCCTTTGTTGTCAAACAATTGCAAAGCTGTGCCTTCGACCAAGGCAAGAATACTAGTAAGCCTTCAAGGTTGGCTTTGGTGAAAGCTGAAGCTGCTGGAGAACACAAGGACACTGCATGTCGATAAGCAGGGAAACAACCGAGGGACAGCTGTTGAAAGAAGGCCTCGAAGGCTGGTTGTTGATGTCTCACCTTTCGGTGAGTAGTCTGATTTCTTCTTCTTCTTGTTTTTTTCTTAGGGTCAGGTATCTTCAGGCTAACGTCAACTAAGTCTCCTTCCTGGCGATGTTAAAGTCTTATATCCGATGCTGCCCTGGTTGAAGACTCTGTAGTTTTCTTTAATAGGAAAAAGTCATTCTTCTTTAATAAAAATGGCAAGATCGATCTCTGCAATTATTTAAGATTTTTTACATTAATTACAGTTTTGTTGGATCCATTGTCACCAACGAGGACAATGCGATGCAATGACAATTCCTAGCAGCAGGAACAGGACAAGAGGGGAGGTTCGAGCACCATGGGAAATCAAAGATGAGGAACAAGAGATCAAGATGAGGTTTGACATGCCAGGACTGTCTAAGGAGGATGTCAAGCTCTCCATCGAGGGTGATGTGCTTGTTATTAAAGGAGAGCACAAAAGGGAAGAAACTGGTGCTGATTCATGGTCTGGTAGCAGTATCAGTTCTTGCGAAAAGGATAAGATTATGGCTGAGCTGAAAAATGGAGTTCTGTTCGTTAACATTCCTAAGACCAAAATACAACGTAAGGTCATTGATGTGCACATCCAGTAAGAGATTTTATAAGAAGTTTGTACCATGTATAGTGCCTTTTGTTTTGTATTTGAAAATGTGATTTTCAGGATTTTTCCTATCTCTATTCCTGCCTATCTTGCTTCAACTACTCTCTTCGCCTTAGATATCCATTTTCGACATTGGACACAGATGTGGAATCGTGTTGGACATGCACCAGTGTAAGGTACAAGTCCCCAAACTCCGAGCCACGGATTCTTGTTGTGCAGAAGAATATAGATGTTTGTGTTCAAGAACAAGAATGTAACATTTGATCATCTCTTTTGTTCAAGTTCATGAACATTTCAAAGAAATTAAGAAAGGAATCGTTCATATCAAGTTAAACCGAAGCAGGATGTGTAGAGCAGTTTCCACCTCTGGCATTCCCCTGCATCTTTTGGACGTTGCCTACCCTATAGTCTAGTGAATGAAGATTTGAGCCGCCAACTTGCTAGAGTGGCTTTAGAAAAATGGACAGAAATGCAATTCTTCTCATGAAAAGTCTTCTCTTATCGCTTACTTTGGAAGAAAAGACAACCTACAACTTGGTAATTCATGTTCAAATTTTCTCTTAGAAGTTTGTCTCATTTTCGACCCACTTGGATATTGTCCTATTGTAACTATCAATACAGGACTTTGTTCCTTCCGCTTAACATTTGAATTGGCATATAGTATCTTGTTGACCTGAGGACTGCTCGCGAGTACCCAGGCAATTGGTGTCCATCGCGCTCAGTGCTTGGTCCTACTCAGAGGCGCTTCATTGACACCAATTTTCCAGACGTGCATGACCGCTGTTAGTATTTCCCTACCTTGCCATCCTAGGCAAGAGAAAGCAAGAAGAAATTCCTTCAAATTTTTCATGGAAAGAATATAAAAATGGAAAGGGGGGGCTGTGGACTATGGACTAGATGAGCCTGTATTGTCTCAGGTAGTAAACTAGCAGTCAAAAAATAGCAGAAATATATCAGAGAATCATCTTCTGTTTTCTGTTTCAAGAAATCAAGCCGGTAAGAACACGTTGAGAACAGAATAGATGAAAATCTTTCAATGTTCTGTAGCAGACAGAATTCTTTTTATATTCCTTTAATTTTTTTTCTTTTTACATGTTCTCCATCTTTGGCTAATCAGTACATCTACATGATAAATTCATTGTCAGCTAAACAAGAGAGAATTCAGTACCTAAATTGTACATTTCCAAAGCTATACTACTCAAGTCCTTCAGGGATTGATTCCAGCTTTGGCTTCCAATTTCTTGGAGAGTCAAGAGAAGAACTTTTCTGCTCTAGCCCTAACAGAACCTCCTCAAGAGATATTTCCTTTTTCAAAAGCTGCTGAAGTTGTTGCTTTGTTATTACAACTTTAATCCTCTTGACACCACCACTACTTGCTTCTTCTTCCCTGTCAACCACCGGTGAAGTCCCTGGAGGTGGTGGAAGAACATGGTAAACATTTCCAAGCTTTAACTCGTAACTTGGTGGCAGATGCTCTATAGCTTCATTTGTTAGACCAATACCTGAGCCAGGAAAGTTGACCGCGATATCTTTCACAAGAATTGGAGCGCTGAATTCCAAAACCTTTCCATCTGTTTTGACAACATGCAAAACTTTCTCATGCTTCGCTTGAGGGAATCCGATGCAAGAACCTATAAAGGGAGGTCTAACACAATTATGAGCTAAGCAATTGCCCATTTTTCTCCAAGAAAATATAACCATGAAGGTCTTAAGAAGTCTTACAGGAGGAGAAGAGGGATTTCTCTACCTTGTTGTTGTATAGAATGAAGAGGGAGAAGAGGAGTTACAAGATATATTTATACTTAAGAAATGTAAGAGTCTTTCTTGTGCTAGAGTTACTATACTAGTGGAGGGTAGAAAGCTATCTTTCTTTCTGTTTAAAAGTTAAACGGAAAAATTGAATTTAGAAAGCTAAAGGAGCTGGAGCAACGAGATATTAAATTTTGTTTAGAAAGCAAAAGATATATAAAATTTGTCAACACGCATGCAAGATAGGTCGGTTAGTGGAAGGTGGCATAATAGTATTGCTCTCCTTATACCATGCCATTGTAGAGGACTAAAGTAAGAGGGGGGGTGACCACTACAAATAATAATATTCATGAAGTATGCTTGATATTTATGACCCTCTCTGCATAGTGGGTTGTCCATGGAATATCTAGGTTGTGCTGAACAGTTTAGGGTTCCTCTTTTGTCCCTTACGGTTTTTCTTTGGTAATTGTTGCATCATTCTTACGGTTTTGATTATGTAAGGGCTGGAAGATAAAGTTATAAATGGTATGGGGAAGACTATTGTAACATTAAAGAGCTTTAGTGGGTTTAGGTGCCTCATCTTTTTCAGATTCTGCACTTATTACAGTCTAAGCATCTAATTAGCGGTCCATGTAGTGTTAGATTCTATCATAAAGAGAGTAATTAGAGAAGGATTACTCGTCTTTTTCTGCAACTGATCAGTTTGTACAGCAATTGAGCATGTATTAAAAATTACAGACCAAGCATTTTGCTGGTAAAAATATGCAGTTGGCACATGATGGGTTAGGTTGAGAGGGGACATTAGGGCCTTTAGGATCAGGTAAACTATACACCCTATAGACTCCTGTGAATAATTTATATTAGGATCTGGTGAACAAAATCTCTATTAAAATGGTGGTTCTAACAAAAGGTTGGCTGATGATCTTAACTCATTAGGGCATTTAAAAAGTTGTTCAATAAGAATATCTTGACTGCTTGAACTGGTATTCTGGTAATAATATAGTTGTGCTTGCGGTTTAACTCGTGTTTCCAAACATATACTAATTCTATAATTGATAGTTTTTTGGAATGGAAAATTTTGAATGAATGGCAGTGCCTTGCAAAGGCGAGTTTTGCTAAACTAGACTAAAATCAATGAAGAAAAAAAAAACTTCTGTTGAGTCTGGGAAATCAGACTCATCATCCATTTACTGAACTTGTTGCAAGGTGTGACGCAAGAGATGATGATAGGATTGCAGCGTTTGCAAGTGCAGCTAGTTGTTAAGGCATTGGCTGGTAATTAGCACAGGCACCTACCAGTAATCTACTAGTGGTGAAAGTCTAATTAATGATCATGTAACTTGATAGTTTTCACTTGCTTAAAGTGCTCTTGCCAGGCATTGTTGGAGTCTCCACCAAGAAAAAATGTCCTTGTCTCGTCGTGGAAAATGAAGGGTGAAATCATAATGACAAAGATTTTCCTAGAATAATCTGCAAATTGAGTACAAATTGTTAATTAATTATAATAAGTTAACTGAGGCGGTTGACTCACTATTAGTCTATTGACTATGCAACAGATCAATACACATCCAACCTAACCTCCTCCATCCTGGCACTGGCTAGCCAACAAAGAACTTACCGTCTCTTAATTATAATTTACAGTCAGGTCTAACAGCATCAAATCTTTTCACATTCTTCTTAAGTTATAATTTTACTAATGGATCAGGTAGAACACATATGTATGCACAGACTAAAATAAAGAACACATTTCCCACTCATGCGAGGTTTATTTCTCTCTCGGATGAGACAATAACCATGACAAGAACCTCGAGTTTGAGTTGTTAGCTTTGTAAAAATATATAACAAAGTCCCGCAAGTCCTTTTCAAGTCAAATTTGAATAAGTTAAAACTTGGTTAGGTTAAATTCATTTGCATTCTTAATTAAACAGTCTTTTTCTATGGCCTTCATTTAGAGCCATGTATCTTCTTCAATTGTCCATCATTACCCTGTCGCAAATTCAGTGAATCATGGCTCCCTGTCAATAGTTTATTTCTATGTTTTTTAAAGTGTTTTTTATTTAAAAATATATTAAAATAATATTTTTTTTATTTTTAACATTAACGTATCAAAACAATCTAAAATCATTAAAAATATATATATTTCCAAGCCAAAAAAAATTGAATTTTTGCAGACCTTGAAGCTCTCTTTTACAGCATAACAAAATGGACTCCTATAGGGAAGAGTGCATGAATGTTGAGCTAAGCCGTCTTTGAATTGTCAGACCAATTTAAATAGCATTTTCTGCACTGTTGCACTATGCTAAAAGCATATAGTATAATTGGTAAAATCACCACCGTTAATTACAAAACTTGAGATCAAAGCATCAGACCTGACCCACACTCCTGTCTGCCGCGAGAGAGGTTAAAGGAGGGATAAATTCAAACACGGTACCCTATCATGTAACCAGTGAACAGTATTAGGTTAAAGAGAACACCCTCTTAGGTTCCCAGATCTTTTATTGTCAAGCATGAACAACGTAATACAGGGCATTTTACAGAACGCTTTCATCTACATAAAGAAAGAACGAGAAAAGAAGGAAGAGGAAAAACCAAGTTACCCACTTGTAGAACGGGATTCTTTACCACCAAGTGTCTGAATTATCGCTTCCAAAAGTTTAATGTCACTGTCACGCTTAGAAATTTCTTCTTGCTTTGCACGCAACTCCTCCATGTGTAGTTCAAATACCTCTGAAGCAAAGAGAGCAATATTATAAAATTTTGGCAAGGTGGAAATATAAAGTAGTACTTGCCAACAAATTTTGAAAAGGAATGAGGCAATCATCATGACCAGAAATTGGTGAGATTGAAAGATGTGTGAGGTTTGCCATTGATTTCACTTATAAACTAATAAAAAGACATCCAGATGCTACAACTAACAGTAAAGCACAGGATTATATTGCATGGGCTTTGCTTAGGCTCTATAAAGTAGGACTTCGATGGAGATATTGTTCAGATTCAGATTTGTTTTGCACTGATTAACCTTCAACGTAAATTTATGCAGAGATTACTAGTCTAATTTCAAATACTGTTGTTTCTAACATGACATTATTTTAATCACGGGTGATGAAGAGGATTGAATGAGATATTAGTGGAAGAATCCGTCAATTAGTCTTATAGATTGATGGGATATCTTAGAGAGGTTTGGCTTAGTGGACTCAAATCTTTTCCCAGACCAGTTCTACTTATCACCATATTATTTGCCAACCCCTACACTTCCCTTGTTAGCAAAACCACCTTGCTTTCACTATATACACACCCTTAATCCTCGACAAATACCCTCTCTGTCATCTGTACCTCTCACACAGAAAACTTTCAAGCCAACAAATAAACTATCCGCTGATAAGCATAGGATATCCACAATGAAGTACATAAGAAGACTGTAAATATTGCAATTAGAAAACACAAAAGAGATTTGAAGGTTTTGTCCCCACGACTCCACGAGTGTATTGTGGTGGGCTAGGTTCTGGAAAATTGGCATTTTAGGGTAAACCGAAGAAGAAAAAGTATCTGGGGTTTGTGAATTGAATCGCAGATGAATGTAAATGACTAAGCTTCACACTAGCACAGCTTCTAGAAATTACACATAAAGGGGAAAAACTACGTATCGCAACTATGGATCTTAAGATTCACGCCTAACATGGACTGCATCGCACATTCACAATAGCATAATTGTTGGTAATTCTCTGAAAATATGGCCTTTGTCCTTATCCAAAGATGTCATAGGTATGCAAAGTTTATAGCACTCATAATCTAATAAAGATTTAAATTACTGTACAAGAAAACACCACCATTTCTATGTAAAATAGGCAAAAACTAACCAAACAAAAAAATTTGAAGACTGCTGAACATTATATTAGAAATCTAGACCTACGAAATCTCCAGAAATCTAAAAATTACAGAGATGCGAGCTCATATATTCACATTGAAATGGGAATGAAGCTAACTTTACCTGATTTTTCTTTCACAAATATATAGTTGAAAAGAAGAGATAGTAGGCATACTTGTGGTGCTCTCGAGTTCTCTTGTGATCTCTTGTGCACGTAATTCAGCATCCTTTTGTGCTGCCTCTGCCTGACGCTTTTCTGCACGAGCATGAGCAGCAGCTGAGATGGCAGCATCAAGTTCTCTTTCCAAAGTCTCTACCCGTTGTTCAAGAACCTACACACAAAAGACAACCTGCATATGATTTTTTATGCTGCCTTGATGGTACATTCAGAAATTAAGGGAAATAATAGAAAACATAAGAAAACCTACCAAAGACAGTATCAAACAGCATTCTGCAAACATAGTAGTAATCAACTCAAATTGTAAAATTACCCAGTCACGTTAAAATCTAGATGCATGTTGGTTGTGCATATGGAGTACGTATCCAAACTAGCAAACCAGCATCACTTTTCTTGAAATCCCAATCACAAGACTAATAGCTTTATGAAGGCATAATCTAAAAGGATGCCATCCCATGATGCAAGAGCTACAATGTATTAGCAAAAGTTTTCCCTTGGCATATAACTTCATTTGTTAAATATCTAAAACAGTTGCCTTCTTTTGGTGTCCACAGAAATTTGGATTAAAAATTAATGATCTTTTTTGGTTTTCTCCAAATGGTCAAAGTGCCTCAGTGAACGAACTAGCAAGAGCATTTCAAAAATTTAACTTAAATTGCCAACATTATGCAAGTTTTCTCTAATCATCACTCTAGCATAACTCATCCAACCCATGGCTAATAAATCATTACTCCAGCATTCAAGAACCAACTAATCCATTCACTCTACTCATACATTCATAGTCATATAAACCAAGCATTAATTACCTAAGAACTTCTACAAAATGCTACAAAAACACTACCTTTACAAAACCCAGATTGTGAAATTGATCGATGATCATATCAAACAGAAGAAACCAACGTCAAGAATCATAATTTAACAGCAATCCTATCAAGATTGCATGAAAAAAGAAAATCCCGGATCAAGAATCCAATACCTTGATAGAGCGGGCTTGTTCAGAAGTGAGGGAGGCTTTTGAGAAGGTTTCTTCATTAACAAAGACAGCTTTTTTAAGGAGTAACTTTTGAAGAGAGTCTAGATTCAATGTCATCCCTGTTAGATTAGCTATAGCTCCTTTCCATCTCTCCTCACTGCCTCCTTTGCTGCCTTTTTCTTTCTCTTCCATTTTTGTCTTCGCTAAAACTTCTGTAAACGCTATCACCAGAGAGAGAGAGAAGATCGATGTTTTTTTCCTTAGTTCTCGTCTTCGTCCACATAAAAGAGTCCAGCTTTCCAACATGTGTACTTGGGCTATGTCCA
>Ga0307510_10008761_pt1 | contig 12060 bp, 6 predicted proteins | sample 12_EM_MG_FD_207224 | JGI IMG/M metagenome (GOLD analysis project Ga0307510, IMG submission 207224) | Populus trichocarpa ectomycorrhiza microbial communities from riparian zone in the Pacific Northwest, United States - 12_EM | ecosystem: Host-associated > Plants > Roots > Unclassified | place...
CTCCCACTCCAATCACCTTGTCCAAGAAGTACTGGAAATGTATCGGTGAAAGAAGTCTTCCTAGTGCTGGAATGCTGCTTGAGAGGATCATATTTATGCCATTCACATACCTGCAGAAAGATAGTTCAGTTATTTATGGAATTTGTATCCAACACAAGTATTCAAGATTAGAATTTTAAACAATGCAGATTACTCTGATTGGTCGCCAACACTTTCAAGTGTTGCCCATGGAACACGTGTCATTGCAGCCATTTCAGCATCAAATTTAGTTTCCAGGCCATGTACTAGGGTCATTAATGCCTCTGTAATAAGCCCTGAAAATTCTTCCTGCACAATCGAAAGACTCCCGTGCTATATATATGAAAAGCAGAATTTCTATGACAGAATCTATTGATGGATGGGTAGTACCTCAACTGCTGATATATCCACTCCAGTAGCTAATTGATGATCGATTATTTTGGATACACTTTCAGCCAGTTCACCGGACTGTCAAGAAAATTAAAGCAAGATTATGAAGACTTCAAAGTATCACCTGTAGCAAGGACAAATGAATAGCCAACTTGATGCTGATGGTACGTCCACCACTTCCAATCAGAAGAAGCAAGCATCAAACAAACTTAAATGTTTTTGAGAATAGGCTTCATTAATAGCATTTACATGCTGCCTGTATTGGAAAGCATGACTGAACACCCAATATTGCAGTTTGGTGCATCAGAAAAACACAGTGATGAAGCTTGGTAAATGTACAATAGCACATAGGCAACTGACACTTCAATTATGACGAGCCACTCGAATCATAACCGCTGAAACATCTTTTCCTGAAACTTACAATTAGGTCAGCTATAAAGGCCAAATTCTTGTTACTGATTTTGATACAAAACATGGTTTTAATTTCAGGAAACTAATATCCATTTTGATTATTATACTTTTCAAACTCAAAGTCAACAATTGAAATGCCTCTAGTCAGATCAGTTGACTATTGTTCATGGACCACGCTTTGGTATGACCAGTTGAGAAAACTCCTTCGTCCAATTCCATTTACTGTTTCTTTTTTAATTCCTATTCAAAAGGTCATGCATTGCAAATCTACTGAATGTCATCATATAACTAATGGGGCTTCAGATATAGAGTTGTAAATGTTGGTTCATGATTTATTGCAACCTTGGAACTTATTTTTCTTGTGTAGGTGGCTTTGCTCTAACTAGTTAAAGAAAATGGGAAAAACAAAAACACCTTAGATAATGAATTATTGTTGGGGGTTTTCTGGAGATTCAATTTTTTTGTCCTTTACATATACTTCTGCCAACAAATGACATGGGAAGATAGACAGACATGCAATACAAAACAATTGCAGAGAAAAGTAACAAACAGAGAAACTGACTGACCGTTATTTGGCAGTATTCAGCTGAATTGACAATGAAACAAATCACCCTTTCATCTCTGTCAGATGTCTGTCCAAAGTGAAATTATAAGCAAAACACAAATAGTTTATGTAAAAGATAACCTGATTTGAGCAATTATGAAATTCTGATATGTATGCTGATACCTTTATTTGTCCATCCATACCCGTGGCTGCTGCAACAATCCCCATACCACCCTTAGGTAGTCTTGCTTTAAGCTTTGCTGCATATGCTTTGAGAACTCTTTCAAATACCTAATGATGGAAGGAAAATAGGATAAGCTAACTCCAATATTTTCTATACTCGTATGACAGAGGCCATCTCATCAGCTTCAAGGTCAGTTGAACACAAGACAATCTGTAGAATCCATTTTACAATTAAGATATGGTTTAAAACTTGAAATCACCTATTCTGCGATAGCAAAACCACACAAGTTCCAACCTCTTGGAATGCCTTGCTGACTAGGAGAAACTATTTGAGCAACTGAAGTCTGAATTGTTTTTAATTGCTTTCACAGCTTCCAATGAAATTAATCATTAGAATTGTTATTGTTTCTTGTTTAGTATGAAAGCTTTAGGAAACTAACCTAAAATCATAAACTTTCCAAGGTACATTGATGGGATAGAAAAGAGATTTTTCGTGATAGTTTCCAAATGACATGTATATGTTACATGAAATTAGAAAAATTCTCTTTAATATCCTGTCACCACCCATGTGCACATAAATTCAAAATGCATTTCTATATTCAAATATTTAAGATATTGAATTATTACAACTGTAACACTGACAATAATAAATGAAAACCAAGATATGGATTCAGACGAGGTACCTTGAACAAATTTAATAATGTCTGGTTCTTTGTGAGATTACTACACCTCTTTAAACTCCTCTTGATTATAAGAAACAACTGAAAACACAACAGGGTTCCATGTCATTGGAATACAATGCTACAGTGAAATTCTTAAGCAGACATGCATAGGTGCAGGATCAAGTGTTAAGGTAACCATTTCATCGCCATTTCAGCACCTTGCTTTGGCAAGAGCATGCCTTTCCAGATACAATCCAAATTGCAGATCTGTAAACACATAATGCATGGATCGAACACTAAATGGCAAGCAGAAATGCTGACAGTTCATACAAAACATTCCAATTGAGACTACAATAAGCAATTGAGAGAATAATTCAGTTGGCTGTCTGATAACCTGGCCCCGTTAACATTATTCTTCCACTATTAATTATTATAATCGATCAAAAAATAAATTGAAAGGGAAAAAACACTGCCACTAAGAAAAGGCATCTAGTCAATTGCACATTTAAGAAAAACTAAGATTACAAGAAATTCTATCTAGAATTGATTGAGACTTCACTCGTAATGCAAAATGAACAGTATAAGAAGCATTTAAATGACTACAGCCTGAAAGGGAAGAATTTTGGAGATTGATGCAAGGCAGATAACACTAGCATAATAAGGTATATGCTTGTTATACCAGTTATGCTTCACTAGCAACCTAATATATGTGTTTTCCATCTACACTTCCACAATCTGGAGAAGTAAATTGAATGCTAATAAATGCATAATAATTAACGATTACAGGAAACTCGCACCAGGAAAATAAGTCAACTTGTTCTAAAAGAGAAAACAACTAAAAGGGTGTAATATTTAGTTAGCAGTGCAAAAAATATGCTAATAAGGTATATTAACTACCATGGAATCATCTGCCAGGTATCTGTAAATTATATATAACTACTGTTAATACATTGTGGTTACAGTAATGATGAGAAATACAATTTATGTCCAGCTGCTTACCTGCATGCTACTTGTTAAGACATTATTCTGACCACCCTCCTCGATATCCCATGTTTCCTCCTATGATAAGAAATTACAGTTCATTGAAAAATAAGCACAAGGCCATTTCAAGATGCATATGTAGAGAAGTGATATAGCCAAACAACCTGAACAAGTTTTTCCAGATTCTCCATCAGTGTTTTCTGTTCCAGTTCGATATATACTATCAAATGAGGTTCAAAACAAGATGATATGATTCCATGGAAGTTAAACTGCAAAATCAATGAGCACAGACAATTGTCAAGAATTTAGAAAATCTGTAGCAAGGTAAAAAAATGTCAATATCAAAATTGAATCAGAAAGACCACATGAATATCCTAAGATCCGAATATCAGAAAGCTGAAAGGGAGATATTTATTGAATTAAAATTTCATGATGCATCCAAGCAGAGGATCTTTTTTATCATTCTTGTAGCCCTGAATAATAGTCAATCTACAATCTATTTTGGCTCAACAACTAAGAGACTTCATAATAAGATGTTCCTAATGGGCTTGGAAATCACCATCAATTTCAAATTTTTGTCCAATGCAGCATATGCATTAATAGCCATGCATATCATAAAGCATATTTAATTATTAAACCATGTGTACTGGAAACATATATGGAGAATATCTACCCCAGCTCCTGGCACTGACAAATCTTTATTTCCATCCTTCTCCTGCAAGCACAGAACACCAGAAGGGGAGACAATTAACTTGATAGCCCATTTTAACAACATTTTAATTACTTATCAGGCAGTATTCAATGCATACTTCAGGCACGCTCCCTTGGTTTGCAGCAAACTTTTTTTCATATTTCTTTCGAATATCTGACACATTTTGACCATTATTTTCTTTACCAATTTCTTCAATCTCATTTCCAATCTCTCTACTTCGAGTGCCTCCTCCAAATTTCTCAGCCAATTCGTCCTCAAATTCTCGAGTTCTTTGTAGTGCCTTTAGACAATTTTCAGAGTATAGATAACATCAGGAGAGGTCAAACTGTCATAAAGAAATAAAGAATTGACAAAAAATACATGCTAAAGAAATTAAACATGATTAACATTGCCAAGGAATTATCCAAGATATTAGATAGAGCAAAATGAAGGTTTTGTGTGGTGACGCAGTCTCTTAGGGATTAAAGTTTGATGGAGCTGCATAGCATTTCAAGTAAAAACTTGCTACAAATTGCTTAAAATAAAGATAAAATTACTCAAAACAGAGCCTGAAAAATAAAAATCAGCAATACCAGAGAAATCACTATGAAAGAAATTTCTTTGGCATGGAAAATGAAGAGTAAAGTAACACTCAATACAATATCTACTGCTATACTGTGACTTGTTTCAAGAAAAAATCAGCAACATGTATAAACAAAAGAATGGTTACCATCAACAAGGTTCCAACATCAGGCTTCTCTTTGAGATAATCAAGTATAACCTCAAGCTGCTTTCTGTAAACACATTGAAAACAAACTTTATGGTTATCTACATTATTATCCTACAAATAAAGCACTGCTGTTATTCCAGAAAGATAATGTTACTCATACTCGAAAAAAGTTTAATGCCAAAATACAATGACCCACCTTGTCTTCTTACAGAATTGGATACAGAGCCGGTAAGGAACATGCCATGAGGGAGGAAAGATCTTCCATGTATCCTCATTTGTTCTTATCCGACGTTTGATCCACGCATATCTTCGTTCGGTTTTATCCAGCTTAGCTAGTTCTGGTCATATAGAGAACATGGAAATTTCAAAATTAAGGATATACAAAAGCATGGCACTAAAAAAAGATACGGACATAATAAAATGGTGCAACAGAAAAGGATTATAAGAGCAACAGACCAGCTCCTTCAAAGATCTGTTCGTAGGAAGTAAGCTCCCTGCTGCAAAAATTATTTACCAACTCTTCCCTCACAGATGGCTCTAAAGCATCAACAACTAAGCATGCATCAGATAAATGCTGAAGTAAATTAGCTTCCTCTGTTTCTTTTCCAGTACCTAAGCTGAGATAAAATAACACAGAAAAAGAGAAATAAACATAGATAGTGTGTATCTCAAGAGAGGTAGAAGGAATAGACAACGGAAAAGTACTTGAAACATGAATATGATTAGTTGCTCTTCTTTCTATTTATCAGCCTTTTGGAAACAGCTCGCTCTCTTTCATTTTACTTTTTTTCATTGGTTTTGTCTTCTAGAGAGCTCTAAGTCAAAATTTAGGTTATAAATGAGATGAACTGTGCAAAAGTTTTAAACATCCACAGCAGTTAAAAAAAGTTGAAAAGCATATTATTCTTCAATTGGATATAACATGATGGGTGGGTCAGTTAGCCGACTTGAATGCCAGAAAACAGTCACCATATATTTTAATTACAAAAAGAAAATTACTCATTGTATATTAATAACAAAAATATATGCACATTAAAACAGAACAAAATATAAAAGCAAATTAGTGTAAGAGAAACTCAGCTTTGAATATTATATTATAACAGCTCACATATCTTTTACAAACACGGGGGAAACAATTACAGATTAAAATCAAGATGCACATCATCTACAACTTTTACATAATGCACAAAAGAAATATCAAATCACATGCATAGTTTACAACCATACTTAACTGGTTTTAAAGTGCATTATGTGTACCCAGAAATCAAATCACAAACCTAATAGGTATTAATCTCGAGTCCAAAATCCTACTGGTTTGTAATAAATTCTTGAACATAGATACTTCAAGTTCAAGGCATGCAGATAGAAAAGGCAAGCACAACAGCAGAGGATAGGCATTCAAATCATTATCTTTGAATAGCATACCCAGGCATTGGTTGTCCTGTTCGCAGGCAAAGGTTAGGTCCTATCAGGTTTGTGTGGTTTACTTAAATTTGTAATCCCTGCTAAAAATCTCCAATTTCTCATCGTGAAAAACAAGTGCATCAATCAAGAAACAGAAGAGCATACCTTGAGAAATCAGAAAATACATGTGACTTGAGTAATTGCTTAATATTTTTGAACTTCTCTCTGAGCTCTGTGATCTTTGGTATATCCCTATAGGCTTCAAAATGACTGCATAATTGATTTACTGCCTGGAATTCATCATGAACCAGTGTGTTTTAAACAAAATGCAAATCAGAAGAGTAACAGCAAAGAGCTCCAAAAATATTTGAAATACATTCAGATCCATAGACAATCCATCATACAACTGAGACAGTAGAGACCAGATATAAGACATGAAATTGATAATCAAAAAGCTTCAGTTTCCAAGGGTGTTTGCATGGTGAAGATTCAAATGGGTAAACAATGGGCCTTCTAAAAAAATTTCAAGGATGTCGATTCATTTATACTGAAGTTTATGAGAATCACAAGTCTCCTATGTCTCAATGTTGTGGTCCCAGTAAGTTAGTAAATGACTGCAAAGGAGCAGTTCACTCATTTGCACAAGTCCTAAGATATTCACATGTTCATCCCCAATGGAAAGCATTGAGCCAAAAAAAATAAAACTCATTTAAGCAATGGAATACATACATTAGTCTCTATCTGAAATCACAGAAATAAAAGAAAAGGAAAATCATTGAGATAATGTTCAACTAGATACACAAAAAGTAAAGCACCTCTTAATCACCAAAATAGAAAAATAAAATGATGCCCTAGCAGATTAGGTACCTCCAGCTGGGCAGCTGCCTCCTTATATTGCCGTTTGGAAGCCATTACTTGAAGCTGCTCAACAGCAGACACTGCCATAGAACCGAAAAACATATGTTATACCACCAATTTATGCACTAAATGTTCAAATAAAATATTAAAGGATTCATCACATTTTACTTTTGCTTTCTCTAGAGTGAAAAAGGTGTTGCATTTCACAATACTGCATCTCCCCTAGGGATGGGACTTTTGGAAGTAGGACAAGGTGTGATGCTCAGAAAGGTGCACCAATGTGCTAGGATATAGATGATGAAAAATTAACATGTTTTGATGAAAACAAGCATTTGCACATGAGGTCGAAATACCAGTTTTCCAGGGATTTTTTCACGTTTTATTTGATTCTGTTTCAATAAAACAACTTATACATGAAAGGTAAAGTTTACCACAATCAGAAGTTCCACCAATATTTCCGATCTATATAATGCTATTTTTTATTTTTCAAGTTTAATTTTTCCTTGCAATAAAATATCATATTGATCAACTTGCAAGAACTCATCTCAACACCTCTACCAATCCAATTTGAATGACTTATTCCAACAAGCTTGATGTAGTTAATAATAACAATAAAAAAAATCACCAGTTATTGCATACTAATAGTTCCAATTACAGCAATGGGTTTTTATTGGCATGACCAACCTAACATGGTGAGACGATGCAGAGCTGTAATTGTGGTTGTTATATGCTTCTTTGCAAAATCCAACTTCTTGATGTCACGACATATTTCCTGAACCATTGTCTCACTCTGCTCAGCTTTGGATTTTATTTCCCGAATCTTGTACATGAGTTCCTACTCATCAAGGAAAAATTTAAAAACCATTCACAACTGTCTACCAGCAAGAATAACACATTTATGAAACACAAACTGTACTTAACCCACAACTCACCTCCACAGCATGTGTAGCAGCAGCAAGATCTTCCTTCGCTTTTGTTCTCGAATTGCTCTAAATCACATCAAAATGCACATAACCGCAGCCATCAAAAACAAACACAAGCGTTTTTCTAATTTCTAACCTCTAATTCTCTATTTCCTCAATGCATAACACATTTACATATAATATTCCTTCATCTAGTACCAAAAACAAATAAACAAAAATCTCGGCCGCAGCAATAGTTCAAGACTTCACAATGCCAAGGCAGATGCATAACTACCAACAATTAAAACGCACAAAAGATCACAATTCACGACCTGTTGCCGAACAGCGGCTAGTATTCCAGCATCTACGCGACGAATCTCACTATGTATCTTTTGCATAAGCGGCTCAACTCCAGATAAAGACGCCTCTGCGTATCAATTTACGAATCAATCAACAAATCATACTCCGAAATATAAACATCATTTCCACTAAATTTAACACATGAATTACTTCAAAAGAAAACCTGTAGGAAACATCTGGTTGATATACTCCAGTGCACTTGACTTGTCCATCTTTGACAAAATCAAACGCCAGATTTCTTCACGTCGCCGAAATTCACCTAAAAAGAAGAATTAGATTACCAAAATCTTAATAGATCTACATTTCTGAGAGTGATTGTGAGATCTGAGTGGTGGTTGGTGATTTACCTGAAGAGAAACGACTTGTGGAGGAATGATCTTCTTCTTCCTCTCGACCACTGGACTCTGTCTGTCTTCCAGTTTTTGCTTCAACCGTTCAACGTTCAATTTTTCTTGACAAAAGGGAAAATAAAAATATACTAAGTATTTTTATTTTTATTTTAACATTTCATTTTCATGAAGTAGTTCTCCTCTCGGCTTGTCGTTTCACGGGTTTCTTTTTTTTTTTTTATTACCATTATTGTGATAGTTCTCCTCTATTGCTGAGATGATGAAGTCAGGGTCATTGTCATTGGTCAATTTCAGAACTTATTTATTTTTGTTTTTTTTTAAATTAAAAAATAATTTATTTTTTTCATTAATAATTTTTTATATTTTAAATTATTTTGATGTGCTATATCAAAAATAATTTTTAAAAAATAAAAAATATTATTTTAATGTGTTTTCAAACAAAAAAACACTTCGAAAAACAATCACAACTATACTTTTAAACACCCTTCAAAGTTCTATAGAACCTGATGTACAAATACTTTTAGAAATTTTATAACGTTTATAAATATTTAAAAAATAATAATTTTTTTTATTTTAAATTAATATCTTTTGTGTTTTTTAATGTATTGATATTAAAAATAAATTTTAAAAAATAAAAATATATTATTTTATTATATTTTCATATAAAAAATATTTTAAAAAATTAACTGTAAATTAAATGAATAATTGACAAATTAATTTTTATTTTATTATTACATAGTGTTAATAAATCATTTGAGTCTGTTTGGGTTAGTTGAGTTTTCATGGTTAGGCACTATTTAATAATATATAATAATTTTTATTTTTCAATTTTATTCTTTGTTTTCACGTTTTTTTATAAGAAACTTATAGAATATGTTTATTTCTTAAAGTTTGAGAACAGTTTTCATAACACTATAAATTATGTTCATATTATATAGTTTTCTATTCAAAAATGGCAATATAAAATTGTTTTTAAATTAAACCTGATTTCTATGATATTTTTTACATTTAGAGAAGTAAATGTTCTTATCACTTTTTTAATATAAACATGAATTTTTCTAAGTGAACGTTGAGAAAATATTCAAATATATCTTTGTTTGTTTTCATGATATAAAACATCTACTATTACTAATACATGAATTCAAAGTAAAATATATAGATAAATGTTGATCCATTTTACATGTTTTTGTTAAATATTACAACCTCAGAACGTACACACAACAGCCACTAAGTAAACCCGTGACAAATATTACTAATTTTTTAATTTTTTTAATTTAATTCTCAAGTTTTTTTTTTTTTTTTTGCAATTCAGTCTCAATTAAAGATCTATTGATTTTAATTTTTTATAAAATGATAAAATTAAAAGAAGAGGAAGAAAAGGGGTCAAATACAGGTGGTGCGCTATAAGTTTAAAAAATATATTTTGGTTCTTAAAATTAAAAAATAATGCAAATTATACAATTTTAAGTTTAGTCCCTAGTTAAGAGAGGTTGTTGGATTCCAGTAGAAAAAGAAACATGTTGTTAATACTGATTTAGGCCACAAAAATAGATGATATTTGTATCAAATAGTTCCATTTGACGGAAAAAGTTTATGTTATGTGTTTTTTTTACCTTTAAAGTTCGTAAAAAAAATATATGAACCCAAATTGATTTTTGGTTTCAAATTTATTTTCATTTTTAGGATGGTTTTTTAGGTTTTTTAAGGTCATTGATAGGTTTATTGCAATTCCTAAAGTATTTTATAGGTATTTTGGGTCAAAAATTGGTTGAAAAACGGGTTTTGAGACAAGAAAACTTAATCTTTGATTTTGTGTCCACTAAAGTAGCCGAAATCTAAACAAATTAGACGACGCATCATTTGATTTTCTTAAAAACAACTGAGGCGGATGATTGCAACCAAAAAAAATGGGACCAACAACGCCTGAATTTTGCTTTTTTAAAAAAATAATGGTTTTTTATGGTTTTTTCTCTAATTTATATTTAGATTAATATTAATTCTCTCTTTCATTTTGTTTAGAGTGCCTATTTTAAATGCCTATAATTTTTTTGGTTATGCATTTAAATTCGAAGAGTTTTTTTTACTTATCTATATATTTTTTTTATCTTTTGTATTGATGAATTTTATTTTATAAAAATAAAACAAAAATTATTTTCAGATGATATTTCTAATATGTGCAGCCTTATATAGTGTTTTTCCCCTTTTTATTTTATTAAATCAATTTAATTTGTATCTCTATTTATATTATTGCTAGCTTGAATAAAAAATATTTAAATAAATAAATAAATTTAGCAAATATAATCGAGTAAATATCCCGTATTTTGAGATTAAATATCTTGATCTATATCCATCTCTTGATTTTTTTAAGCTTTATTTTTAGATATCGTTAATAATTTTTTATTTATTTATTAATATATATCATTCTCAAAATATCTGATTACATGTATTCACAAAAATTTTGATTTGAACTTAAATTTTTTAAATTACAAAAACATGTTAAAAAATTGTATATATAATTTTTTTTATAAAAAAAATCTGACCCACAAAACACGTATCATATAAATAGAATGTGGTCTATTTTTATCTTGATTTTTCAGGAGTCCGATTTATTCTCTAATTTCAACTGGGAGCAGCTGATTTTTTCTTTTCCAGTTTGTGGGAGTGGCCACCAAAAGAATCAGGGCAAAGGTGCCTTGAAGCGCTGCAGTTCGAAGAATTCAAGGGTGTGTTTAGTAATTGGGTATTAATTTATTTACCCAGGAAAAACAAATAAAAAAGAGCATGGAGATGAAATTTGTGTTTAAATGCACAAATTTTACAAATTAAAAAAAGTATAAAGTGTTTTTTATTTTTCCTTTGACAAATTTGAAGCTGGAAATCATGAAAAAAAGCTCTCCAGATTTTTCCACCCACCAAGAACATAATGTAAAAGGCGCTTCTCCCCAGTATTCTTAGCCAACAATTTTTCAGACAAAATTAACCCTGCACTTTTCTTATAATGGCAATTGTATCCTATACATATATGAATGTTTGAAAGAATAGTATAGTTGTTTTTTAAAGTGTTTTTTACTCAGAAAAGTATCAAAATAATATTTTTTTATTTTTTAAAAATTATTTTTTATATCAGCGCATTATAATGATTTAAAAACACCAAAAAATATTAATTTAAAACAAAAGAAAAATAAAAAAAATTATTTTTTTTCAAAAACGCTTTTGAAACACAAAAACAAATAGTACCGATCGATATTTGTTATTCAAAGACAATTTTATGTTTCCTTCTCCTACTAAATTCTTAGTAGTAACTAGTAACTTGGTAACCTTGTGGCAAGACTTGCTTCCCAATTTAATAAATGGGTTGCCAAAATGCAACCACATCCAAATCCTTAATAAATGGATTGCCCAATTTAATTTTGGTATTGTGGTTGTTGTTGTGGTTGTGGTTTGAAAAAAATTGTTTTATAAAAAGTACTTTTAGTTGAGATTGGTTTGGAAAAATATATATTTGGTTAAAACTGTGGTTGAAATTGAGGTTGAATAAAAAGTAATTTAATGTGTTTGGTTAAGAATGCTTTTGAA
>Ga0307510_10008762_pt1 | contig 12059 bp, 7 predicted proteins | sample 12_EM_MG_FD_207224 | JGI IMG/M metagenome (GOLD analysis project Ga0307510, IMG submission 207224) | Populus trichocarpa ectomycorrhiza microbial communities from riparian zone in the Pacific Northwest, United States - 12_EM | ecosystem: Host-associated > Plants > Roots > Unclassified | place...
TATATTTTTTAAAATTATTTTATAACCTCAATTTCAAAAGCATTCTTAACCAAACACATTAAATTATTATTTTTTCAACCTCAATTTCAACCACAGTTTTAACCAAACACCTATTTTTTCAAACCAACCTCAACTAAAAGTACTTTTTATAAAACAACTTTTTTCAAACCACAACCACAACAGCTACCGCAATACCAAACACACTCTTAGAAAATGCATTAAAATAATATTTTTATTTTATTTTTTAAGTTCATTTTTGACATCATCAAAGTGATTCAAATATATTTAAAAACATTAAAGCAAAAAATAATTCAAATTTTAGGTAAATAGCATTTTGGCTGCATTCTCAAACACTACTAAAAAATACAAGAAAGCACGGGAACCAATTGTTAATGTTTGTCTTTTATGTCTTGCTCGTCCTTGTCGATTCTATGGAACATAAAATATTCTTCAAGCAAAGCACTTGACAGTAATATGAAGGTAAAATAACAAATTGTATTCAGTTTTAGTTCAAACTATATAAATGGTTCGCGCTACACTACGGACCAAGTTAATTTTTTACAAATTTAAAAATGGATGTTCATGTGATATCAATGTTTTATAAAAAATAAGAAAAATATAAGAATTTAGTAACTAAAAGAGGTCATATGTGTTGTCAAAGCAGTAGCCTAGAAAACAAGCAAAAATAAAAACACAATGAATTGAGCATTTCATGCTTACTTTCATGTAGTTAATTTAATTTAATCAAAAAATAAAATCCTTTTAAAAAAGCTAGATTCAACAAAGGTAAGAAGAAATCTAAGTTAACCCTTGTTTCTTTCAAAACCATAAAAAAATCCCATAAAAAAACAAAAAATAATAACAAAATATTTGTGGATGAAATTAAAAAAAAAACTTCAAAAAAAAAAAAACCAAGCAAGCCCGGGTGAACTTTGTAAACTCAAGTTAATCTCTCAAACTTATAACCCATTAAATTATATAATTGGGCTAAACTAAATAGCTCAAAACATTCCAAATTAAATGCTAAATGGTGAAATCAATAAATTTAATTTAATTAAAAAATAAAATTCTTTTTAAAAAGCTAGATTTAACAAAGACCGGAAAAAAAAAACCTGATGCAACCCTTGTTATTTTAAAAGAAAGATGAATCACATAGAAAGAGAATAAAAAAGAATGTTAGAGGATGAAATCTGAAAAGAAAAAATAGAGATTAAAAATAAAAAACCAAGCAAGCCGGAGCGAACCTTGTAAACTTGAGTTAAACTCTCAAACCTGCAACCGTTAAATTCTTGACTCAGGTTCAACCCAGAAGCTCAACACTTAAAAAATTAAATGTTGGAAAAATAAAATTAATTAATCTAATTCAATTTAAAAACAAAATTCTTTTAAAAAAGCTAAATTTAACAAAGACAACAAAAAAAAAACCAAAACCATGACAACCTGTGTTGTTTTCAAAACGACTAAAAAAATACCATAGAAAGTGAATTAAAAAAATAACAAAATGCTGGAGGATGAAAAAAAAAAGCTTAAAAAAAGGAAAAAAATCCAAGAAACCCCGTGTTAACTTCGTAAATCAGAGTTAATCTCTTAAATAAGCAAACCGTTAAATCCTAGACCCGAACTTAACTAAAAATCAATCTAAAAAAATCTTTCAAGGTAAAAAAAATAAAATAAAAAATAGATTTGACATGAAAAAAACTAAAGAAGGATGAAATTGCAAAAAAAAAAAAAAAACAAATTACAAAAATCATCTAAAAAAATAGTAATAAATAGTGATAAAAATAATATGAACCAAATATAATAGATGAAAATATCTATTATGGATGAAATTGAAAACAATTCTTAATTGAATAAATTATTCTAAATAAAAAAATGCAATAAAGAGAACAATGATGATATTGAAAAAACCCTTAATTTCATAAATTATTTTGAATTTTAAAAATTATAATAAAAAGAATAGGGATGAAATTTTAAATACAACAAACCTAGGGGTTGATTTGAGTTTTTAAGGCCAACATGAAAATCGAGGAATTGAGAGGGAAAAGAGAAAAAAACAAAATGCCACATGCGCCACCCCAACCACTATTGGGCTATACGCGTTACTTATTCATGAAGGGAATACTGAAACGCTTCAACCGTCGTCCTGGAATCATGGTTTTGGTCGCCGGACGGTGCCTCACGTGCTGTCCAAAATCAACGGACAATGTGTGAACGTTTTTGAATTTTTTTATTTTTCTTATTTATCAAATCACTCTATTGCCCTTAATGACACTCAATAACTATCAAATCATCAGATTTAAATAAGAAAAGAACCCCCAAGTCAAAGACAATTATTTTTTTTAATTTTCAAAGGCAATGAAGTAATTTACTTGTTTAAAAATTAAGTCAAAGACTAAGAAACTCATTGACCCAAGTTTCTTTTTGTCTTTCAATGGCAATTAAGCAATCACACCGTTCAAAGAAAATGTAAAAATACCCTCTAACCCCTCCTTTTATAACAATGACCAATGTGTTCCGTGAAAAAGACTCTCCTATCCCTAAATCCAAGCTTTGTTAGTTTGCCCACCAAAGGATAAAATCAACATTTCATTGTGTGAATCCACAGTGAAATGATGATCTCTTTTAGTATAGGGTACTAGATTTTTTTGTCTGCGATACTCCGTGAGGTGGGTCAATTGTTTTCTAACAATAAATAAAGATATTTAAATGGTGATAATCTGAGTGAACCCGAGTTAACTTGATTAACCCACAATCCAGGATAACCCAGAGAAAGGAAAGAGAAAAAAATAGAAAGCTCAAAGCCCAATAGTCTAAAGTTAAATGATAAAATAAAAAATAAAAAAAGACCAAAGTTAAATCGGGTTAATCTTCGAAACCAGTTACTTTTGTCATGAGACTAAAATGACCATACAAAAGACCAATAAAAAATCTAGAACAAAATTCTTAACCATAAAAAAATTAAAAATAAAATAAATAGTAATTAAAATAATGTGGACCAAATATGGTATAAAAACTAATGAAAGAAAATAATGAGGGACTTAATTGAAAAATAAAATAAAAAGAAAAAGAATAAAAAAAGAGTAATTAAAAGAATGATAACCAAAATCGGATAGAAAAATAAAATAAAATGTTGAGGGAAAAAATTGAATGAAAAAAATAATTAAGGAAAGGATAAAAAATAAGAACTAATATGGGAAAAAAAGAAATGAAATAAAGAAAAGGAAAAAAAATATGGTATCAAGATAATGAATACCATATTTAATGTAAAAACAAAACAAAATCAAATAGAAAGAGATAAAATTGAAAAACAAAAACAATTTAAAAAAATAAAAAAAAGAAAGACCAATAAAAAAAAAGGATCATAATCGATTTTTTTTCTCCATTATTTCTTTATATCAAAATAAAACTATTTTTACTTTTAGCTGAATAAAAAAACAAGTGATTAGTTAGAAGAAAATCATGTCAACACCTGTTGATTATTTGTTTTCCTATTGTTTTTTTTTATCAAAATAATGTCATTTTTATTTCATGCATAACAAAAAATCCGATTGAATCTCGATAACCCTGGTTATTCAACCTAACCCGGGACCCAGGACATGACGAGGGTCGACTCTCGGGTCGGGTTTTAAAAGCATGATAAAAAATAAACACCAAATATGATATGAAAATTCAATGAAATTAAACAATGATATATGAAATTGCCACTAAACAATTAATCAAGAAGATATATCAAAATAAAAGTAATTTCAATCATAAGAATGGGGATCAAATTAAAAAAAAAACTAAAACCAAATGATTAGGGATTAAATTGAAAAATAAAATCCAATCAGAAAAAAGATTAAAAGCAAAATAAATATGAATCAAAAGAATAAGGATTAGATTTGATAAAAAAACATAAAAAATCAAATGTCAATGGATGAAATTGAAAATGAATAAATCAAATTCGATATAATTAAAAGATTGAGGACCACTTTTTAATTTTGCAAGGCCATCATGTCTTTTGAGGTGGAGGAGATAGAAAAGAAGAGGGGGGGGTGGAATTATCACCAAAGCTCCTTCATGTCATGAATGCTGACACGCACCGTCTTACCATGTAGCGGGTGGTGTACTGTTTCAGACACCACCCCAGAAGGCCACCATTGGCCACTGGGAGACGCCATATGTGTTGCCCAAAGAGCGCAGATGCCTCCCATTTGCAGACGCGTACTCTGTACACGTCATCAATTTTTTTTTAAAATTATAGAAAGATTAGAACGCTCTTGACCCCCTGGAATAATCGCAAGAAACTTGTGGATAAAAAACAAAAGTACCCCCTTGATCTTAGAAAAAAAAAGTTGACCCTGAGAGTCATATGCTAATTATACTATATAAAAATGTGAAAATTCAAAAAAACCCCTCAAACATTAGCTGTGTTGTTTCTTTTCTTTTCAAGGGCATGAAAATAATTATATTATGCAATAAATATGTGAAAATATTATTCTAATTTTAAGTATGTGGTTTTTTTTGTTATTAAAGAGCTTATTAATCGTTTTATTATAAATTATACCGTGCACAATCCATGATAAAACAATAATAAGTTTTAGTTTTATTTGTAATAATTTTGTTAAACCGTTGTATATGTGCATGTTGTTAACCCTAAAGTGGGTAACCCAAGTGATGAAATAGATTTATTTCCTTGTATCACCTTTTGACTTGGAATTTTTTTACGTCAGCATTCATCATAATTTATTTAATCAAAACTAGTATATTTATATCAACATGGATGATATATGTTAGAAATTACTAGAATAAATTATTTAGCCTCGATCATGATTCAAACTATGATGAAAAATATTCTCCAATGTCTAAGAAAAATAATTATTTGTACAACTTAAATAAAATAAGTTTAATTTTTAATCAAGGTATCAATCTATTTGCATAAATTTAATTAATCGCATCCCATTTGTCTTTGAAATATATAATTACTCTTCAATCTATTTTTTGTTCATTTTTTCATTTAAATTAAAAACAATATATAGCTATTTAAAAAACAAAAATCCCACTTGATCCACTAATAAATAAATAAATATAAAAAATCCGAGTTTTAATATGTCATGATTCATTTTTTTCAAGTAATTTTTATAATAAATCAGATTGAATTTAAATTTATTATTTGAGAGGTATTTTTTATTAATTTAGAAGAGAATGTTGAGCGATAAACAATAAAATAAAATAAAATAAAAACAAATGAAGATCAAATAGATATGCAAGAACATGTAAAAATAAGTTGAGATAATTATTTTAAAATTCAATTAAATTATTTTAATCTTAAATGGTACAAGTCTCAAGACGTTACAGCAGCAGAATATATATTTGAACACTTTTGTTTTTTTTTACCCAAGTTAAAGTTGTGAAATGAAAATACTCTGGTGCCATAGAGATGATGGAAGTTGACCGAAAAAAGCGTGGATATTCCATCCTCAAACCCATTTAAAGATACATTTTTTTTTCACAACTAAATGCAAACACATAATATACATTTGAACACCTTTATTATACATCCATCAGCTTTTAAATAATTATTTACTAAAAATAATCACATAATTCATTAATAACATATTGTATATTTATTTAGTTTAAGAGAATGTTATGGGAGTGTTATTGTATTTTTAAAGGAAATTATATATATTTTTAAAAATTTAAATTAATGTTTTTTTTATTTTGATATTTAAAAAAAATATATATATTTTTTAATATATTTATAAAATTTCTTTAAAAAACATTTTTAATCTGCTAAAAGTAAAAAACAAAAAAAACCTTAACCTGTTTGTTAGTGTGATTGTGGTTGCTTTTCAAAGTTTTTTTTATTCAGAAATGCATCAAAATAATATTATTTATTTATTTTTTTAAAATTATTTTTGAAATCAGCGTATTAAAACAATTTAAAACATAAAAAAATTTTAATTTTTAATAAAATAAATAAAAATTTTAAATTTTTTAAAAACATAAATTTACCTACATTTCCAAAGAAATTTTTTAAAAATATTTGCCGATAAGCCGGACTGTCATGGTAGTTTATTTCATGAAAAATCTTAACCAAGCATGGGTACTAATGTCTTTCCGTTCTGCTCTTTCAAAAAAAACTTGCAGGGAGATATGATTAAAATATTGTTTTTTCTACAAAACGACAAGCACCGCCTAGCCCGATAGTTCCGACAAATTTCAGCAAGCAGCATAGCTTGACACGTGGACGGACGAATTTGATTGCGCAGGGCAGCAGGAGAGACTTGTTGCACCGGCTAAACGCATACATATGCTCTCTTAACTATAGTTAAATAAATCCAAAAGGCCCAGGTTCAAAGTTAGCCATAGTTAACTGGCGCCGCTTTAACTCAAAATTTTTTTTTTCTTAAATTTACTTTCTCCACTTCATTTAAAATTCCTCTCTTCTCTTCAAAGTTATCCATGTCTGTATCTGCACACTCTCTCTCCCCCACTCGGCGAAGATGAGTATGGATTCAAGTAGCCGCCTTTTAGGACCATGAAACTCAGGGTAACGAGTCACAGAATGAGTCAAAACGGTGCCTCATTCCCCTCCATCGTGATCGATAGCTGATCAAAGAAACACAAGCCAAGAATTTTTCTGAACATACATAGCTGTTTATCTCTCTCTCTCTTGAATTCTAAAAGAAATCAGAATCTCAGCATTCAAACACACCAGTTCAAGTGAATTGGTTTTCTGGTGATTTCCAAGGATTCACGTCAGGTGTAATCATCCATTTCCTCTCTTGTCAGTTGATCTTTTAAATCAAAAGCCTAGAACAGTACTATTACTACCCCATATATCTTTTGTAACCTTAGAGACTTGGAAAAGTAGAAATTTTTCTTGGTGACTTCAAAGAATTCGTTTCATCTTAACTAGAAGTTTCTGAAAGAAATAGAATGGTGGGTGGTGAGAATTTATCCAGAATCACAGTATCTAAAGCTTCTGGAGAAGACACAATTAGCAATGTTTCTTCTTTTGGTAACCAAGGCATGCCACACTCTATTACAGTGCCACCACCAAAGAAGAAGCGAAATCTCCCTGGAATGCCAGGTAATTAACTCTCAACACCAGTACCATGACCCCAACATTTCAAAAACTTGGTAATGTTTTTGTAAGCTAATTATTAATAGACTCAATTTTCTTTCTTTTTCAGATCCAGATGCAGAAGTCGTTGCGTTATCACCAAAGACTTTAGTAGCCACAATCAGATTCGTGTGTGAGATCTGTAACAAGGGCTTTCAAAGAGACCAGAACCTCCAACTTCACAGACGAGGCCATAACTTACCATGGAAGCTAAAGCAACGAACCAACAAAGAGCCAAGGAAGCGTGTCTATGTTTGTCCAGAGTCATCTTGTGTACATCACAACCCAGCTAGAGCTCTTGGTGATCTTACTGGCATTAAAAAGCACTTCTACAGAAAGCATGGTGAGAAAAAGTGGAAGTGTGAGAGATGTTCGAAGAAATATGCCGTCCAGTCTGATTGGAAAGCTCACTTGAAAACTTGTGGCACTAAAGAGTATAAATGTGATTGTGGCACTTTGTTTTCAAGGTGAATGTCAACTAATTTTGTTTTTTATACCTTATGTTTTGTTTGTCATTGATTTTAACTTAATTATGTTATGTTATTTGGTTTTGTTTTGTTATACAGGAGGGATAGTTTTGTAACACACAGAGCATTTTGCGATGCGTTAGCGGAGGAGAGTGCAAGGGCGCAAACCCTAGCGATAATGGGAAGGGAAGGGAATGGTTGTGACATCAAGCGTGTGGGTGCTTCACCACCGCCTCCACCACTTACGCCGTCTACTAGTGTGGTGTCTCCGGGTTTATCAGTTCAAAGCTCAGGTAATTAATTTAGCCTAAGCTTGCTAGCTAGTGCGTCCTATCCGTTATTAATACATTGCCTAGCTATGTTGGCCAAGACAAGTATTTGACTTGCCTAAGGTTCATGAATCATGGCTGTATTTTTTATTGTTTTCTTGTGGCCGTGGACAAAATAGATTGAAGTTTATGGTTTTGGGTAAACAGGTTAGGTTATGTTCGAGTGTTTTGTCTCTTGTTGATGTCCTTCTCGTGTGGATGTTGGGCTAGAGAATATTAGCAGATGTGGTAGGTGTGTGTGTGTGTGTGAGGAGAGAAGGGTTTTACGTTGTGTTTCACGAGTAGCTGCTGCTGCCACCACAGTCAATAAGGTGTTTTTTCGTGGTCTTACCATGTTTTTGATTTTTTTTTAAATTAATTTTTTATGTTTTTATACTGTTTTAATATGTTAATATTAAAAATAAATTTTAAAAAATAAAAAAAATATTATTTTAATGAAAACCAATCGTTACTATAATACCAATACTACTTAAATTATAAGCTTAAAAATAAAACATTTACGCAATAATAAAGTGAATTGAGATTTGGAGAGATGGATAGAAAGGACTCCATAATTGCTTAGCTTTTACAGCAGTTTCATCACCACACCCCTCATGTTCCTCCAAAAAGTACATTCTTTTTGCTAGTATATCCTTTTTCTTTGGTATTTGGGATCATTGGACTGCATTGTTCTTTTTTCTTTTTCAAGTCCCTTTTCTTTACTTTGGGTTAATGTTCGTTTTCTCTCTGTTTCTTGTCACAGAATTAGCAGAAAATCCAATTGGACTTTCACCACCACCAATAGCATGTGCCTCGGCTACAAGCACAAGCTCAACTAGCTCAACCAGTAATGTATTTGCGACTACATTTGCCTCTTCGACAGCAACACCAGCTGCTATCCCACAACAAGCATCAGTACCATCCTCTTTCCCAAATCTGTTTTGCGGCTTAGCTCGCTCTGATTATCCCACTACTATGCCAACACCTAGAGCGATAGAACCCCCATCACTCTCTCTTTCACCATCTTTTTATCTCTCCAACAATACTTCGTCTCTCTTCAGCACAGAGCAAGAGCACTACCATTACACACCATCTCCGCAACCAGCCATGTCTGCCACTGCATTGCTTCAAAAAGCAGCACAAATGGGTGCAACGACATCAAACCCATCATTTCTCCGTGGTTTAGGATTACCCCGTTCAACTAATCAAGACAGTAATTGCAATAAATGGGATGTGAAGCCAGAGAACAACACCACTGTTGCAGCTGGACTCGGCCTTGGGCTTCCCTCCAGTGATGTTATGATGGGTTCATCTTCATTGTTTGGAAACAAACCAGCGACACTTGACCTTCTCGGGCTTGGCATGGATGCTGCTAGTTCTGCTTTGCTAAATTCCTATAGTGGTGGCTTTAATGTTGGAGCAGCCACTGCCGCAGCATATGGTGGAGGAGGAGGGAGAGGGACTTCTGAAGAAACATGGGATGGTGTGCCTGAGAGGAAGCCTTATGGATCTACAGGAGCTTGAGCTCCCAGCTCAATTCATGTACCCTCACTTTTCCAAGGTGTTTTTTGTCACGGGTGGAAAAGCTGGCCTTTCACGGGCGTCTCTCGTAGCTTTATATATAGATACACACCTTTTGTGTCTCCATACCATTGTATATTTTTTTGGCTCGATCGTGCGTAGTTGCTTTATTTATATTTTTTTGAAGGCAAAGTTAAGAATCGAAATCTATTGGTCGCAGTGTACAGTGAACTTGTTACTGCCTACTACTAATTAATACCTAGCAAGCATCTTAAATATTTGTTCTCTTTTGATCACATCTTTGAACTTCAGTTTGTTTTTAAAAGATAGGAAAATAAGATTTTAGTGCGGACTTTAAGTTTGGATGGGACATTGATTACGAGGGCTGCAGCTATCCATGGGAGTGTTTTCACACATGAGCAGCGGGGGACAAGAAAATGATATCAGATGGAAGACGGTGGCCTCTTTTATTGAATGATAGTTGTACTTCGTAAAAGGCCGGTCAACCGGGGTCATGCACTCAACAATGGTTACTCTGTTTAGTGTTCTCCTTCCTGCACAAGTCTATAGGGTGTTTGATTACGTTGTGATAACGTGTTTTTTTTTAATTAATTAATTAATTTTATTTAAAAGATTTTTTTATGTGTTTATATTAAAGATAAAATTTTTAAAAATAATAATAAAAATATTATTTTAATATACTTATAAGCAAAAACTATTTTAAAAAACAATACTTGTTATTATAATAATAAACATATCTTAGAATTAAAATATAATATAAATTATTTTTATTTTTTATTTGAAAATGTACTACAATCATTTTTTTATTACCGCTTCAAAACAGTAAAACAATACTAAAAATATATTAATTTAAAATATTTAAAAAAAAAAACAGTGCGTTAATGTGGTGAGTTGGCAGCTGCTTTCGTGTCATGATTTGTGGCGTTGTGGGTTCCCTTACGAGGGAAGGTTGCAATTTTCAGCTTTTGTTTTCTGCTCAGCTCGTTGGAGATGGCCGGTCAAATTATTTGTTCTCACTGTCATTGTCACCGAGTTATTAACCCATTTACAGACATGATCATAACCCTACAATATATCTCAAGTGGCAATATACACACACAATGCAAAAACATATTTGACGTAAAACTTATAAACAATTTGGAGATGGATTGAAGTTAGTTCCACCGTGTGACCCATTAGTTTGGGATTTTCACGTGAGCTAAGTATTCCACTAAGCACATGTTCTTTCCCTTTACTTGTAAACAATTTAATCATTTCTTTGCTACTTTCCGGCCATAATTGACACCTTACGCAGCCCACGATTTCAATTATTGCCAACCGAAGTCAGCAAACGAAATTGATCAACTCTAAGCTATACAAACATAAAATATTCTAGTTTTCAGCTACATACCCACATAAATACTAACTAAACACCATTATCACTTCAAACACTAAACACTCCTTCAGCCCCCCCGCCACTTATTTGCATCTTTAAATTCACACTCTCAAAATCCATTTCAAGAAGGAAGGCATAAGTGGCCCAAAATACAGTCTTATCTTCGGCAACTTGGCGGAGTGCCGACGTTCATATGCTGCTGCGGCAGCCAAAATCAATGCCTATCAATCATGACGTCCTTCACCGGGTGGCTTCATTGTACCACGAGTAGGGACGCAAGTATGTGAAGACTTTTCTCTACTAGTTTAGATCGTATATGGCCAATCTAGTTTGGATCGTATATGATTAAGAAGATTTTAAAAAATACAGGTGAGAAGACTCCATTTAATCCGCGGCTTGTTGGGCTTGAGAAATAGGCTCGTCATAGGAGGATCACAAACTAAGTTTTTAATGTCACCAATTTTTGTAATTGGGTTTAATAGACCTTACTTTTTTGCGATTATTATTTATTACACATTGGGCCCAAATATCTTATACACTGGGCTTACTTGACCGAAGAAAACAGGGTATTAGCAATTAGTTGGGCTGCAACCGTCCAAATCTTTACTATTAGATTGGAATTTATAGAGTGTTTTAAAGTTTGGTTTGGATCATGTGAGCGTAAGTAGTTAAAAAATATTTCACATTCAATTGAAATTGAATCAACTTCACAAAACATAACATCAATAATAATGGAATATCAAAAAGATAGAGAACTCGAATCCCAAATTCAAAATCACCTACTCATCTAAGCATGCAAAATCTTCTTGCAATCCTTTTGGTCCGTCATAATCTTTGCAAATTTGTTAGTAATCTCAACACCAAAGGGTTGGGTGCCACCATTCCTTATAAATTTTTTTTTTGTATTTTGAATTTATTTTGAAAACAAATAATATCACCATCGATTCAACAAGGAAAATCAGTTATTGTAAAATTAACGTGTTAAAAGTTGAACGCGTTCAAAATACATTTGAAAATTTTAAATTCTTCTTGAATGACGTTGAAAATGCTAAAAACGATGCAAATATATCAAGAATGAATTTTTTTGGGTTTTCGTTGTTTTTTTGCTATTTTTTTTTTGAAAATTTATCAAAAACATAGGTCAAAAATTGAATTTTTTCTCCCCTCTCCCAAAACATTTCTTCACATCTCCCCTCTCCATCTCCATCTCCCTCACTATCTCTTCCCCACAAAGACGGGCCTCTGCATTTCCTCTCTTT
>Ga0307510_10008763_pt1 | contig 12059 bp, 20 predicted proteins | sample 12_EM_MG_FD_207224 | JGI IMG/M metagenome (GOLD analysis project Ga0307510, IMG submission 207224) | Populus trichocarpa ectomycorrhiza microbial communities from riparian zone in the Pacific Northwest, United States - 12_EM | ecosystem: Host-associated > Plants > Roots > Unclassified | place...
GCCCATGCTCGTCTCGAGCTGTCGTGTCGGCGCCGCGCTTGACGAGCATGTATGCGACTTCCGCGTGTCCTTCAGCTGACGCCAGGTGCAACGCGGTCTGCCCGTGCTCGTCCTGAGCTGCCGCATCCGCGCCGCGCTCGACGAGCATGCGCACAACTTCCATGTGTCCACTTTTCGACGCCAGCTGCAGGGTGGTCGGCTCGTGCTCGTCCTGGGCTGTCATGTCTTCCCCGTGCTTGACGAGCAGGGGTGCGACTTCCACATCACCGTTTTCCGACGCCAGGTGCAACGCGGTCTGCTTCCGAGTTGTCGCGTCTGCGTCGTGTTCGACGAGCATGCGTGCGATTTCCACGTGTCCCATTTCCAACGCCAGGTGCAGCGCAGTCCGCCCAATCATGTCCTGAGCTGTCGCGTCCGCGCCGTGCTCGATGAGAATGCGTACGACTTCCATGTGTCCCATTTCCGACGCCAGTTGTAGCGCAATGCGTCGGTCCTCAGACTGGTCCTCAGACAGCGCTGTCGCGTTCGCGCCGCACTCGACGAGTATACGTGCGACTCCCGCGTGTCCACCAGCCGATGCCAGTTGCAAAGCAGTCTGCCCGCTCATATCCGGAATCGTTGCGTCCGCGCCGCGCTCAACGAGCATGAGTGTGATGTCCACGTGTCCCCCGGCTGACGCCAGGTGCAACGCAGTCCGTCCGTCCACGTCCCGTACTGTTACGTCCACGCCGCGCTCGACGAGTATGCGTGCGACTTCCACGTGTCCTCTTTCCAACGCCAGGTGCAGCGCCGTCTGTCCGAGTTCGTCCTGAGCTGCCGTGTCCACGCCGCGCTCGATGAGCATGGTTGCAACTTCCACGTGTCCGCTTCGTAATGCCAGGTGCAATGCAGTCCGCCCGTACCTGTCCCAGGCTGTCGCATCTGCGCCACCATCGAGGAGCATGCGTGCGACTTCGACGTATCCCTTTTCCGACGCCAGGTGTAATGGTGTCAATTTGTCATTGAAGCGTCGAGAACGCACATCTTCTGGCCGTTCGATAACTAGGAACTTTACAATGTCGCATAAGCCACAAGCAGCGGCATAATGTAAGGGTGTTCCTTTGAGTTGCCAAGGCATTTGGGGTCGTTGGGATATGAGCCGGCATAGCCGTGGGTTATACATCCAGACCCAGATCGCAAGATGATGTTGGCTCGAGTCAAACAGCTCTTTCATCCCATCTTTTACGATTTGCGATACGTCCTCGATCTGGGCATGGTGAACCCAATGCTCGGCAGCATATTCAGTGAGAGGAAGTTTCTGCACGCCGTCTCGAGTGAGGTTTTCATCCAGGTAGAGCAGGATGCCGAGACAGGTTTGCGCGGCGAAGGTGTGGGCTGGTGTCATAGAAACGTAATAATGACAAAAAACCTGGTCCTCTGTCTCGGCAAGGCGGGTCGATGTCAAGAATTCCTTCACGGAATAATGGGAAAATTGTATAACGGGGGAACCCTCAACGACGACAATAGCAAGTAAACTGGAGCAAGTAGACAGCACCGCATCCAGTGGGTCATCCGTACGCCAGTCCTCATGAAATGTCGGTATTGGATGTGATTTGAAATCAAATGCGAGAAGTTCCGCGAGTTCCTCGACGCGCAGCGGGCGGAAAGCCACAACGACAAATTGAAGGAGTCGGTGAGCAAGTTCCCGGTTCGGTTTACTGATCTCTCGCAAGGTGCGAGCATACGTATCGTCGAGCGTCTCCGGTAATTCAGCCAAAACGCGTTCGATACTTGCAGGCCTGGATTGGCGAAGATAGTCGAGCTGACAGTACACCCATCTAAACCTACATTACTAGCATCAGCAAGATTCGTCAAGAATATGTGTATTATTCCTTACATCCCGTCAGCTCGCTTTGTCAGGACGTCGATGACACGCTCCCTATGTTCCTGTCTCCATTTTTGCATCTCCCTCCTCGTGTTGACAAAGGACTTGATGTAATTCTCGATGTCCTCCATTTGTCCGCGCTCATCGTGTAAGGAAATGGAACGGAATATGAAACGCTCGAGAACGGCCTTGATGTCGGCCTCAGGTCGGCTAGTCACGCATATGCGTAGATTCGGAAGTTGTGAGTCAATAAGCTTCTCCACAAGATTCAGGACTTCCTCGCGGTGTGATGGCGTTTTAGATGTGTTAGGACATTCGTCCAAGGCATCGATAATCAGGAAAATGGGGGCTTGTCTCGGGAGCTCCAACATCTTCTTCAAACATCCAGCAAGTTCGTCATTGCTGGCAGTCTGTCCCCCGTTGTGATGTGTTGAATAGAAAGTGGAAAGTATATCATAGTAGGCGTCAGACTGATCGCAAAGTTGAGATAGCGCAGAAGAGAGGAGCCCACGTATGCCCCTCTTTTGATCTTCGCTAAAGTCATGGTAGAAGAACACCAGTGACACGAGCCCCAGTTTCTTCATGGCGTTGATGTCTTCAACAATTTTGGAACTGATCGACATCATGAGTTCTTGAGACGGAAATAACCATACGTCAACGTACCAAAGCACACTCTTTCCTGCACCCGCTGCAAAGAAGGATATTCATCAGCGACTGCGAAAGCGGATGGCTGGGCTTCAACTGACGTTTCCCATGCACCCATAAAACGGAACCCGCTCCAGACGCTTTCCATTCTGAGAAAGTATCGCCCTGAATGAACCACATCACGGTCATTTCGTGCCACGATCCGTAGGCGACATGTTGATTTTTCCATGGATCAGGAGGAGAGAGCCATCTTCGAATATCTGTTTGTAACTTGTCACCTGCCAGAGGATCTCAGTTTTTGCAATCACTAATGCGGCGTTAGGAACCAACTGACGTTTCAACTTGTTTATTCCGCCAGCCACCGTATGTAGCATTTCTAATGATCAGTCAGACATGGAACGATCTTGTTTTCGCCAAAAGAAAAATGTACCAAGGGCTTTCAGGATGCTGTCACTTGATGACTTGCCGTCTATAAGAAGGCAATTCAACAGCCAGCGGGAGACAAGTAGACAAGATCTACTTACTTATATTCTCAACGAGACTGTAGACAACCTTGAGAGTCTCTGCCCCGGTTGTCCGAGCCTCGTCATCGGTGAGCCGATCTAACCTTTGCAGGGCCGCCCCGATGTCCGTGTCTCCAATGCCGATAAGTTTTTTCGCGTATTTCTCTGTGTTGAACTGAGTAACGTAACACTTCAGCGAGAATTGACTAACTCGTTCGTCCCTGCTTGACCTCATTTGTCGCCAGACCGAGGGTGGAAAGCAACTCCACCAATATCTTGACTACTATCTCGTCCAAAGCAGATGAAGGAGGGATCTTGGTATAGATATCGAGACGCCTCAGGAAGCGTTCAATCGATTCAAGCAATTCGATTAGTGCATCATAGCTTTCGGTCACGCCGTTGGCTGCCTAGAGCAGTCGGGTGTCACGACGATACGTACGTAAGAACTTAAGAAAAGCACATACCTCGAGGAGGACAGAAAGGCCGGCATGTATTGCCTTTGCGGGTGAAAAAGGCTTTGCAACAAATATCAGAGACATAAAACGCCACAGTCAGGGACTTCTACGTACCAGACCAACAGCATCTACCGCGGCCGAAAGCCCATTTAGAATCGATACGGTAGTCTTGATTGATGTTGGGATTCTGTGGCCTTCTCGGAATTCAACAAAGGCCTGTGCCTGGGTTTGAAGGAAGGTAATTATGGAGTCGACGGAATAGCAATCCTCGAGCTGCTTGGCGAGTGGATGTTCAGCCAACGTTATGCCCGTCTCCTGTTGGTAATTTCGCAAAGCAGTCTCAAAAAGCGCTTGAAGGCGTGATGATCCCGGCCGGTCACTCATGTCATAAATGACGGGGAAGAGATGTGGGTTCGAGAAGGGTGCGGGGATAAGGTTCAGTGTGCTGGTACTCATGCTCGTTACTTGTACGTACCAGCCCAGGCCCAGGACAGGGCAGGGCTCACTTCTCTGCGTAAAATTACATAATAGTTAACTCTCAAAATTGCTCAATTTCGATAACGAAACCTTTATTTATTCCATTTCACAATGCCTAAGTTCTAAATTTAAACAAGCGCCTAAAATGCGAAAACCGGAGAAGTTGCGTTTTTTCTCCACCTCCACCTTCCTAGATTTCGACCGCTCGGCCAGGAACTCAACCTCAAAGAGGGAGATGGAAACGAGTGCCTTACACTGTAGTAATGCAGAACAGCAGAAGAATAAACGGATGTGGCAGTAATGGGCCCACGCAAAACTCGGATATGCTGCGGAATCACCGTGACATTCCAGCGCCTACTATGACATGTCGGAGATTCGACGTACTCAACCCCTTGTGCCTTACCCAACGCAGCAATATTAATCCTCCTGTGCCGAACATCTGCTCGTTTTCATACAGGCCCCACCTACGTTTTTCAAGTTCCTATCGGCTCCCACACACTGCTGGCAGCTGAGTGCGCTGGAGATTCCTACATTTTGGGTTGTTCTACATCAGGAGATATCAATGTCTGCATTGAGTTCATATCATTCAACAATCAAGCTACAAGCTATAATTAGATGCATGTATGCATGTGATGGGAGCGCATGCGACGTCGACCGCCATGCCACTCAACTCTCAGTTGTCGACAGGATTGATCTTAATACAGTATACCGTCCGAGTCGACCTCCAAGAGAAGGTGACATCCATAGTTGCTTTTCCAAGGCCAGAGGTAGACACAAAGGTCATGTAGCCAAAATGCAAGGCAGCCGCAGGACCTGGCGCCGGACGTTTCAGTGTGGTGAATTGATACTGGGCCTGCACATCGCGCCGAGTTCGCCACGCAAAGTCATCACCCTGTGCATCCTAGGACTCGATCCCCATCATCCTACACGGTCTCTTTACACCCCTGAAATGTGTGAAGCGCGTAATCTGATAAATGCTCGTCATCCGTTGTATCCCGTCCTCATAGTAGTACATCCTCCCCTCGACACACTCTTTTCTACCCTGCAACCTACCTTGCCCACTTATGATGGCCTCAATGATCCTGGGCCTCCCCCTCCCCATCGTTCTCTCCTGTAGTCGCCCGCACGGCTGTGGCGATGGTGCCTCCTCCTGCAGTGTCACTTTCAGTCGGTGGGCGCGATTTCTACGAACAGCCCATGCCCTTCCAAAGTCCGAGTGGCGATTTTGAGACAGAGCGCGTAATAAAATGTCCGGGGCCAGCCTCGGCCTCCCCTTTGCTTTGCAGTGTCCGGCTATGCGAGCGATGTTCTTCAAATGAGCATCGCAAATGTTATTGCAGTCCGGTTCTCGACGTCCTCGACGTCCTCATCCACACGTAAGAGATAACGCAGAGAGCGAGTCACCCTTCTACTCAACGAACCTCCCCTTGGCAATCTCGCTCGAGCTTGCTAATCACCCGATCCCACGGCTGTGCGCGACATGCCCTTCCCCAACCTCGAAGCTGTGTGAGACAAATTTGGAGGCCCAGGGACTCACGTGTCTCGTGACGGTTCTGGTGCGATATGATGGTGGCGCGTTCATTGTCATCCTCCCGAAGGCAGCGCACCAGGGGCGTGGCTGGAAGAGCAAACACGTGGAGTGGATCGCATACATGTCAGACTGCCCAGAGGTTGAGACAGTGTGTGTAGAAAGGCGAGAGCTCGGCCCGGCGGGCGTATCCCCCGATCCGAGTCCGCTCATCACGCTAAAAGTGATTATCCGAGTCGATTATCTCTTGGACAATTTGGCTCAGATCTTCAACACTATGCGCGGCCGCGCGATCGCATTTTGCCTGACTGGTGACTATGGTGTCGAATCGGCTGACGTACGCGCTGAGTCCCTTGCGCCTTATGTGGGTCTGAAACTGAGAGTTGACTGCGTTGCGCAATCTGACCCTTTCAGATTGTTCGCTGTCTGTAGCTGAAGGTGTGGAGACTCAATCCTATACCACACCGTTAAGCTGTACAAACTCTCCCCTGAGCTCCGTTGGATCGCTGGCGAATACATATAGCCTGTCGCTCGCGTTTTTGAATTATTGAATGCGAACCAAAGGTGGTCGACAGCAGCTTGTGCGGCGCAGCGGCAGTCCGGGCGGCCGTCCGCAGAGTGGGCCTTGCCGTATGTGGATGAAAACGAACATATCGTCAACGTCCAGCAGCGCGTCGTCAGGTAGAGTGGTTCCATCTCACTCGCAGAGGCAGAAACCGTGCTGTTAGCGGACAAGGATACGTTTGGGAGTACAGTATGTCTGGGACGAAGGAGAGTGCGCCCATTGGGTGGTCGTGGACGTTTTGGTTTTGTACGTAGCTTGTGAGTTCAGCCTCACATTGTTTCCATCAGCTATACTTTACGGGCATATAACATATACTGTAGTTAGTATCGCAGTTTCTCATCGATACGTTGTCGTGCCACGACATCATCGCTGTCGCCGAGGTTTTTCCGAGATGACGAGATGATGACTAATTCGGAAACCGCAACCTCGATCGCCACGCCAGCGCAGCGAGACTGCAGCAATTGCCAGTGAAGGCGGCACATCACGAGGATGACCTCTCTCCCTTTTCGTACTCAGAAATCCAACACAAAAGAAATTCACGGCCGCACAGGCCATCCCGGAGAGCAAGTTTGTGGCAGCGCGGGCAAGAGCGACACTACGGCATACCTAGCCCACTGTTAAGAGTCGCCGACTTCAAGTTCATAAGTTCATTAACCCCCATAAGGTGCGGCTGTTCAAGAGTTTGCTACCTCGTGCGCTAAAATGATGTAAACCAATAATAGGCTATGTCAATGTGAATGGCATTTATATCGCTCTTCGGTTGGTCTAATAAATCCATGTGGACCCTGACGGATGGGTTCGCACCGCAATTGAAGCCACGAATGGCTTGTGACAACTTGAAAAAGTGAGATCCCGTATTGAGATAATATGCTTTAATTTTGCGCCGCTCAGTACTTTCTCGTACCAGCGCGGAAGACGAATATGTCCACCATACCGAATCACCAGTGATTGCCATGAAATGAGAGAAAAATGCGGCACTGGGCGCTCCCACGTAGATCTCAGGGATTATCTCGGCGTCTAACTACTGTAGTGGTACTTGGACCGCACATGTCGGTCCGATTTGGGACAATACCCATTTCCCCTTTTCCAAGGCAGACGAAGGAATATTCTGTGGTTCGAAAATGGTTCAGATGGAGCTGCCGCCCGTGCCATTGGATGACAAATTCCCGCACTGGGAGTACCTTTGCGTCTTGGCTTGCGTGGTGCCATCGTAGAACCTAGAACCTTTCTCTGTGGAGCGTGCTTCTGGGAGTTTGCCTCATGCCCAGGGCGCTTGTGACTTCCCCACCCCGATAGGACATGATACCGATGGGATTCGTTCACATCTCAGCGATCATTGCTTCGAGTTCGGTTTGCCTCGCTGCATCTGATAGAACCTTCCTTCTATTTGTACCGGGTAATCAAACTAACGCCAACACACGCCCTTCTAACAAAAGACGGCACGTTCAGTGTTTCATGCCTCAGCTATGTCTCGCCTTCCCTTTCATACTTCGAAGAAGCCCAACCCAACAACCCCTGGTCGTGCTGCCTCCACTGATGCGGAGACGGGCCCTTCTCCTGACAACCCCACTGAATCACACCCACCGCGACAATATGCCACAGGACCAACACCCGTCATGTATCGTAGTCCGAGGAAGATGACATCTGAGTCGTCAACCGATGTTCGACTTAGCTCATCGCCTCCCACCCGGACATCTACACCCCCCTTGAAATCGACGGCTGAAAACAATACATCCGAAGCTCGATCTCGTGGGACGTTGATGTCCCCTCCCACTTCTTCCGGTGTTTTCCTGCCCATCCTGTCCACAGAGCCCGTCCCAGAGATATCTTCGGGCCCAACACTCGTGCCAGACAGCCTTACTGAATCATGGGACATGCTGGTAAAGGATGACCCACCCAATCCCAACCTGAATCTACATAAATCCTTTGGTGCGTTCCCGATGCACGGTCTTCGTTTTTAGGTAGTACACTGATGCTGGCCTTTAGGTGACGTACTTGAGAAAGCACAGAACAACATCGCACCATTCCAACCCCTCATTAAAGAAGCTGCCGGAGCTGTTGAACAAACTGCCATCGCCAAGTCAGTAGAGGATAGGATCGATAAATTTTTCGACAATATACCCGTTTTCATGAAGGCGCTCGATGCAGTGGCGGCATTGCACCCTTTCGTTGGTGGTAAATCGATCTTACTATATTCTTTCACCAAAAATGACGGAAAACATAGTTGCCGTCTTGGCTTTCAAGACCGTTTATACCCTTGAGATGAAGCGTCGGCACAACGAAAAGAAGATTATTGCTCTGTATGATGCGATGGAGGATATGATGGGCGTACTGCTCTGGTGCGTGACGACATTCAACATGTCGTGCCTGACTGATATCATGCAGCCTCAAAGATGCGGAAAACGACAAGCTCATCGGCCCCGACGGCATGATAATCAAGGATCGCTTGAAGTCGCTTGCTGAACGCACGGCAGATGACATCAAGCTGTGCTCAAATGTTTGCGATACCTACGTGAAGAAGAGGCTCCTGGCGAAGGTGATCTTAGCATCGATCTGGGATGCAAAGCTGCTCGAATTTGTGCAACTCTTCAACCAACGGCGCCGAGACTTCGAGCTCGAGTTATCCATTCACATAAATCAGGGTGTCGATAGGGTCAATGCCAAACTCGACACCGTTGGGCATGAGACACATGTTCTCAATGAAAAGTCCTCTTTTATCATAATCCTCTCCTGATCAAGTGCTAAAATTGGACGCAGGATGGACACATTGATGGCCATGTTTCGGCGATTGGTCAGCCCCGAGCAGCAACAACTTTCGGAACTCGTGGCTGAGGTCATTGCAAATGGCGGTGTCAAGGCCCTGAGAAACAATAAGATATTACTTGCCTTGGAAGGAACTGCAAGCAAGTCATCAAGTACACCAAGTGCCGAGTGCCATCGTGCTCTACGAGCAAAAGCTGGAGACATAGACGATCTCAAAAATGACATCTTTGAGGACCCTGGCGCCGCCGTAGAGAAGAACCGAGAAGTGTTCTTCCGCAAATTCGAGGTACAGAAGAATCAGATCATTGAAGAACTCAAGCTTGTAGTCGTGCGGGAGAGTGACCGCGTCATCAAGGAGGTGAAGGGTGGGCCACATGAAAGAATCCGTGATCGCGTGGGTCATCTTACACCACACTCATCTACTAAACATCAGTGTACGCCCATTACTTACCATTCTCTAGTCGATTCACGAGATCTGGAAAGATATGGTAGATTTCACGTTGCCTTCCATCTATTACAGGGTTGAATCTGATTACCTCTATAGGGTTGGCGCGGGAATGTCAAGGCTCGGCATTTCGTGCTTGCTCTCCGAGACTATTATATGGAGGAGCTCACCCCAGAGTCAACAACCGTTTTCAGTCTAAGTGCCTCGACGATTACTGACTCTCAGAACCCGGATGCGTGGACAATGAAATACATCGATATCGTCCGACTGCAACCTATTCTGGAGGCAATCGACGACGACGCGTCAGGTTTTATCACTATTTGGGAGATGAATCGTTTCACCAGTTCTCGGCCGAGTGGCTGGAGGTGAGTATCATTTTACATCTAAATCGATACTATCTCATGCATTTCAGCCTGCCACATTGGGTGGCTTTCTGGGCAGTTGGTGAGCAGCGCATCTCTCACAATCATCTGGATTACTGAATTCCCGGCAGGATTTAGGGCGTCAATCATCAACTATGCGAAGCGGATAGAAGAATTGTTTGCCAAGATGGAAGGCGTTCGCTCCGACGTGCTCCCACCCAATCGAGAGACCATCGATGACTATTTCACTTACGTTTGGGAGCCTGTTCACACACTCACTGCGGCGGTGATCTCACTACAACCTGGGCCAAATAATCCAGATAAATTTAAGCCGTATCTCGAAGCAGAGGAGGCACGGCTCGCTGCCAATCTAAAGGCTGTAGACTATATCATAGATGGAACTGATACCTTGACACTCATCACGGGCGTGGGCCGTATAGAAAAGGTCAGCACCTCGAGGAGAACACAGTATTATTCTCGACTCATCTGTTGTAGACCCTCTTTCCATTACTGTACTTGCTGATGAAGCGGCACTACGAGATCATGCGGATCATGCGGGCCAAGGTGGTTGACTCACGTGAGCTTTGGAATTCCGTGGAAAGCATTCTCTATCTCCACGACGCTATCCGATACCGCGTGGATGATCTCGCCAGTATGTCTGTCCCATCATTCTACCATTTGGCATGCTGACAGACTCAACCCACGCAGACACCTTTTCACAACAAAGGCTCGACCCAGAGAGGCAGTTCCAAAGTTTTGCTCATGGGATTGCGAGTCATTATCTCGTCCCTTGCAGTGTCTCATCTTCTGACGTACTTGTCATAGTTCAAGTATTTCCATAACGAGAAGGCGTTGTGGACTGTCAACTATGTTCGGAGTTTCAGTGCTCCAGTCATAGAGTACGACGACGGCGCCGAGGACCCAAACGTTAAGTCTGAAGATATTTTGAAATACACGTACACGGACGACTTGTCGCTTGATCTCTGGGTGTATGATGGACATACCATCGATGACATCCCAAATTATGGTAATGTTGGGTCGCCATTGAGATATATGTGGGTTCTCCATTCCCTTCCACATACCCTCTTGATTCCAATTGCCTAACTCATGTTGCGCAGTTTGGGGCAATGGCACGGTTATTTTTACGAAGTTGACGGCATCCGAGAGACCGATGGAACGGACTCAATGATCACATTGGTGCTCGCGCCCGGTGGAGGCGGGCATGAACTCAAGGCGAATGCATGGTCCAACAGAGGACGCTATACTGTGTCTGGGGCTTTGTCTAAGGGTAGAGAGGACGTTCTACAAGTCAAACTCAAGATGACTTTTGCCAATGCATTTTGGGCTCCCATGTATTTCGATGGATGCTTCGATCCAAAACGCGATGCACTGACAGGTGTTTGGGACGTATCTGAATACCCAGACAGCTCTAGTGGGAAAATGGAATTCCGCAGAATTCCGCCTCATTACCTTACGGTATACCCCAGTATCAATGAGCTTTCGCAGAACAAGCCCCGCGCTCTGTGGAGATTCGCAATTGCGGCGGTGCGAAATGACATTCGTCGGGACAGTTGGTCATGGTCGTTCTTTTCTCAACGTCGAGATGATCGCGAGACGGTGGTCTCCTTGACGATCCGCTCCCTTTTCTTCGGGAAACCTCCAGACGACGAAGAAAGTTCAAAGCTCTGTGTGGCCGTACAACGTCTGACACCGACCGATGCTTGTTTTTATAGCTCCAAGATCAACCGCAAACGTGCGTATACCTGGGTGCATGCGTGAGTCCCAGAGACGGAGAACGATGGCTTCCATGTTGACACTGGTTGTAGGAATGCATGGTGTGACTCGTGTAATGGATGTATCGGCGGTGCTCGGCTGTTCTGTCTGGACTGCGCTAACAAAAGCACGGAGGTGTATGACGCCCTGGATCTTTGTTCTCGGCCAGAATGTATCGCCGCACGTGTGACAAACCGTGAAGACCTCGAGGGTGCGCACGAACCGAATCACAAGCTCGTCAAAGTTCGCACTGTTGTGCTGAAACGTCAACACGGCCGTGTACATACTGCGGCAAGGAAGGCATTCGAACATGTGGATAAGGTGTGTATGCAGATCGCGGAAGCCTCCAGTCAGCCGGATACTGGATCGAATAAGAAAAGTGCGTTCGTTTCCGAGCCCATTCGCGATGGTTCTCCCCCCCTCGGATGGCACTGAAGGTGTACCGGATGACACAGGTGTAAAATATGCTTCCCATGAATCGGGGGATAAGACCGGACTCAACACGTTGGAGGTTTCTCGACTGTTGCCTCGGATTCAGAGTGTTTCCATGCCTACATGTGGCAAGTGCAACGGACACCTCTCTTTTCCGTTTTGGTATTGCATTTTTTGTAAAGGTCTGTCTCTTGGATCGAGTCGCTCCGAGCCGACTGGATACTGACGCGTACTGACGTGCTGTCTC
>Ga0307510_10008764_pt1 | contig 12058 bp, 11 predicted proteins | sample 12_EM_MG_FD_207224 | JGI IMG/M metagenome (GOLD analysis project Ga0307510, IMG submission 207224) | Populus trichocarpa ectomycorrhiza microbial communities from riparian zone in the Pacific Northwest, United States - 12_EM | ecosystem: Host-associated > Plants > Roots > Unclassified | place...
AGATCGTTGTGCGAATTTGTGCAATTGCTGAGCGACGGCGGCAAATCAGCAAATCAATTGTCTGGGTCTTCGGTGCGCGCTGTTTCTACGTGTTGGCATGGGGTATCCTTGCACTATTCGCCAAGACTAGGCAAAACCGCTTCCCGCTGTTGCGTGATGGGCGTGATGCCCCTAATTCTTCGCTACAAATTGTTCGTTTGAGATACAGGATAGGACCACTATGCCACGAGCGCCGCGGATTGCGGAACAGGGCGAGCGTACGCGCGCAGCGATAGTGACGGCCGCGGTCGAGCTATTCGGCGTGCATGGCTATCGTGCAACGTCGCTTAGTCAGATTGCGAAACGGGCTGGCGTTGTCCAATCGGCATTGCACCACCATTTTGGCGGAAAGGATCAGCTTTTAGATGCCGTGCTGAAGCTGCACTATCCGTTGTCTGCCAGCCGCCCGGATATTGAAGCGGTGGCAGAGGGGCGGAGCGAATTCGTTGATGAAGTCCTGCGCGCGGCCCATCGCAATGTCGCAGATCGAAACCTCGTCCGCTTCTTCTCCGTCATGACGGGAGAATCGCTGACCGAAGGTCATCCAGCACATGCCTTCTTTGTCGCACGGTACGACCTTGTCCTCCAGGGGTTCACCGACGCCATAGCACGGGCGAAGCGTATTACTGACGATGAAACGCGTGATCACATTGCTCTGCTTGTTTCCATTCTGTTTGCGACGTCAGACGGTCTTCAAATGCAATGGTTGCGCAACTCGTCGATCGACTTCGTCGGTGGCATGGAACATGCCGCGCGAATGATTCAAGCCCAATTGTCGATCCTTAAATGAACTAGCATCTTGCACGGTCGATCCCTGTCGGGTAAGAGACAGGTCGGTTGACCGATCTGTTTGGGAGTCTTTGGCAGATCCGGTCATATCTGACTAGCCATCACCTGGAGGAGGGATTGATGCTTCATTCGACACATTCCATAGGCGGCACCGTTGAAACTGCGCCCGAACGCCATATGCGGCTGACCGGCCAGCCGGTAGGTGCTTCCTTTGTCACGCGGTATATACTTGCAATCATCGGCATCTATGTCGCTCTTATTACGCCCGCATCCGTCAGTATCGCCCTGAGGGTGGGGCAGATTGACCCCGAGGGCAAAGCAAGCTCATTCGCCTTCGTTTCAAGCATCGGCGCTGCCGCCGCCCTGTTGTCAAATCCGATTTTCGGCATGCTGAGCGATCGTTCGACACTCCGCTGGGGCCAGCGGCGTCCGTTCATACTGGGCGGCTTTCTGGTCGGATCCATCGCCCTCTTCGGCATCGGAATGGCCCCCACAATTCCGTTGGTTGCCCTCGGTTGGGCCTTCGCTCAGATCGGTTTCAACGCGTCCGTTGCCGCGACAATCGCGATTTTGCCGGAGCGCGTACCCCTTGCACTTCGTGGACGCGTTTCAGGACTGATGGGCATGACCGGCCAGTTGGCCGTCGTCGGGGGCGTCCTTCTCATTCAAATCGTCGGTACGGACGGCGCCGGAATGTTCGTGTGGCCGATGGTTCTCGGCGCCATCCTTGTCGCGCCCTTCTTATTTACGTTGCGCGAAGTGCAACGCCGGCCGGGCGAAGTTGCGTCCGTGACCTTGTCTAGCGTGGTGGGTGCGCTTTGGATCAATCCGTTCAGCAACCGTGATTTCGGACTTGTTTGGCTTGGTCGGTTTCTCGCCTGGACGTCCCTCTACCTGCTCACGACATACAAGACGTATTTCCTGATCGACCGACTTGGCTACACGACCAAGACGATCGCGCCGGTTCTGACCGTTGCCATGTTCGTGCTCGCCGTCGCCGTCGCGATTGCAAGCATTGGTGGCGGTTGGCTTTCCGATTACCTCGGTCGGCGAAAACCACTCGTGCTGCTCGCTTCGCTCCTATTCGTGACAGCGATGATTGTCGTCGCCTTCTCCCACAGTGTCGAAGCGTTTTTGGTGGGTATTGCGATCGCCGGGTTAGGCAACGGCCTTTATCTTGGCGTTGACTACGCACTTGTTTCCGAGGTGCTGCCAGACCAGGACAGCGCTGCGGGAAAAGGCATGGGCGTCTTCAACCTGTCGAGTACCATACCTCAGACGATCGCGCCGATGCTGGCACCCGTTTTGCTCCTCGTCGGGGCGGACGGTAGAACGGGGAACTATACGTCCCTTTACCTTTTCGCCGCCGCGCTTGCGCTCGTTAGCGCCGTCTTTATCCAATTCATAAGAGGCTCGAAATGACTGATAGCACGGTTACCCCCGTGAACATGACAGCGGTTGCTGATGATGCTTTGGCGTTGACGACAGGCGCCGACTACTGGACGACGATCGATGCACCAGGGGTCGGTATCCGGTCACTTCGCTTTGCGGACGGACCCCACGGGCTTCGTGTTCAGGACGACGAGAACCCGGATCATCTTGGCCTCGAGCGAAGCGCACCGGCGACTTGCTTTCCTCCTGCCGTCACGTTGGCGTCGTCATGGGACGCGGACCTCGTCCGTGTCGTAGGCGAGGCCCTGGGGCGGGAAGCCCGCAAGGCGGGCGTGGACGTCGTGCTCGGTCCGGGTCTCAACATAAAAAGAAGCCCTCTGTGCGGGCGCAACTTTGAGTACTATTCCGAGGATCCGTATCTTGCCGGCATGCTCGCCGGAGCGGCGGCGCGCGGTGTTCAGAACGAAGGTGTCGCTGCATGCCTCAAGCATTTTGCCGCCAACAATCAGGAGACCGATCGCCTAAGGGTGAGTGCCAACGCTGATGATCGCACGCTCAGGGAGATCTATCTTCGCGCGTTTCAGATTGCCATACGGGAATCCGCAGCGTGGTCGATCATGTCATCTTACAACAGGATCAACGGACTGCACGCCTCGGAAAATCCATGGCTGTTGACTGAGGTTCTGCGGAAGGAATGGGGCTTTGACGGCGTCGTCGTTTCGGATTGGGGAGCAGTGCGCGATCCCGTTGCCGCGCTTGAGGCTGGCCTGGATATCCGCATGCCCGGCCGACAGGAGGACGAACGTGTCAGAACAGCCTACGACGCCGGTCGGCTTGCAGACACTGTTGTCAAGCAAACGGTAGAGCGACTGCGTCTTTTGGCTGCACGGACGGCCCACGACCGAGAGGCCAAGGCGGTAGATTACGAACAGCACCACGATCTCGTGAGGAAGGCTGCATCTGAATCCGCCGTTCTTCTGACCAATGACGGTGTTCTGCCACTTTCGCTGACATCGGGCCTTCGCGTCGCCGTCATTGGCGAATTAGCCAGGACCCCACGGTATCAAGGCGCCGGAAGTTCTCGCGTCAACCCAATCAAGGTCACGAGTGCTCTAGACGCCTTGTCGATCCGGGCTGCCGATGGCGGCGCGTCGTTGGAATTCGCTCCAGGCTATGCGGTCAACAAAGGGCTTGATACGACGGCAATGATCGCAGAGGCGACGGCGCTTGCTCGGCGCTCGGACATCGTCATCCTCTTCCTTGGCCTACCGGGAGAATATGAGGCGGAGGGCCGTGACAGGACAAATATCGACCTGCCCCCCGATCAATTGGCCTTGATCGATGCCCTCCGACTGGCAGGCACGAGGGTGGTCGTGGCAATGAGCAACGGTTCTGCGGTAACGACCTCTGGCTGGCGCAACTCGGTCAATGCAATCGTCGAATTCTGGCTGACTGGACAGGCGCATGGCGACACGATTGCCGACATTCTTCTCGGCGACGCCAATCCGGGTGGCAAACTTGCTGAAACGATACCGGTATGCCTGGAGGATACCCCATCCTACCTCAACTTCCCAGGTGAACATGAGAACGTCACATATGGCGAGGGCATCTATATCGGATACCGGTATTACGACGCCCGCAACATGACGGTCGACTACCCGTTCGGCCATGGCTTGTCTTATACCAGTTTCGACTATTCCGCCCTTGAGATCAGCGTGCGCCCGCTGGTCGACGAGATTGCTTTCGACGTCAAGGTCACAATCCGCAACGCAGGCACAAGGGCTGGTAGCGACGTTGTCCAGCTCTACGTTCACGATCATTCCAAGCTCGTGATCACGCCGCCGCTCGAATTGCGTGGATGGAAGAAAATCAGGCTTGAGCCTGGCGAGGCAGCCACTGTCGAGATCGCAGTCACGCGCGAAAACCTGATGCATTGGAACGGTGGCTCTAAGTCCTGGGTCTACCCGGGCGGTGCTCTTACGGTTCACGTCGGCGCATCGTCCCGTGACCTTCGCCTGCAGGATACGATCGAGGTTCCAGGAGAACCGGTCCTGGTGCCTCTCACCCCATGGTCGACCCTAGGCGAATGGCTCGACCATCCGGACATGGGGCCGAAACTGCACGGAATTTTCAAGGATCGCGGCGGCGTGAAGGGGCGCATTGGCGATCTTCTTGCCGATGAAGCCGGAAAGGAGTCCGTCCGCGCAATCCCATTGGGGACGATCGCGGAGTTTCCCGGAGTTCCTCTCGAACTCCAGGACATTGAACGACTTTGTGGCAAAGCCGCTTGATCGAGGACATTCCGTCCGTGGTTCACAAGCCCAAGCTTTGCCGGTTGGCAAGCAACCGATGGAGAATGACGTTGAACTCGATGTGCCTTCTCTTGCGGATTTGATCGAAGAGCAACGATGTCTTCAGCTTCCAAGGTTCGACCATGAATTTGCTTGGGAGCTTGGCAGCCGATTGCGCCAACGCGCAAGGTCCTCCGCTGATAGTCGAAGGCGGAACATACATCGGCTCAGTTGGTGTAAGCGGACTGCCTGACGTCAAGACTATAAGTTGATTACGTCCTGTCTGACGGCCTTGCTTGTAAGGCAACCAACGCCCTCAACATGATAAAGCCGGCGGCCGAAAATAGGCCTCGCTGTGATACGGGCGACAACGCGACAAAGGAGACCAAATGGAACCGGTGATCATTGGTATTATTGGGTGCGGGGTCATCAGCGACGCCTATCTGAAGGGGGCCGCAGGCTCACGCTTCGTGAATGTGAAGGCTGTTGCCGACATTCGGCAGGAAATGGCCAAGGAAAAGGCAGCCAAGTTTGGTTGCCAAGCCATGACGGTCGACCAAATCCTTTCGGACCCTGACATCGAGATCATTCTCAATCTAACCGTTCCTGCGGCTCATGCCCAAGTTGATCTCGATATTCTTGACGCCGGAAAGCACATTTATTCAGAAAAGCCGTTGACTGCGTCGCTGAAGGAAGCTGTTCCTGTTATGGAAAAGGCCGCAGCGCTAGGTCTGCGCGTCGGATGCGCCCCGGATACCTTTTTCGGTGCGGCGCACCAGGCGTCCCGGCAAATCGTGGATGAGGAAAAAATCGGGCGTATCGTCGGTGGAAGTGTCGCCGTTGCCTCACGCGGGATGGAGCATTGGCACCCCGATCCCCGCTTCTTCTACCAGCCCGGCGGTGGGCCGCATATTGATATTGGGCCCTACTACGTCACGCAACTAATCAACCTGCTCGGGCCTGTCGAAACTGTGTCCGCGCATGCCAGCAAAGCTTTCGAAAAGCGCACAATCAGCAGCGAGAAGCTGAACGGCACGACCTTCGATGTTGCTGTTCCGACCACCATCAATGGCAGCTTGCAGTTCGCCTGCGGTGCCAACTTGTCTCTGACGATGTCGTGGGATGTCTTGGCGACCAAGCGGCCTAGAATGGAAATTTATGGGACAGAAGGCAGCCTTCAAAATCCTGATCCGAACCATTTTGGCGGCATACCGGAAATTGTGATCGGTAACGGTGAATGGCGGCCAGTTTCGACGTCTGATTTTGCGTTTGGCCAACCCAACCGAACCACGATATTCGGCCAGGAGGTGGCTGATTATCGCGTCGTAGGGCTGATCGATATGGCCGTTGCCATAAGGACGCTCCGCCCTCATCGAGCCAATGCGGACTTGGCCTACCATGTTCTGGACGTGCTCGAGTCGCTGGAGACATCGAGCCAGTCGCAAAACCATGTCAGAATTCAGAACCAGTGCCGCAGGCCAGCCCCGCTCGCGAAGGGCGCAGACGAAAATGTGCTACTGGAACCTGTATTGCCGTAGCGATACGAAGAAATGACCTCTATCCCTATTGGGGGGTATCTCGGACGCCTGCGATGGCCAGACGTGAAAAATCACGCCTGGCGCCGAGCGACCTGATCTTATCGATGGGAGGATGATCCCCGGGAGCTTGAGCTGCTGCTACTGCTGCCTCTCGAAACGGCACTAGTTGCCCGGCTACGAGCTTCCGAGGCGCGGCTGCTTGCTTGGCTTCTGGCCTCTGAGGCCTTGCTCTGCGCCGCGCGCGACTGACGATCAGATCGTTGGATGAGCCGTGACCGAGCAATACCGTGCCGCCGTTGGAAACGAGAAAAAATGCGTGACGGGATTGCCCTCATCGGATGAAAGTCATGATCGGGGGAGCGTACTGCGCTGTCAGCTAACCCAACATCATCGTTGCCCAACGATACCCGGAAAGAACCGCTCCCCGGCGACATGACCTTTTTGGCCGAAGGCAGCGACCGTTGGTTTGAGGATGGCGCTGTCGTTTCGGCGTTGCGGTCTAGACGACGATCTCGCTTCTTCGAATGGCTTCTACCACCGTGTGCAGGCTGTTTGCCGTCTGCAGTTTGAGTTGGGCGTTGCGGAGATGCGTTTGTACCGTCGCCGCGGAGACGCCCAGGATTTTTGACGCTTTCGTTGCCGTGTTTCCGTTTGCTATGCTTTCCAGGACCTGCTTTTCCCGTCGGGTGAGGATCGGCTTCTGGCGCAATGAATTCCGATTCCGAGGTGAGCTCGCCTCGCCCATATCGTGGGCGCCTCTGCCGGGATTAATCTGGAGGGCGGACAGTTCTGTCGCCGTGCGCGGGGTGAGGGTCCCTGCACCCGCGACAGTGCTACTCCCGCGACCCACTTGGTCGTTACCTTCATCGTCGTCAAGTCGGACACGGCTCATGGATATATCCGTTGTGGATCGATTTGTTCCGCCGTTGGTATCGTTGGAACAACATGGCAGCTGGTCGGCTGTGGCGTTTATTCCAGTTGAATAATTGCGCAGATACTGAATTTCGCAAGGTCGCAACGGTGGATTGCACACTATAATAGGTAGCCTTACACCGCGCCGCAGCATGATGATGTTGCAATGCGGCTAACTGCAATATTTGCGCGAAACCTCAGGCTCTTCCGATATCGATCGGGACTATCACAGATTGAGCTCGCCGAGTTGTCCGGGCTGAACAAGAATTACGTCGGCAAGCTTGAACGTGAAGAGAACTCCCCGACTGTCGATACGCTGGAGGCCCTGGCTGCGGCGCTCCAGACCGACGCAAAATCATTGATCAGCCGCGACGACATCCGCGATTAATCAACTATAACTACAGAGAATCATTTCACTTTTGTCTTCTGACCAGGTCTTCGAGTGTCACGTCGAGGGCATCTGCAATCTTTTGCAACGAAATAACTGTCGGGTTCCCGTCGCCCTTTTCGAGCTTGCTCAGATATCCACGAGTCAGTCCGGTCCTGTGATGCAGTTCTTCCTGCGTTACCGACAGGCTCCGCCGAATGCGCTGTATGTTCACACCGATGACCGAGTTGATGTCCATGTGGGCATCGTCGCGGGATGCACACTATAGGACGACACACTATAGTAGACATTATATGTTGACAGACGCCTTCGTTTTCTGCGTTAATCCGATTATTGGAACAGTGTGCGCAGATTAGGAACACCATAAGATGGAAGGCAGCTTGTCACTGGAGCGTGGTCTCACAATCCTTGAGCTTCTCAGCAAAGCCGACGAACCGCTCGGAGTGCGCGAGATCGCAAGGCGTATTTCCCTCAGCTCTTCGGGCGTTCAACGGCTCGTCAACACGCTTGCCGAGAAGGGCCTCGTCGAGCAGACCGGGCACGCCCGGCGATATCAGATCGGACACGGGATCCTCAATCTCGCCCGCAAGATGCTCCAGCAGGATCGGCTTGTCGCTTTGGCTGAAGTAGAACTGCAGCGCCTCGCTGCAAGCGACATGAACGCATTTTTGGGCATGAGGCGGGGAAACCGCGCCGTCTATCTCTCCACTGTGCAAAGCAGTGGCCCGCTGGTGATCCGCGCGATACCGGGAGAACCGATGCTTCTCCATTCGACGGCGCTAGGCAAAGCCTTGATGCTTGATTGGACCTCCGAGCAGATTGTAGCGCTTGACGCTAGCGAACCATTCGTCAGCCGTACGCCGAGAACAATCACCGACCCGGAGAAGCTCGCGCAACAGCTGAGCAACTCGCGAGATCTTGGATACACCACCTCGCTCAACGAGAACCTCCCCGGCGTCTATTCGATCGGCGCGCCTATCCGCGATGCCACCGGCACGATTGTGGCGGCGATCAGCGTCGCCTTTTCTCGTGCAGCCAAGCCACGATTATCCATCCCGGAGGTCGGGCAGTGGGTGATCGCAGCGGCAAGGTCCGTCGAAACAAGCCAGGGAGTGTCCGCCACGCCGTCTGAACGTACCAAGGAGAAAACCAATGTTGCTTAATCGGCAGCGCATGAAGGCGCACATGATTTCCCTCGATCTCGACGCCGTTGTTGCAACGTCAGCCGAGAACGTGACCTATCTCAGCGGCTTCTGGGCACTCCCGCAGTGGATCCGGCCAGGCCCGCAAACCTATGTGGTATGGCCTGCCTCCGAGCCCCGTGGGAAATCGACGGTCATCACCAGCACGGCGACCCTGGATCTCGTCGCCGATCAAGTCGTGCACGTTGCCAATATCAGGCGCTACGGCGCATTTTCCGTCGAAACCGGCACGCTTGCTCTCGATGCTGTAAGTGCTCGCCACCGGGAGCTGCACCAACTGACGGATGACGTCAGCCCGATCAACGCGTTGATTGTCGAGATTGAAACGCTCGGGATGACGCGATCTCGTATTGGCCTAGATGAGAGCGGCCTCCTTCCCGGATACCTCGATCAAATCCGCGCCCAGTTGCCCCACGTAGACTGGGTGCCCGCGGCGGAGATGTTGAGGTCTGTCAGGGCGGTCAAGACCGTCGACGAGATCGCCAATTTGCGGCGAGTGGCCGAAATAGCCGAAAGTGCTGTCAACTCTGCTCTTGAGCACGCGCGCGCCGGCATAAGCGAAATCGAAATGGCACGGATGTTTCACTCAAGTACCGTGCTCGACGATGCGACACCGGTCCTTGGTTGCATCGGCTTTGGCGAACGGTCTGCGCTGATGAATGTCCAACCGTCCGAACGAAAGCTTCGGGCCGGCGACGTCATTCGCTTCGACGTCGGTGGCCGCTACAAGCACTATAGGGCTGATATCGCTCGCATTGCGACCTGCGGAGAACCGGATAAGACCGTGAGCGATCAGTATCGGGCCCTCTTGGCCGGTGTCGAGCACGCCGCCTCCGTCGTAAAGCCTGGTATGCCGGCATCCCAGGTTTTTCAGGATGTTATGTCAGTGGTCAGGCTTGCCGGCCTTCCTCACTACAAGCGCAATCATGTCGGTCACGGGATCGGGATGGATGGGTATGATCTTCCAATCCTGTCGGCTGCGAGCACCGACATTATCGAGGAGGGAATGGTGCTTTGCATCGAGACGCCCTACTACGAGATTGGTCGCTGGGGACTTCAGGTCGAAGATATGTTCGTGGTACGCGCGGCCGGCCTCGAGCGGCTGACCAACGCCGGCCAGATGAGGACCATCGAGCCGTGAGTGTCGCAAGGAACCTTCAATATCGTTGTCTGCGATGCGAATGCATCCGTACGGGTACGCTCGAGATCGACTCGCGGGGTTGCCCCGTTTGCCGTCGGCAAGCGCCGGCGAATTTCCACGCCCTGTTCGATCGTGAATGGGAGGTTGAAGCCACCGGCGTTGTGGATGTTGCAGCCAATCTACCGTCACTTTGGCGCTATGCCGGGATGCTTCCCGTTGCGGCCGAAATGGCTGTCTCGCTTGGCGAGGGCTTGACGCCGCTAAGGCGGGCGACGGTGATCGGCGCGCAACTCGGCGTCGAGGATCTGTTCATCAAGGACGAGAGCCGGAATCCGACCTGGTCGCACAAGGACCGGTTTTCCACCCTTGCCGTTTCCTATGCCCGTTTGAGCGGTGCTCGGATCGTTGCCACCGCCTCGTCGGGCAATGCGGGTGCGTCGCTTGCTGCCTACGCGGCAAAAGCGGGGTTGCGCTGTGTCGTTGCGACCTTCGCAGGAGCGGCGGGGCCGATGGTGGCGCAGATCGAGAAATATGGCGCCGAGATCGTTGCCTTTTCGCAGAAATCGGATCGCTGGACATTTCTGTCACAGGGGGCAGCTCGCCATGGATGGGCGGTCATGTCGCCATTCCGGGCCCCGGTTGTCGGTAGCCACCCGATTGGGATCGAAGGCTATAAGACGATTGCCTATGAGATCGTCGAACAGATGGATCGCGACGTGCCCGACTGGTGTGTCCTGCCGGTTTGCTATGGCGATGCCTTGAGCGGAATTTGGCTTGGCTTTAAGGAGCTGCATGAGCTCGGGGTGATAAAACGCCTGCCGCGGCTTGCTGCTGCCGAAATCTATGGTTCGCTGATGACGGCTCTACAAGGTGATGGGGATCGCGTGCCCGATGTCGTGCGCTCTTTCAGCACTCTCGCCTCTTCGATAGGCGCCCCCCAAAGCAGCTTTCAGGCCCTGACCGCGCTGAGGGAATCCGGTGGCGTTGCGTGCCCCGTCGACAATGATGGTCTTGTCGATCTTCAAACACGGCTTGCGCGGTCGGAAGGGATCTATGCGGAGCTTTCATCCGTGACGCCGCTGATGGCGATTTCCCAGCTGCGACGCTCTGGCGTCCTGTTGCCGCAAGACAAAGTTGTCGCGGTCGTCACTGCCTCCGGTCTCAAGGACACGGACATCTCGCACGGGAACGGCCAGCCACCCATTTCTTTTAATTCTCCCGCAGAGGCTTGGTCGAGCCTAGGCGCGGGTAAACCGCCGGGCACAGATTAGAGCCCGGCCCGACCAGACTGTCCAAAACAAAAAGGGGAACTCCATGAACAGGCGCTCATTCCTGATTTCATCCGCTATCGCTATGGCCGGATGTGCGAAACCGCTATGGGCAAATCAAGGTCCGCCGCCGACCCACAACGCAACGATCGTCGTAGGTTTCTCAGCCGGAGGGGCCGGCGATCTGGCAGGCCGCGTTGCTGCCGAATATGCCAAGCAATCCGAGGGCTTTCCGGTCGGTGTCGAATTCCGGCCGGGCGCCGGCGGAACCATTGCCACCGACCAGATCCGCCGCGCGGCGCCGGATGGAACGACGTTGTCACTGTTTTCGGCAAGCCCGTTGGTCGTGGCGCCGCATCTTCAAAAGCTGCCCTACGATCCGCTGAGGGATTTTACCTATATCGCGACCTTCGTGAATATTTCGATCCCGATGTTCGTTACGAGCCAAAGCCCTCACAAGAGCTGGACGGAGCTCATCACCTTTGCGAAGGCCAATCCCGGCAAATTGCGATGGGCAACGGCTGCCCCGCGCGGCCTTGCGCATATATCGACGGAAGCCGCGTTCCGCCAGGAGGGCGTCCAGGCAGCCTTCGTGCCGTTTTCGGGAGGAGCGGATGCTATCACCGCCCTACTTGGTGGTCATATCGATGCTGTCGTTGCCTCTGACTACGCCTCCCATCTGCAATCCGGAAAGATCCGGCTGTTGGTTGAAACCGGATCCGAGCCAATTGCAAACTATCCCGATGTGCCGACCTTCAAGCAGCTCGGTTATCCGCTCGCACTTTCAAGCGGATATGGCCTGTTTGGACCGGCGGATCTTCCAAAAGCGGTGGTTTCCTGGTGGGAGGATGAGCTCAGAGCGATGACCGAAAGCCCACTCTATCAGACATTCCTGACAACGCTCGGAGGGCAGCGTGGTTTCCGGGGGCACGAGCAGTTCACTGCCACCGTCACTGAAAACTACCGTATCATCGGCGAGCAGATCGACCTTCTGGGGTTGCGGCCATGACCGCGTCGCGCCTTGGGGCGCTCATCCTCGCAATCATCGCTATTGCGGCAATGTTCATGGCATTCCAGATGGGAATCTGGAGCAAGGGT
>Ga0307510_10008765_pt1 | contig 12058 bp, 6 predicted proteins | sample 12_EM_MG_FD_207224 | JGI IMG/M metagenome (GOLD analysis project Ga0307510, IMG submission 207224) | Populus trichocarpa ectomycorrhiza microbial communities from riparian zone in the Pacific Northwest, United States - 12_EM | ecosystem: Host-associated > Plants > Roots > Unclassified | place...
AGAATAGCCCGCGCTGAGAAGTATGCCCGGTCCCTCATCCCGGGGTACAGTTGTTTGGTCGAATCGAAACACGCCTCGAAGGTGGAAACAATCACGTCGAACGGTGGGTTTTGGTCGGGATCCCCATTGAACCATCGAATAGTCCCCGCAAGACGTATGGCAGAGTCGATGGCTTCGGGGTCAGTGATGTTTCGGAGGACCCAACAGACACAATTCGCATTGTCCGCGTTCTGCCTTCGAATGCCCTCCCAGTTCCATACACGCAGTTGTAGCCCTGGACCATTGCGAGATACATGAGGCACATCCTCGGTGGTGGTTGGGAGTAGTCCAGCGGGCCTCAATCTTCGGAATTCCTGGCCCAGTCTCTGCTTCGCGTTCCCAAACGCTCGATCCATCTGGAGAAGCAGAATGATGACTTGGTGTCCGATCTTCCTAGCTGTATTACGGATGCCAGACAGGATGCCGGACACCGAAAAGGACAACGGCCGTCGCGCGATGTCGCGGGCACGGCTGGATGCCGAGACAAGTCCTTGCTGGGCAATCCAAGCGGCATAGATAAGAGAGGCGGCGTTGGGTGGAGACAGGCTCGCCAGTAACTTTGGGGTGTTCCGACGGGCGGTGTAGAAGAGGGATATGATGTTGGTTAGAGACAGCATAGACAACCATTTCCGGACTGTCTCGCTGTCTCTGAGGTGTCGGAGAGCTATCGATGCTGGTGTTTGGAACGGACAGTCGTACGATGATGTTCCGGCGACCACAATCCCGAAGTAGAAGAGGAAGCCGAGAACGGTGAAGGAGATGACGACCCGCGCGACGGACGTGTTGACAGACCACATGTATCGCGACAAGCCGCAGGTGAGGAGAAATAGGGCGATCTGGAGCATGATGGGGAGACCCTCGATGAACAACCGGAACGGCCATCTCTTGAGGCCGTCGAACTTCCGCTGGCGGTCGCCACAACGCTCGATCGTCGATCCACCGGTGTGCCGGAGATATCTGTTCAACCATTGTTTTCCCAGCATTGCGACAAATGCGGCCAGCAAAGACATCAACAAACTCGCGTACAGGAGGTCAGAGGCTGTAATGATTTCTTGAGATGGACCACCCCATGCCGGAGGAGCGACGGGATCTTCGTTCGGAGAAATGGATTGGTTGAGGCTGAGGAGGATCGCTCGGAGGTAGGCTTCCGACCGTTCGCCAGAGTCTGGTTCGAGTTTGGATTGGACGTCGATGACGAAGGCGGAGCTGACCGCAGAGAACAGACCGGCCTGAAGCTGTTGTCAGCACATATAACGACCAACTGTATCCAGATACGCACGAAAATCAAGGTGGTATTGAGATCCTCGTTGTGTTTCTGCATGTATTCGGTATCGTATTCTACCGTCTCTCGTTTGTACGTGGCGTAGAAATCAAGCTGGGGGTCGTCGTTCTTGATAGGCTGGAGGTACATCCGTAGAGCCTCTTGGATACTGTTGGGAATCAGTCTGTTAGTCCTTGTGGGCGGTCCTGTGACTCCTGAGCGTACCATCGAGGATCAATATTAACCAGTTTCGGATCTTCGTCGCCGCTCATCGTAGTATCCTACCGTGGGGGTCGGGGGGAGAGCAGAAGTATTCTCGGAGGGTGGCTCGAAAAGCGAAAACACAGGTTCACGCACATATATATATCATACTTACAATGCAATAGTTACAATCACCGGGCATCACGGGCGTCAGGAAAAACCTTGTAAGATATCTCAACAGCAGATTAGGGCTACCCGCTTGAGCTGTGTGTGATGATCCCAGATCAGCGCTCAGCTCCTGGGGGGAATCGCCTTCCAAAACAGGTCCCATTCCACACATCTAAAGATGCCCTCCGAAGATATTTCCCGGCCCCCATTCCCTAATAGACGCTACGGGTTCTCACCTGCTTGCCGGACGATGCAATTTTAAACGCAGGATATTTTTCATGTTACATTTCTCTGCGTTCTGCCCATTTAGATTTTCTTACATTTTGTTCTCCAGTGGAGCCAGACTACCACCGACCTTCGGATCGACCATCCCGCAGGTTTGATCGCTGGGTTTGATCGTCCCAGGTTGTGCCGCTTTTCGGCCACGATTTTTTTCCCTCTTTACAGCTACAGCCAATCTTAAACCCGGCAGTCGGGGACTGGTGCCCCGCGCCTCTACGATCGGCTCAGGGCTGTTTGGGTGGCAAATTGGAGAGGGGCATTATGCAGCAGCCGTATCTTGATGATCGGTCTTGCCAAGCCAGTGCCGGGCCAGCGACATTTCGAGATTGGGTTTGGAACCGGATACTCCGACGGAAGCCCGGCCATGGGATCGAGCCCTTGCCCCCATGTTGATCTGGAGGATAACCTATGCTGAGGAGCGCGCCCGACCCCCCATCCCAGGTTGTTTGGCTGATAAGTTAGAACGTGCCCCGAGGGTAAAAACGATCGAGCCGAACGGCGGGTCGTGGTTGGGATCGCCACCAAACTATCGGATGGTCCCCACAAGATGTATGGCAGAATCGACGGCTTCGGGGTCAGTGACATTTCGCAGGCACAGCGCACATTGTCCGCATTCTGTGTGTCGTCACGTCACAGTCGCCAGAGCGTGAGCAGAGCGGAAAGAGGCTGATAGCGAGGGGGTAAGGCTAAATGGGTATGCTTACGAACTTCTAACTGAGTATGCTTCAAGGAGAACGAGAAAGTTCTCACTATGGAGATCGAGGGCTTCAAGCGGAACCGAGTCGCATTGCGCATATTTGTTACCCGTGTTTATTGGAAATAATTCCTGTGATACACTACCCAACGGCGCAGAACCAGAACAAAGAAACAATTCTGGTGACGGCACTAATTACCGTAGGAACGGTGAGCTATGGGCACCATGTTCCACAGACGAACCAACTGGACCCAGCTAATGTCCCAAAACGCAGCGAGGATCCGGTATTACTATGGACGATTACTAAAATACAAAGAAACTATACTTGAGTCGTGGCAGTCGGTCTGTATTTATCAATCATAGAATGTCCAAACTTCTCCAAAAACGCCCTGCGTAGCTCCTCTCCCATCGCAATCTCCTTCTCTATCCGGGGATCCCTGGCATACCATTGCCTATGGTCCAAGAACACAGGCCGATACCTGGGCGGAAGCCCAAGCCCATCCTCCACTTCATCTTCGCCGTTGCGCCTAGGTGTCGATTTACTCTTCGTCCGTGACCCTGGTGTCCGTTTCGGCGTGGAAGGTGCGGTACGGATCCGACGTGGTGTCGTTGGCACAGCAGCAGCAGGTGTAGCAATGGGGATAACCGACGGTGTATCCACTTGCATAGGGTTCTCGTTGTCGTCGGGTAACTGATCTAACGTCTTCTGTGATGTGGAGGCCCGATACCGAGACAGGGCCCTTGTTGTCGTTGGACCCTTCTCTGGCTGGAGCTTGGCCATAGGTGTAACCGATGCAGCCGTCTCGTCAGCGAATAACCGTATTCGCTGCTTGCTCGGTGTCTCCGTGGTCTCGTCTTCAGAAGACTCCCCTTCGTCAACTTCGGGCACAGACTTCATGAACGCCACACGTTTCGAAGGCGTATTCTGTTCAGCCCCCTCTAACGCAGAAAGCTTCCGTTTCAAGGCCGACTTGCTTGGTGATTTCGAGACCGAGCGGGATACCGAAGAGTTGTCACGGCGCGGTTTGGAAGGGGTGGGATTTGCTGAGGATGTGGGAGTGTGGTTCTTTAACAGGGTTTGACGGTCCTGACGGATCTGAGCTTTGATGTGCGAGCATGCCGCTGTCATGGCCCTCATAAGATCATCGAGGGTTTCACTAGGGAGTTCATACTTCAGCTTGACCATCTCCGGTTCGATGCGTTGGGACTTGACAGGAACAATATGGACATTTGGGTTCAAACATACACGTTTCGACGCATCTACGGAGGAACGTACCTTAGAGACTTCACACACCCAAGCAAACACCACGCATCTAAGAAGCGTCACGTTCTTGACCGTCTTCAAATCCGACCCACGCAGTTCTCCGCTGCCGAGTAATGCTCCTTCGGCGCTCTCGAACCACCCCAGCAGCACCGACTGGTAATGCCGGAGTTTGAACACCTGCATCAGTTCCACGTATGTCACAGCATCTCCATCGTATTCTTCAGCACGAGACTTGAGTGGCTCCATGTCCACAAGGTCTTGGATAACCCCCAGTACCCTCTTGAATATCACCGGACAAACACAGGAAGCGCTCGCAGCAGTGTTGTAATCGACATCGCTCGAGTTAAGGCTAAAAAGCGGTTCAGTCGCCCACACGCGAGGGCAGATACGGCCGATCGGAACGTACTGGACATAAGCCAAGTAAGCGGCGATCGCAGGAACAGCTATCACACCCGCTCCGAGCTCGTGGCCGGATCCGGGAGCGGTCTTGACTTGGACCTGCCTGTGGATTTGTTTCGCTAGATCAAATGCCTCTGGGTCGAGTTGGAATCGCTTGAGTTGGGCATCGGTGAGATGTGCCATCTTGAGAGGTGGACGGAGCAGTAGCGGAAGGCGAGCGGACTCTGGGGTAATGAATCCATGACAGAACGCGGTCGGACGCGCGAACCATGGTTTAGGGCAGGTCATATCGCGTTACTGTTGGCAAAAAAACGGTTGTGGTCTCCCAGGAAACACCCAGTAATTTTCCATGGCTGAACGCCTTATCGCCAATTACAGCTCCTGACCGTCTAACACAACCGTTCCACTGCTCTAATTCCACCCGACGTTTCTTGAGCCGTTCCGGCTCCCTCGAATCCGCCGTTGCATCTCGGACGAGAGTTGAGGCGATCCCTCTGCCAGTTATTCGAACAGTACGGTCGGAACGGACCATCGATTTATGTTTGGCAAACACAAGTATTGAAGTAATAATACAAGCCCGTTTGTCGACATGCACGTCGTCATTTGAGTCACTTAGCTCATCTAAGAAATTTTCGCTCGACTACGGCGACACCCTTCTTCAGAGCTTCTTCCTTCACCTCCGACCCGGTTCATTATCTCTTCGTGCATCTTCGCGAGAGCTCTGAAGTGCTTCTCTCGTCGGATCCCCAACTCTTGCAAAGGCCCTATCAAATACAACAACGATGGTTGGCAGGAAGCCAGTAATAACTCCGGGGTCGAAGGGCTGGAGCTGGTCTCCGACAGGCTCCCTCCCCCAGGTCGTCTGCCTTTGAGTAAGCGGGGACAGCTGGGGTAAAAATTTAAATGCGTATACCTTGAGGGACTGGTCTCGGATGTGCGATCTCATAAGATTGTGAACTACTACTCTGTAAATTCCAAGAAGGACGCATACATCCCAACTCTCTGCGCATCAGCCCGCGGTGTATACATGTACAACAGGCACTCTCAGAAGGTGTCGTCTCCCCAAAAGGGAAGGAGAACCGGTGGCTGGGCGTGAATCAGTTGACTGAGCGGAAGAACAGGGTGGCATCAGAATGGATAGGTGACGGGTAGAAGGAACGGAAACATACGGTGGCGGCGGGGGCTCCGAGGGTAATTGTTCCGCTCGTGCCCGATCGCATATCCCTTTGAGTTTGTCCCTGTATCTCCTCGAGATTCCATACCCTTCACATATGTTTTCAAACCTCTGGAGAGCTGATGGTTGTCGCGATAATAACTTGAGAGTCGCCTGTTCGATACCTTCTACCGACTCGGGCGTCGGTACGTCTTCCGTCGAATCATTGGCGGCTGGAGATGGGGACGACCCTAGAGACCCCCACATAATCCCCATCCAAACCTCCAACCTCTCCCAGTCCTTGGCTCCCTCGAGCGATCTCATGACCTCCATGTCACGCAATGCGAAACGTTCGACATATGGTGCGTGTAGCGTTAACTTGCCCAGTAAGCGCCAATTATGAGAGGATAAATTCTCGAATCCCGACGGAGAACGTATCACCCGTGTCAATCGATGCACCCAGCTAGATGCGAACGGACCACCGCACGCAGCAATATCAGCCTCGAGACGGTTCAACAAGCGAACAGTCTCCAGCGCCGACACGGTGAACTCACTGGACTGGATGTGATAAATAGCATGGATGCCCGCCTCCCGTAACCTTGTGGTAAAGGGCGTAGTATTCTCCACACGCTTGGCGAAATAGTGCGCAAACGAGCCAGCCGGTGTGTTGTCACTACGTGCGATCCACGCGTACACCGCATCCGCAATGATTTCGTCATCATCACTCGAGAATGCAACCTCGAACATCCAATTGTGATGTGACGTGTGATAGATGGCTGGCTGGTAACGGGTGGGTCGAGCTAGGCGGAATCCGATCTCGAGTGCCTTGATGGGAAGATACACGTACTCGTAGGGCTTCAGGTTTCTTCGGGGTCCGTGGACACAATGGATTCGATCGCAGCCGGGTCCAACTCCGCTGAACCGTCCCTCGGGCCTCTTGTCACCGAATCCCATGAAGCGTGGTCGGCTGATATATGTCCCGTGCTGCCCGTCTCCTATGGCCATCTCGGAGAAAGCGGAACACCACTGGTAAGCCATCGGAGTCAAACACGCGGGGCGCTCCTTCCATGCTGCCAAAAAATTGAGGAGGTACTCGAGATATTGAACACGATCTCCGTTGGCAATGGCATCCATCACTCTCGCCGATAAATGGGAGAGTATGATTTCCAATGAATCGCTGATGTGCATAATATTAGGCAGGCTGGAAGAAAGGATGAGATTTCTCCGTACGATTTGTCAAAAGCCCAGATCGTTTCTTCTTCAACGTCCCCACCCAGAAACATGTACCACATAAGGAGGATGTTGGCGATCACGACTCGGTTATTGGCCTCGGCTATAGTGATGTAGGAGTCGTAGTATTCCAGGATCGGGTTTGTGCCCGTGCGGGTAAAATCCACAAATAAGTTTGATAGCCACAGCGAGTGGGTCCGACTGTTTCTGGCTCCATCTGGAAAGGGAATGGTGGGTCTGGTGACGTTCTTGTTGTAATTGAGCGTGTCAATGAGATGGAAGAAGTCAGGGTCGCTGCGCAGGAGTGGAAAAGCAGAATAGACAGAAACGGCAGGAATGGGGTACTTGGAAGCATGATCTTGAGATTGAATCCTTGCCCTCACGTTGATTTGGAGAATAGCCCGCGCTGAGAAGTATGCCCGGTCCCTCATCCCGGGGTACAGTTGTTTGGTCGAATCGAAACACGCCTCGAAGGTGGAAACAATCACGTCGAACGGTGGGTTTTGGTCGGGATCCCCATTGAACCATCGAATAGTCCCCGCAAGACGTATGGCAGAGTCGATGGCTTCGGGGTCAGTGATGTTTCGGAGGACCCAACAGACACAATTCGCATTGTCCGCGTTCTGCCTTCGAATGCCCTCCCAGTTCCATACACGCAGTTGTAGCCCTGGACCATTGCGAGATACATGAGGCACATCCTCGGTGGTGGTTGGGAGTAGTCCAGCGGGCCTCAATCTTCGGAATTCCTGGCCCAGTCTCTGCTTCGCGTTCCCAAACGCTCGATCCATCTGGAGAAGCAGAATGATGACTTGGTGTCCGATCTTCCTAGCTGTATTACGGATGCCAGACAGGATGCCGGACACCGAAAAGGACAACGGCCGTCGCGCGATGTCGCGGGCACGGCTGGATGCCGAGACAAGTCCTTGCTGGGCAATCCAAGCGGCATAGATAAGAGAGGCGGCGTTGGGTGGAGACAGGCTCGCCAGTAACTTTGGGGTGTTCCGACGGGCGGTGTAGAAGAGGGATATGATGTTGGTTAGAGACAGCATAGACAACCATTTCCGGACTGTCTCGCTGTCTCTGAGGTGTCGGAGAGCTATCGATGCTGGTGTTTGGAACGGACAGTCGTACGATGATGTTCCGGCGACCACAATCCCGAAGTAGAAGAGGAAGCCGAGAACGGTGAAGGAGATGACGACCCGCGCGACGGACGTGTTGACAGACCACATGTATCGCGACAAGCCGCAGGTGAGGAGAAATAGGGCGATCTGGAGCATGATGGGGAGACCCTCGATGAACAACCGGAACGGCCATCTCTTGAGGCCGTCGAACTTCCGCTGGCGGTCGCCACAACGCTCGATCGTCGATCCACCGGTGTGCCGGAGATATCTGTTCAACCATTGTTTTCCCAGCATTGCGACAAATGCGGCCAGCAAAGACATCAACAAACTCGCGTACAGGAGGTCAGAGGCTGTAATGATTTCTTGAGATGGACCACCCCATGCCGGAGGAGCGACGGGATCTTCGTTCGGAGAAATGGATTGGTTGAGGCTGAGGAGGATCGCTCGGAGGTAGGCTTCCGACCGTTCGCCAGAGTCTGGTTCGAGTTTGGATTGGACGTCGATGACGAAGGCGGAGCTGACCGCAGAGAACAGACCGGCCTGAAGCTGTTGTCAGCACATATAACGACCAACTGTATCCAGATACGCACGAAAATCAAGGTGGTATTGAGATCCTCGTTGTGTTTCTGCATGTATTCGGTATCGTATTCTACCGTCTCTCGTTTGTACGTGGCGTAGAAATCAAGCTGGGGGTCGTCGTTCTTGATAGGCTGGAGGTACATCCGTAGAGCCTCTTGGATACTGTTGGGAATCAGTCTGTTAGTCCTTGTGGGCGGTCCTGTGACTCCTGAGCGTACCATCGAGGATCAATATTAACCAGTTTCGGATCTTCGTCGCCGCTCATCGTAGTATCCTACCGTGGGGGTCGGGGGGAGAGCAGAAGTATTCTCGGAGGGTGGCTCGAAAAGCGAAAACACAGGTTCACGCACATATATATATCATACTTACAATGCAATAGTTACAATCACCGGGCATCACGGGCGTCAGGAAAAACCTTGTAAGATATCTCAACAGCAGATTAGGGCTACCCGCTTGAGCTGTGTGTGATGATCCCAGATCAGCGCTCAGCTCCTGGGGGGAATCGCCTTCCAAAACAGGTCCCATTCCACACATCTAAAGATGCCCTCCGAAGATATTTCCCGGCCCCCATTCCCTAATAGACGCTACGGGTTCTCACCTGCTTGCCGGACGATGCAATTTTAAACGCAGGATATTTTTCATGTTACATTTCTCTGCGTTCTGCCCATTTAGATTTTCTTACATTTTGTTCTCCAGTGGAGCCAGACTACCACCGACCTTCGGATCGACCATCCCGCAGGTTTGATCGCTGGGTTTGATCGTCCCAGGTTGTGCCGCTTTTCGGCCACGATTTTTTTCCCTCTTTACAGCTACAGCCAATCTTAAACCCGGCAGTCGGGGACTGGTGCCCCGCGCCTCTACGATCGGCTCAGGGCTGTTTGGGTGGCAAATTGGAGAGGGGCATTATGCAGCAGCCGTATCTTGATGATCGGTCTTGCCAAGCCAGTGCCGGGCCAGCGACATTTCGAGATTGGGTTTGGAACCGGATACTCCGACGGAAGCCCGGCCATGGGATCGAGCCCTTGCCCCCATGTTGATCTGGAGGATAACCTATGCTGAGGAGCGCGCCCGACCCCCCATCCCAGGTTGTTTGGCTGATAAGTTAGAACGTGCCCCGAGGGTAAAAACGATCGAGCCGAACGGCGGGTCGTGGTTGGGATCGCCACCAAACTATCGGATGGTCCCCACAAGATGTATGGCAGAATCGACGGCTTCGGGGTCAGTGACATTTCGCAGGCACAGCGCACATTGTCCGCATTCTGTGTGTCGTCACGTCACAGTCGCCAGAGCGTGAGCAGAGCGGAAAGAGGCTGATAGCGAGGGGGTAAGGCTAAATGGGTATGCTTACGAACTTCTAACTGAGTATGCTTCAAGGAGAACGAGAAAGTTCTCACTATGGAGATCGAGGGCTTCAAGCGGAACCGAGTCGCATTGCGCATATTTGTTACCCGTGTTTATTGGAAATAATTCCTGTGATACACTACCCAACGGCGCAGAACCAGAACAAAGAAACAATTCTGGTGACGGCACTAATTACCGTAGGAACGGTGAGCTATGGGCACCATGTTCCACAGACGAACCAACTGGACCCAGCTAATGTCCCAAAACGCAGCGAGGATCCGGTATTACTATGGACGATTACTAAAATACAAAGAAACTATACTTGAGTCGTGGCAGTCGGTCTGTATTTATCAATCATAGAATGTCCAAACTTCTCCAAAAACGCCCTGCGTAGCTCCTCTCCCATCGCAATCTCCTTCTCTATCCGGGGATCCCTGGCATACCATTGCCTATGGTCCAAGAACACAGGCCGATACCTGGGCGGAAGCTCAAGCCCATCCTCCACCTCATCTTCGCCGTTGCGCCTAGGTGTCGATTTACCCCTCGTCCGTGACCCTGGCGTCCGTTTCGGCGTGGAAGGCGCGGTACGGATCCGACGCGGTGTCGTTGGCACAGCAGCAGCAGGTGTAGCGATGGGGATAACCGACGGTGTATCCACTTGCATAGGGTTCTCGTTGTCGTCGGGTAACTGATCTAACGTCTTCTGTGATGTGGAGGCCCGATACCGAGACAGGGCCCTTGTTGTCGTCGGACCCTTCTCTGGCTGGAGCTTGGCCATAGGCGTAACCGCTGCAGCCGTCTCGTCAGCGAATAACCGTATTCGCTGCTTGCTCGGTGTCTCCGTGGTCTCGTCTTCAGAAGACTCCCCTTCGTCAACTTCGGGCACAGACTTCATAAACGCCACACGTTTCGAAGGCGTGCTCTGTTCAGCCCCCTCTAACGCAGAAAGCTTCCGTTTCAGGGCCGACTTGCTCGGTGATTTCGAGACCGAGCGGGATACCGAGGAGTTGTCACGGCGTGGTTTGGAAGGGGTGGGATTTGCTGAGGATGTGGGAGTGTGGTTCTTTAACAGGGTTTGACGGTCCTGACGGATCTGAGCTTTGATATGCGAGCATGCTGCGGTCATGGCCCTCATAAGATCATCGAAGGTTTCACTAGGGAGTTCATACTTCAGCTTGACTATCTCCGGTTCGATGCGTTGGGACTTGACAGGAGCAATATGGACATTTGAGTTCAAACGTGCTCGTCTCGACGCATCTACGGAGGAACGCACCTTAGAGACTTTACACACCCAAGCAAACACCACACATCTGAGAAGCGTCACGTTCTTGACCGCCTTCAAATCCGAGCCACGCAGTTCTCCGCTGCCGAGTAACGCTCCTTCGGCGTTCTCGAACCACCCCAGCAGCACTGACTGGTATTGCCGAAGTTTGAACACCTGCATCAGTTCCACGTACGTCACAGCATCTCCATCGTATTCTTCAGCACGAGAACTGAGTGGCTCTATGTCCACAAGGTCTTGGACAACCCCCAGTATCTTCTTGAATATCACCGGACGAACACAGGAAGCGCTCGCAGCAGTGTTGTAATCGACATCACTAGAGTTAAGACTGAAACACGATTCAGTCACCCACATGCGAGGGCAGATACGGCCGATGGGAACGTACTGGACACAAGCCAAATAAGCGGCGATCGCAGGAACAGCTATCACACCCGCTCCAAGCTCGTGGCCAGATCCGGGAGCGGTCTTGACTTGGACCTGCCTGTGGATTTGTTTCGCTAGATCAAATGCCTCCGGGTCGAGTTGGAATCGTTTGAGTTGGGCATCGGTGAGGTGTGCCATTTTGAGAGGTGGACGGAGCAGTAGCGGAAGGCGAGCGGACTCTGGGGTAATAAATCCATGACAGAACGCGATCGGACGCGCGAACCCATGGTTTAGGGCAGGTCGTATCGCGTTACCGTACATCCGACTTGGCAAAAAAAAACGGTTGTGGTCTCCCAGGAAACACCCCGTAATGTCCCAGCTGAACGCCTTATCGACAATTACAGCTTCTGAACAACTATTCTACTGCTCTAATTCCACCGACGTCCCTTGAGCCGTCCCGGCTCTCTCGAATCCACCGTTGCATCCCGGACGAGGGTTGAGAGCTATTACGCGCTTTCATATGGTCCACCGCTCGGCATCCACACTGCAACCACCAAGGTACCCTTTCTTCACTATGGATTTTCCGGCCTTCCTCATCATCATGTCTTCAACGAAACACCAAAGTTCTATAGGTGCTCACGGTGACCGAGTGGGAACCGATCGGCTAAAGAGCACTTAATG
>Ga0307510_10008767_pt1 | contig 12056 bp, 2 predicted proteins | sample 12_EM_MG_FD_207224 | JGI IMG/M metagenome (GOLD analysis project Ga0307510, IMG submission 207224) | Populus trichocarpa ectomycorrhiza microbial communities from riparian zone in the Pacific Northwest, United States - 12_EM | ecosystem: Host-associated > Plants > Roots > Unclassified | place...
TATTATTCATCAAGATATTAAGGGTTTTCTTGCAGCTTCTCTGTGATTAATCTCATGAAAAGATATTTGGGTGATTGACAGGTGCATGTAGAAATGATAGTAGTTGATTTTATTGCACCTTTAAATAATTTTATTCACGGTGAAGAATATTGTTTTTTAATTTTTGTTTGAAAAGTAATTTTTTTATATATTTGATAGTATCATAAAAAATAAATTAAAAAAAACTCTTTAGTATTTGGTTAAGTTATGAAAAATAAGTTAAAAATAACTTATGAATATTTTTAAATTTATTAAAAGAATAAGGATCAAATCTTGCAGATAAAAAAGTTGGATGATGAAATTAAAAAAATATAATTTTATAAATTATTTAAAATAAAATAAATAACAATTAAAATAATAAAAACCAAATCTAATAAATAAAAAAGTTGAAAGATGATGAAATTAAAAAAATATAATTACAAAAATTATCTTAAATAAAAATAAATAGCAATAAAAAAATAGAGATGAAATATAATAGATAAAAATTTTCAATTAAAAAAATAATAAGATAAAAATAATAATAAAAAAATAAGATCAAAGTTTATATAAAAATAAAATAAAATTAGATTTTAATGGATAAAATTAAAAAAAATAATTCAAAACAAAATATATAGAAATGAAAAGATTGATGATCAAATTTGATATAATCAATAAATAACAAAATATTTTTAAATTTTTTATAACTTCTATAAATTATTTTTCATTAAAAAAAACACTTTCTTGAAAATTAAGTTATTTAAATAAAAATATTTTTTATTAATTAATTTTTTAAATAATAAACAAATACATGAAAATTAACTGGCCTTAGGGTTACGTGTGAATAAATAAAATTGGATGTCATTTTGATAATTTCACAAAGTGAACACGTCAAATGATGGGGGGCTGGGGCAGGTAGTGCCTCCGCCACTCACCTCACTGCAATCCGTAATTTCCCCATACATGTGGTCACATTCCATATTTTACCTCGTATTTACAACACTGCCATTCAAATCTTATCAATCATGCTTTTACTTTTTTTAAAAGCCGTCGTGATTTTCCACGCACTACCTCTTCTTTTTTTATTCATTATTTATTTTTTATACATTAAAGAACTTTTTGGGAGAGCAGGGTTATATTTTAAAATATATTAAAATAATAAAATTTATTTTTTATATTAACTCATTCAAAAGATAAAAAACATTAAAAAAATTAATTTTAAATAAACAACGTTTTAAATACACCGCTAAAAAATTTCTAAAGATCAAAGGGTATGATATGTTAAAATCATGTTTTGCTGTAATAATAATTTTAAAATTATTTATTCATATATATATATATATCATAGTTTTGTATGAGTTTTATTAAAAAAATATTTAAAAAAACCATAATTTGTAATTTTTTAAAATTTATTTTTTAAAAATAATCACCAAACACACACTAATATATTAGAACGAACTTTGGAGTCACGTGAAAAGTCTACATTTTGAGTGTAGAAATTTAAAATATTTTTTAATTGAAATAATTAAAAAAAAAACTCCTAGTTGGTAGGAGGATTTTTTTGTAGTTATCATTTTTTAATTTAAACAATTCAAACTGAGAACTGCTAGAAAATACTTATTTTGAACCTTATTATATTATTATATTTATTTCATTTCAAATTTACTTTTATTTTTTATTTATAAACATCGATATTAAATATTTTTTAATCAGTTTCAGGTATATCATAAAAATAATTTTTTATGATATCAAGCTTAAAGTCCCAATTCAAGAAATTAAAAAAGAGAATATATTTTTTTATTGACATAGTGCCAAGGAAACATGTTTATGGCATGCAACCGACATAGGCATCTTTTTGTTTATCCAACACACTGTATATATCTGTGTTCTGATCATAAAAAAAAAAAAAAAAACATTTATACGCACCTTCTATGGTTGATTTTAGCACTTAATACAGGTTATTAACGATGATTCCATGTTTCATAGAGAATGTCAAACTAGTTAGATTTTATTACATTCTATCAGCATCTTGTTTTAATTCATGTAATATTTGCTTTCTTCTGTGTTGAATACTCAATGGTTTATTCATGCTAGAATAAAAACATGAGATCCCCTCGTATCCATATATTTCTGTAAGATGAACGATCCATTCACTTCGATCAGATCGTAGATAAAATATCAAGTTTTTTTTTCCAAAGCTGGATGGTTGCCTGGACAATATTATAAGGTGTTGGTCTTGAAGAACTAAGAACACCTGCAAAACACGTCATCTTTTATGTTTAGCAAACTAACTCTTTAATGCTCAAGTTAACACCGATGATAGTGGAAAATAACTTCAAGAGACTGTGTTATAAGTGTTTGCAGAGAGTGAAGCAAAGCTTAAGGAGAAAGAAGATGATAATATATAACATTACAATGAGGAAGGAGATCTTGTCTTACCATGAGATTGAAGGTTGTTTATATAAACTTGAATCAAAGTGGGTGTGTCTATGCCATGCAAAGATTGGATTGGATGATCAATATGTATACCGCCATTAATTTTGGACCATTTAGAGACAACGATATAAAAGAACAACAAATCTTTATAAAAATTACTCTCGTTCTGGATTTTATAAGTTGTGTATTAATAATATGATAATAAAACTAATTTTTAATAAACAAATGATTAAGAGGTGTGCTTATATTTAATGAGTATTTATTTTAGAGGTGAAGGTTGAGTTTTGTGTGAGATTTACAAGAAAAACTAAAAAAAAATAAGAAAAATTAGTTTTTATGATTGAGTTTTGTGCATAATTGAATTATACCTAACTTCAACCTCAATCATAAAAACTAAAACAAATATGCTTTTAATGCGTTTAATGCTTGTATATTTTGTACTGGTGGTTGGTAGTGTGAATATCAATTTTGAATAAGAGAAAATGTATGTAAGATAGTGGTCCACCCAATTCAAAATTAAGCTTACATAGGATCTCAATGTTCTATGTTCAAGGATTATCTTGCTTGGGTTCATGAAGGGACACCTAATCTCAATTGATAATATATGTTGTAGACTTGTTGAATCATTAAAGCTTCTAGAGGTTACAATCAATTATCTTAATTTTAGAGAAAATAACTTTTATTTTTTTTATAATAAAAAAGAAAATATTATTTAACCAGTCAAATAATTTTTGCTATTTTATACACATAATTGTGTTTCAAACATTAATTTTATAGAAATTTATTTATTTTATATGCAAAAATCTATCTTACAGTATTTTTAATTATACAAATATTTTTTAAATTTATTATTTTAAAATCATAACTTTTTTTTTTTTTTTTTTTTTGTCCAAGCTCATTTGGGTGCTTGAGTTAGGTTTCCATGGCTCATAGTAACATCCGGGATTATCTGTCTTCCGCGGGATTATCGCGATATCTAGAGCATGGGTCATGCGATCGAGAGGATAGAGCCTCAGCCCTCAGGGGCATCACTACACCACTCAACACTGACAAAAATCCACATGTTCACTATTGAATCACACATTGTAAGATAAACCAAATCAATCCCCATCTTCACACCATATCTCTCTACCTTTCTGACAAATAACTGTCAGTCCAAAGACAAGATTGCCCTTCATAGTCTTTTAATTACTACGAGAAGAGAGAGGAGAGAACAGAGAGGAAAGTAGCTGCAAGGCGTTGTCTGTTTGTGTGGCATTCATTAATCTACTTCCCTGGATAGTTCTAGATTAGATGAGATCACCTCGTAGATTCTCAGAAGAAGGTGCTCTCCTCTTTCTTTTCTTTTTTACTTGTGAATTTAGTCTAAAATAAAATTCCCACATTTTTATTTTTTGTTTTTGAATAATTCTCTTCATTCTTCATAGATCCACCTTTAATGGTACCTTGTTGGTTCTGAAGTTTGTTTTGTTTCTCTGCCCTCTATACACCCCTTTTTTCATTTCATATCATGCAGTCTTAATTCTGAATTTCTGTTTTTTTGCCACTTTTTTCATGCAAGATTTGAGATGGGCGATTCAAGTGCCAGTCTTTAATGATGAAATGAAGCTTCTTTTGTATCTCTTTCTTGGTTGCAATGGTTCTTCATGAAGCAAAAGATTGCAACTTTATAGATCTGCCATGAGAAAACACCACAAAAAGCTTGTTTTGGCACTCTTCTCTCTTTTTACAGTGGTTTTTAGTGCCACTGACCCCAATGACTTTGCAATTATCAAAGCATTCAGAGAAGGGTTAGAGAACCCTGAACTTTTAGAGTGGCCTGCTGATGGTGATGATGACCCATGTGGTCAATCTTGGAAACATGTTTTCTGTTCTGGTTCTAGGGTCACACAAATCCAGGTTCAGAATATGAGCTTGAAAGGTACTTTGCCTCAAAACCTCAACCAGCTTACAAAACTCCAAAGGTTAGGCCTTCAAAGGAACCAATTCACTGGAGCTTTACCATCCTTAAGTGGGCTATCGGAGCTACAGTCTGTTTATTTGGATTTCAATCAGTTTGATTCAATTCCTTCTGATTGTTTTGATCGTTTGGTGAGCTTGCAATCCCTGGCATTGGATAAAAATAATTTCAATGCGAGTACAGGGTGGTCATTCCCTGAGGGTTTGCAAGATTCTGCACAATTGACCAATCTTTCTTGTATGTTTTGTAATTTGGCCGGTCCCTTGCCTTATTTTCTAGGGGCCTTGTCATCTCTACAGAACTTGAGACTTTCGGGCAATAATTTATCTGGTGAGATTCCCGCGAGCTTCAAACGAAGCACGTCTTTACAGAATCTGTGGTTAAATGATCAGAATGGAGGTGGGTTGAGTGGCACTCTTGACGTGGTGACAACAATGGATTCAGTTAATGTTCTTTGGCTTCATGGGAACCAGTTCACAGGTACAATTCCAGAGAGCATTGGTAATTTGACTGTTTTGCAGGATCTCAATCTTAATGGTAACAAACTTGTTGGATTCGTTCCGGATAGCCTGGCAAAAATGCCATTAGAGCATTTGGATTTGAACAATAATCAGTTAATGGGTCCAATTCCAAATTTTAAAGCAACTGAAGTGTCGTATGCTTCAAATGCATTTTGTCAATCCACTCCAGGTGTCCCTTGTGCACCAGAAGTTATGGCGCTTCTAGAGTTTCTCGGTTCGCTGAATTACCCCTCAAGATTAGTTTCTTCATGGACCGGTAATGACCCGTGTTCATGGCTGGGATTGGCTTGTCACAATGGTAATGTTAATTCCATTGCTTTGCCTAGCGGTAATCTTAGTGGTACCTTGAGTCCTTCAGTTGCAAGGCTAGGTTCTCTTATTCAAATCAAACTCGGGAGTAACAATCTAAGCGGTCAAGTTCCAGAAAACTGGACTAGCTTGACATCTTTGAAAACATTAGATCTCAGTACCAACAACATTTCCCCCCCATTACCAAAATTTGCTGACACTGTGAATGTTGTCACTGTGGGCAATCCTCTACTTACTGGTGGTAGTCCGTCCAATCCAAACCCTTCTCCTGGATCCGGAAGTTCAGGTTCTCCACCCAGCAACCCCTCATCACCAACCAAAGGCACAGGTTCTAGTCCCGGGGATTCTTCAGAACCAGTGAAACCCAAGCGGTCCACTTTAGTTGCAATTATAGCCCCGGTTGCTAGTGTTGTAGTTGTTGCTCTTCTGGCCATTCCTCTGTCTATCTATTGTTACAAGAAGAGGAAAGATACCTTCCAGGCTCCAAGTTCCCTTGTCATTCATCCAAGAGATCCATCTGATTCAGACAACACAGTTAAGATTGTGGTTGCCAGTAACACCAACGGAAGCGCATCTACAATAACAGGGAGTGGTTCTGCAAGCAGGAATAGCAGTGGCGTTGGCGAGTCTCATGTCATTGAAGCAGGAAATTTGGTCATATCAGTTCAAGTTCTTCGAAATGTGACTAAGAATTTTGCCTCGGAGAATGAGCTTGGCCGTGGTGGCTTTGGGGTGGTTTATAAAGGAGAACTTGATGATGGAACAAAAATAGCTGTTAAAAGAATGGAGTCTGGCGTGATCAGCAGCAAAGCTATAGATGAATTCCAAGCTGAGATTGCAGTTCTTTCAAAGGTACGGCACCGTCATTTGGTTTCACTTTTGGGCTACTCTGTTGAAGGCTATGAAAGAATCCTTGTTTATGAGTACATGCCTCAAGGAGCTTTAAGCAAGCATCTTTTCCACTGGAAGAGCTCGAAGTTGGAGCCTCTTTCTTGGAAGAGGAGGCTAAATATTGCATTGGATGTTGCTAGAGGAATGGAATATCTTCATAATTTGGCTCACCGGAGCTTCATACACAGAGATCTTAAATCTTCAAACATCTTACTTGGTGATGATTTCAGAGCAAAAGTTTCCGATTTTGGATTGGTGAAACTTGCTCCTGATGGAGAGAAATCTATGGTGACCAGGCTTGCTGGGACCTTTGGATACTTGGCACCTGAGTATGCTGGTAAATATTCTATTTTGTGGCCTTGCGTTTTTACTGGATTGAATTTTCACCTACCGTGATGCATTTTGATGGAGAATTTTATTTTCTAAAATCTTTTTAACTTTTGATAGAGCTGAATGTAGACAACTTGTAGCTGACTCCTTATTGCGTTACAGGATTTTGTTCCATCATGTATGTGGTAGCTATAAAGTAGACTGCGTCATCAGAATGATTCTGGTTCATTAGATCACCTAATCTGAAAGATGTCATTTAATTCAAAGGCATATAAAAGTAACATGTGAAACTTTTGGTTGGTCGGAATTTCAAAGAAAAAGAGAAGGAAACTGTAGGTTTAACTTAAATTGTAGGTCAAATTCCATACCGGAGTGAGGCATGCAATACTGGTTTTACCTTTGCATTTTTATTTTCTTTTATTCTCTGTGATGTATGCATTTATCCCAGTGACTCTGACTCTCACATGCTGACTGTTTTAGTGACGGGAAAAATCACAACCAAGGTCGATGTCTTTAGTTTCGGGATTGTGCTAATGGAGTTATTGACTGGATTGATGGCACTCGACGAGGACAGACCAGAGGAAAGCCAGTACCTGGCCGCATGGTTTTGGCGTATCAAATCAGATAAGCAGAAACTTAGGGCTGCTATTGACCCTGCCCTTGATGTGAAAGACGAAACATTTGAGAGTATCTCCATCATTGCTGAACTGGCTGGGCACTGCACGGCAAGGGAGCCCAACCAAAGACCAGATATGGGCCACGCTGTGAATGTGCTGGCCCCACTTGTTGAGAAATGGAAACCTATGGACGATGATACTGAAGATTATTGTGGTATCGATTACAGCCTCCCTCTTAACCAGATGGTGAAGGGCTGGCAGGAAGCGGAAGGAAAGGACTTGAGTTATGTGGACTTAGAAGACAGCAAGAGTAGTATTCCAGCAAGGCCAACTGGCTTTGCGGAGTCTTTCACTTCTGCTGATGGGCGGTAGCAGAGGTGCTCTATCCCGCTTTAAGAAGAGTTCTTTTGATAGGTGTAGATAGTATGTCGTGCTGTTTCTTTCTGGTATTCATTGTTGATATGTTGCACTGCTTGTGCGCTTATGGTAGATTAAGCATGAAGTTCCAGATGTTCAAGGATCTCATGTAGGCTTTGAAATTTTCAGTTGAGATTTATGTGCTATTTGTGATGTAGATAAAGAACAATGATGAGCGAGAACTTGCTATAATTTATTTCTTGAAGATTCAATCCATGAATAGTTCATGAAGGCTATCGCCTACTGCCATTGTTGATAAGATTCAATCCATGAGCCCCCTGTTCATTCAAAAAAAGTCTGCATTGAGATTTTGGACTTGTAGCTTGTTCGTGTCATCTGTTCTTAGAAGCAGAGCCTCTTCCTTGTTGCATTAAAAAGAACTAAAAAAATTACTGAAGCTCCAGATTTATCCCCTTCATGCTTACAAGGGCATTTTTGGGTTTTTTTCATGGTCTATTTGCCATTATAAAAAAAATAGGGTAAATAAATATTTTTCATTTTAATTGTATAGTAAAACAAACTATCTAAATTCTATTGTTCGGCACCTAGAGACGCGTGTAACATCTTCTGACGTTTAAAAATATCTTTTCATCATGTCATTGAAAGCATTACCGTGTTATTTTTCTTTTGGTCTAGCGTGTATCTCAGTTGGTGGTCAAGTTTGGTACTGATGGGTGTTTTTTCTTCCCTTCTCTCTCACCAAAAAAAATTAAAACTTGACCCTCTTGGTTGCTGATATTTCAATTTCAGTCCTTATGCTTTTTATTTTTTATTTTTGATTTTGGTTCTTTTGTAGAAGTTTTATTTGTTTTCAATTTTATCTTTCAATCTCAATTTACTAAATATTATATTTTTTAATTTGGTCATGATTCTTTGAAATTTTTTTATTTTTATCCTTATCTCTTTTGTAAAAGTTTTAGTTGTTTTCAATTTCACCCTTTAGTTCAAATTGATGATATTATATTTTTCAATTTAGTCCTCATTCTTTTGATTTTTAATTTTTTTTCTTGATCCTTTTGTAAAAGTTATCATTCTTTTCAATTGTACCCTTTAATTACAACATTGTTTTAAATCTTTATGTCAATTTTGACTCTCATTTTTTCAAAAAAAAATTGTCCTTTTACTAAATTGTTTTTTTTTTCAATTTCACCATTCAATTAAATATAAAAATTATTTTAATTTTAATTTTGATCCTTATTTTTTTAATTGTTATATTTTTTAAATCTTTTTGTATAATTAAAATTATTTTTTTCAATTTTATTATTCTACATTTAATTGATTGATAATTGGACTTCATGGTTTTTCATATTAGCTGCTTCAGGTATAATGACTTGGATCATAATATTATTTTAAAACTTCATAAAATCACTTAAAAAAATGATTAATATTATTTTAAAACTCAAGACATGCTCAGTTCCACTCTAAAAAAATTGAAAATATCAAATCAAATTTACAAACTCAATTTTCATTCTGGGACTCTTTCTCCCAATTACCAGAGACGCTAAGACCTTCATCAATAAACTCTAATCTTAAAAATGAACACATCGACATTAATATTGCTAGATTAGGTGCTCGGATTGCAGCTCCTAATACATTTTTATCTCCTCCCTCCTACTTTTATTCTCCTGGTTCTATATTCAGGGATCTAAGTTTAACATTAAAGAAGTTCAGGGGGCATTATGTATGACTGCCAAACTTCTCGCACCCAAAAGCGCAAAACAACACCTAATATTTGATATTTCACTCTAGCTAAGCCGAAACCTTTGTCTTCTTTACCACATGTTTTGGATTTTTTTAATTTAGAGATTTTAATAAAATTTTATATTTAAAATCATTTTAAATATTAATAATTAAAATTTTAAATGTAATTTAATTTTTAAAAATAATATAAAAATAAATCCAAGTTAAAACTAACTTCTTTAAAATACTTATAGATTCATTTTCTTAAAGATCTTTAAAAGAATAAAAAGAAAGCGGTGAAGATAATATAAAAATAAAATAAAATAAATTTATTAATTAATTAAATTAAAATTAAATAATAAATGTAATTACAAGATAACAAACAAACTGATAAGTTTTTTCAGAAAAAAAAATCATTGTTAATCAGTAGCCTATCGCAAGGGGTTAGTTGGGAACACTGCACGCACGCCTATTCATCGATGGAACACACAAGCAATTGGTCTTATCTCTGTCTGCATTTTATTCTAATAGCAGCACGTGGCACCTAGCGTATCGACTTGCCAGGTGGAAACGGGTACCATGACACATGCAAAAGGGACAAAATTAAAAAAGAAATGGCGAACTGACATAACAGCGAAATGTTTTGGCGAAATAGGACATAGTTGTCGCGATTAGGAATCTACTTTTAGGAGATGTCTTGTTTTTGAAGTGACCAGGTAAGATTATGTTATTTCTTAATCACTTGGTGGATTAATTCATAATAATCAATAAAACAGGTTAATTAATTTTATTACTTCAATCTAAACCTGTTTTACTGGTTCATAAATACATCTATTAGACCATTCATATAATTTATCTAGAATATATTCTTATTTGGTTATGTAAATTTACACTCGACTGCTCATATTCACCAATTATTATATGAATAATAACTTTTGAGATTTTAATTGGAATTTATATTTTAGTTTGCAAGATAGACAAATATAATTTTAACTCATAAAACATATTTAAATCAAAAACATTATAAATTTATAGTTTTTATACAAAATAATCAATAAATTAATATAATTAAATTTGACTAGGCAACCAACCAATTAAGATAAAAATAAAAATAAAAAATAGAGCTCGATGCTTCATAAGCGGCATCATCGAAGTATACTATTTCACCTAATATTAGAAAAGAAATCCCAAAAGGTTGTTGTGGCTGTCGCTGTCATGGTGCATGAGGATGAATGTGGCAGGTCTTCAATAATGAGGTCCTTTTCAGCTGAAAGAATATAAATCGTTAATTATGGAAGTGACGTGAAGGTGGATCGAGACTCAGCCATGTGGGTGCTGCATGATGCCCTGCTGACCAGTTGGCTTTTATGTTTTCTTGTGACCAATCAAACACCATTACATGGCCAACGACTTGATGTTGGATGTTCTTCTTTGCTGGATGTTCCATCATACATGTTGTCAAGCCTTTCTCATTCCCAGTTTTATTTTTTTTTAATCATTTCTAGCCATAAAAAATTAAAATAAAAATTCGTGCAATTAAATAAAAAAGTAATGTTGTAGCCTCTCTATCTGATTTTGATCCATCCGAGACGCATGGCCATTGTCACATTGACACGTGATATAGGACGGCTATATTTATATTTTTTAAAAAAACTTAAGGATACAATACGTATAAATATGTCAAATTTTTAAATATTATATATATATATATATAAAAGATTAAATAAAAATAATACTAAAAAATCAACATAAATAATAATAATGTAAAATCAATTTGAATGGACGGATATATGGAGTTATAAAAGAAAAGGATAAATATTATGTTATTTTCTTAATGATTATTATAATGCTCATAAAAGGATTGGTGATAATTTCTTTTTTTCATTTTAATTTAATTATTACCATATGTCTCCCTTTTGATTTGTTAGTTGTGATAAAATTAGATAATTTTTAATTTTAGAAATAATAATATCGTATTGTTTTGATTAAAATTAAAAACAAATAACGAATAAATTATAATATTTTTATGTCAAATATTTCACATAAAATATGATCATTCATTGTTATTGAAAAAGATTAATTTTGAATTAAGTTTCTACTTGTTTTAAATTATTTTAACTCATAAAAAACTTAAAATAATATTTGAACCAAGTTTTTTTGAGAAAATTACAAATATAATCTTGAAAAAATCGTTACAGTGTTCCTCACGCATCCTGGGCATATCTGCCATGAATCCTGGCCAAGCCCCCACATATCTGAATTTAAATTTATTTTTTTATCATTATTTTAATGTGTCATCGCATGTTTGATACATGTCGGGTATAGATGAAGCGTGTCCATGACCTGGCACGTGCTCGATATAGATATGAAGACTTTAAAGGGTATTGTTTGGTTGCTTTTACGGGATGTAAAAGATAGGAATAATGAAGATGTAATTGGTTAAATAAATAAAGATGAAAAATATAAAAATAAATATATTTTTAAAATGAATTAATGTATTTTTGAACTAGAAAGTATATAGAAGACATATATCAAGAGGAAATATTTTTTTTTAATTCATAAATATCCAAATAAAAAATTCTTAATTTCAAACTTGTCCAAATTAAGACATGTAAGGATATAAATAATTATTGTAATGGTTTTAAATCAATCTAGGACAAATCTTGGATTACAATTCAGAAAAGTCAATCAAGGTTAACTTGGGTCTACCCTAATTATTTTTTTAAAATGATCAAAACGACATAATTTTGACTAAAACAATTACAAAAACAATTAACGAGTTGTGAATGAATTTTCTTCAAGGACACGAGTCAGCCCTGGTTTTTGACCAAGTCAGGCAAGGTTAATCCTTCTTCTATTTTTTTCTTAAACCTAGAACAG
>Ga0307510_10008768_pt1 | contig 12055 bp, 15 predicted proteins | sample 12_EM_MG_FD_207224 | JGI IMG/M metagenome (GOLD analysis project Ga0307510, IMG submission 207224) | Populus trichocarpa ectomycorrhiza microbial communities from riparian zone in the Pacific Northwest, United States - 12_EM | ecosystem: Host-associated > Plants > Roots > Unclassified | place...
GGGTTTGAGGCACGTGCCATCTGAGATTCACACACAGACTGGTAGCTTAGTATTTGTAGGTAGGTGCTGTGTCCATACAATGGGGGCCAGGTATTAAATACATCAATTTAAAAAAAAAAAAAAAAAGATATCAACCTCTGCAAAGATATCTGGGCCCTGGAGACCAATTGGAGAAGTACAAAACACTGGGTGAAATCTCAGAAGGATTCCAGCATAACAATAGGGATTACCCATCCCTCTTCCATCTAGCCTACTGGGTTAAGTAGCTTGAGGACAGACAAGTTGCAATGCTTAATAAGCATAGTGACCACTCCTATCCTTACATCACCCACATCTACAGTAGCCCTTGATATTATGCCAATCACCCTTACCAACATAACCAACCCATGCCCACTTAGTTCCACCAGCTCCTTACTGGCCTATCTGCTCTGTTCCACCAACTCTGAGACACTGCCTCCAATCTTGATGATTGGGGGGTCCTAGCCAACATTCTATGATTCCAAAAACAAGATGATGAAGTTGGACTCCTCTACTCTTGGATCAAGAAATATCAAGCTGAATTGGATGCCATTAAACTTGCCCATAGCATCACCCAGAGTTGGCTAGAAGTGGCACAAGTTCATCTCCAGCTTGGCTACTTGGAAGCAGTCAACATGGGACATCTCCTTGCTTGCCCTGGTGGAGCTTGGAAGAGAAAGGCTGCCTATGACCTCAATGCTGAGAGAGGACTCTCAGCCTAATGTGGAGGGTGATATAACTGGCACTCAGTCAAAGAGGAGCCAAGGTAAGTATTGGGAACTGGACCATGAGTATTGGGAAGTACCCAAGCTAGGTTTCTTGCTAGAAAGTCAAGTAGTGCTGTCTGAGATCTATAAAGAGCATAGTAGTCTGTCATTGTAGTAGCTAAGTCAAATGTTTTTGTCACAATATACTCTTCTCCTCTCTCTCAACAATTCTAAATTCACTAAAAAACTTGAGGATGCCAAGGATACGAACAAGCAGGGGGGGACCCGCAAGCTGTGTTACCCCTCGGCAGGTGCTGGGGTTTACCAAGGAACAAGGGAAGGGGGGAGGTTGAAGAAGGAAGGGCCGCGGCCAGCCCAGTCAATGGCCAAAAGAGGGTGAGTGAGTAAGTGTCGTACTTAAAGGAGGGTGATGAGCGGAGAGGGCCAGGGGCGCAGAACCAGAGCACGTTTAAGGAGGGGTGATGACGTAATCGGGGGGGAGCTCCCACTGTTGCAACCAATTAAGGTGCATGAAAGCGGGGCTGTTGAGGAGATAATGTCAGAAAGGGGGGCATTCATTGAGGAAAGCAATGGCATGAGCCACCTTGGAGCCGAAGCCTGGGTAGATGCCGACGGTTGGGGCAGGTGGATTGGAAGGGGAGGCCACAGGGGCCAGGGAGGGGGCCGCGACAGGGGGAGGGGCTGAGGGGGCCGGGGGCGCCACGTTCTCAACCTGCTGAAGCAGGGAGCGCTCCATATCCTCGCGCTCCTCACGGAGCACAGCATCCTTGCGACTGCAAGTGGCCGCAAGGATGTTATCGCCAGTGACCTGGAAAGTCTTCGTCGCTTTGCAACCAGCAGCGAGCCGGCGTGTAGCAATCCAGTCCCACCAGTCCTGTGGGATATGGGAACTTTGGGAGCCAATAATAGGTAGAGGGGAAGAGGGAAGAACAGGGGGAGAAGAAGGAGGGGAAGGGGAAGCGGGCGGCAGAGAGCGTTTGACCCCCAAAACAGAGGGAGGGCAAGAAGGCCCTGGCCTCAAGGGGGACACAGGGACCACCGTGCGATCAGATGGGGTCGGAGAAACCCTGGGAGAAGAAGAAGCCTGCCCAGAGGTCACATTAAATCCATCACCTGCCGGTTCCTCCGAAGAGGGGTCCCCGTTCCCAGGCATGAGGCTAGGGCTGAGGGGACTGGGTGGGTCAGGTTGTGACGGGGCAACAGGAGGGGGGGCATCAACAGCCATGGCGCTGATGGGCTGATCCCCACCCTTCCTAGGCTTACGTATCCTCTGCTTGCAGGGCGTGCGAGCACGACGAGGGGCGAAGAAAGACGACTCAGGGCTGTCCCTATTGAGGACTTCAAGAAGATAGACGAACATCACCTGCTTAACCTTCATAGCAGGGACGGAGGGGGCCAACTTAATGGCATACCGCACAAGGTGAGTATGCGCTGCAGGAGGGAATTCAACCCAGTCGATAGACGAGTTGTCGGTCCATTGGGCAGAAGCGACGTTGGACACCAGCCAGTCCCTCGAAAGGAACCACTGGCGGTGAAAGAGGTTTAGGATGTCAAACACAGAGGGGTCGGACAGGAGAGGCATGAGTGTAGAGGTGCGAAAAGGCAACAACCCTGTGCCCAGTGGTGGTAGTAGAGAGAAAGAAAGGATGCTGTTGTTACCATCTGGCTCTGTATGTTCTGGTTCACATGGGAACACAGCCTCTCATCTCAAGAACTACAAACCTTAAACTCACTTTGCTTGGTCATCCTGACCTGGCTCCTCACAATATACAACACTCCACAGGGAGGAAAGGCTAAACTTCAGGAGATAGGGTGATATACCAATGAGGACTTGCATGGCCAGCCTCATTGCAAAGTGAGATGACCAGGAAGGTCTGAGACTTGAGGCTGGGCCAGGCTTGTAAAGTGTCACTAATTTCAAAGTCTTTGGAGCTTGCAATGATTGAGTCATAACCCTGTACATCAAGAGAGGCACATTCATAAGCCTCAAAGAAATCAAAGAACTTGGTATGCATATTGTAATAAATAGATTCACTAAAAATCATGCTACCACAGTTCCAATGTATCAGCCATACATATGTACCAATGATAAGGACAAGAAATGAGTGAGCATAATATTGTGAGATAATATGAACTGCTCTATATGTCTATAAGGCCAGCACGCACTATGATCTTGGAACAGAGCAATTCTGAACATGTGACACCTGTCCAAGTGACACCACACACTATCATTGCCACATTGCAGTCACACTTGGATGCAACATCCCCTTTCTATCTATCATCTCTGGCTACCAAGCATCATTTTACATCACCTTCTCGCATCCTCCACCCCTCAGCTTTACCCTCGCCATACCTCAAACCCCCTGATGATGTCCTCTTTAGATTGCTCAAAAGCAATGCCCAACTCACCACTCCACACAGGCTACAGCCTTATAAGGCTTGCACCATTTACAGCCCTCACTAGCTGGGCTTGATTTGGGATTCCCTCGCTGTTTTAGAAAGGGTTATACTATATTTAGGATTGCTCTTTGTATGTTTTTCTTTCTCTTTTTGTCTTAGTTTGCTCTGCTCTCTTTGTTGGACCCTCCCTGTAGATCATAGTTGTTATTATCGGGCTTTGCAGCATTGCCCCTCACCCCTGCACCCTCGCACTCAATGTTGAAAACTTCACAAACTATTTAGTTCCATTCCCCTTACCTTGTGGACACTGTTTCACCTTCTATGACACTGCATGGCCTGTCGCCAGCAGCCTTCTAACTCATTAGGTTCTCTTCATATTTCCTCTTTTGCTCATAGGAATACCTGTCCCATATTGCCTCTGTCTCAAATATAAAAACCCCCACACCTGGCCTGTGAAGGCTAGGCAAGTGTTTGGTCCCACTTTCTGTCTATTTCTCTAAGAGTTTTGACCCTGTGCAACTGACTGATGATCATCCAAGCCAACAAGCTATCAATTGCTGTCTGTCCTGTGGACTTGTATGTGTTCTCTTTTCCTTCTTTCTTTCTTAAATGATACAGTGTGCATCTCGATTGGCATTGTTCCTTCATATTGACTCACACCTTACCTTGCCATATCTGCACATTCTAGTCTTGGGAATGCAGCCTTGGATCTCTGTAATCACACCCATACACACACTCTCAAACTCACCTATAGAGCATCTCTCTACCATACAATGTTCCAAGATTACCAAGGATGTTGGTATGGTTACCTTTTAAGTCTGAAAGAAAGTGTGTGGACTACAGGTTGTTGCCTTTAACAGGTGCTGGTTCTGTGGCCACCAGTGGGTCTTGGAAGGAATTGTCCTAGGTATAGGATTTGAATTCAATGAAGAACTCAGCCAAGTGTAAATTTATCCCAGGCCTAGAGGTGTTCTCATTTTCTTTGTGGTACACTGTGCAATTGGGCTTGATGGAAAAACAGTAGCTAGTGAGGTAGTTTTGTTGGGATGAGGTATTGTGTATTGCTAATTCCAACAGGAGAGGGTTTATAATTTTACACTAAGCCTCATATGTAAACTTCTGGTCACAAGACAAAGAGATAAAGTATATATACAAAAGGCTGGTACATTGATATTTCCTTCATACTTGCACAAGTTTCACAAGTGGCTTGAATATACCTGGCTGCCTTACCTGGGAACCTGGCATCCTTGCCTAGGAACCCAGCAGTCTCACCTAGGAACCTGGCAGCCTTGCCTGGGACCCTGGCAGCCTCACCTGGGAACCTGGCAGCCTCACCTGGGAACCTGGCAGCCTTGCCTAGTATTACACACTATTGACATGTCACTTAATGTATACTGTGGAACATGACCACATTATGTAAACCTACTGCTACCTTTTGTTTCATTGCACACTTTCTAATTTTTGGGGTGGCCTCATTGTACCTTTGTACTATAAAAGGACTAATTACTATAGTATATATAGTAGTATTGTCACTGCCAGTGAAATCAGACTTAGTAAGAGGAGTAGAATGCGTATATTAAAGACAGGAGATTTAACTTGCCAGTACAAAGACTGGCTACAACGCTACTTATACACTTGGTACGACGCTACTACAAAACTACTTGGTCATCAAACACAAATCCATGCTTGGGTACCTTGGCAAACTCTTGGTCTGGTTCCTATCGCTTACTCTGGTTATCCCATAACTGAATGCCGGTCACATCACCCCACCCATTAGTTTGAGAGTCCTCTCTCAAAGTTAGTGTTGCCAGTAACCTTCTTCCTCCATGCGCTGCGAGGGCTAGTGCAGGGATGTCCCATGTTGATAGCTTCCAGATGTCCGATTTGGAGATGAACCTGTGCCGCTTTGAGTTGGCTTTGGGTGATACTGTGGGCAAGCTTGAGACCATCCAATTCGGCCTGGTATCTCTCAATGTGGGAGTAGAGAAGCCCAACTTCATCATCTTGTTCTTGGAAGTTTAAGACGTCAGCCAATACTCCCCAGTTGTCGAGGTCGGAGGTAGCATCATGGAGCTGGTCAAAGAGGGCTGAGGGTCTGGAAAGGAGATGGCGGAACTAGAGGGGCATGGAGATGTAGAGATGAGTGGCATTATAATGGGCAGCGGCATAGATATCAGTGATATAGGGATGGGTGTGATTGCCATCCTTGTCCAGCATGGCAACTTGTCCATTATCCAATTGTTTGACCCAGTAAGTGGGGCAGAAGAGTCCATTGGCATAAGGGATCATGAGAGAGGGGTGGTCTCCATTATTACATTGATACCCACCAGGGACTGTGCCAGGCTGCTCATACTTCTCCAGTCGGACTTTGAGAGTGCAGATAGTTTTGCAGAAATCAAGGTCAATATTCTTATACTCCGTCTCTTGCAAGAGAAGAGTTATGACCAATCCTTGGGTGACGGTGTTGGTGACCTTGTGCCGGACACTTGTGTTGTAGTTTGCATCCATAATGTTTTGTGTGGATTGAGGGGAGAGGGGTACAGTTGGGCGGTTGAAGATCTTGTAGAGTTGGTCAAGGAGGATTGCCTGGATGGCACCCGCTCAGGTATCGGCCGCTTGTTCCACAGTGGCAGTAGAGGTGCAGATGGAAGTGGCTTGTCAGGGGGGAGGAATGATGGTTCTGTCTTCCAGAAAGATTGTATGGGGGTGGCTCTCAGGAGAGGAACATTTGTGCTTAGAGACTGCTCAGGACAATGCAGGGGACTCATTGGAGAGGTTGATGGATGACATGATGGAGTTTGAGGGGTGCTAGATTGGAGTTGATGAACGATGGCTTTTATGTTGTTTTGCTTTCGCCGATGGAAATCCCGCACTAGGTTGGAAGCATGCATATGGTCGTGCAAGACCCACTCATTGTCACTATCTGGGAATCCTTTCTATTTGATCAGGTATTGCAGAGTACAATGTCATCTGAATAGCTGGTGATTGAGGACATGTTCGATCTCTTGTTCTTCTTCTCCATCAATCAGGTCAGGTGGGGGCCAGGAGAAGTTTGGACCATATGCCGGTGTTTTGTGGTAAGGAGATAGGAGTGACACATGGAAGACATCATGAATCCTCCACATGGTAGGCAACTGGAGCTGGAAGATGACTGGAGAAAGTGCCTCAGTAATCATGAAGGGACCATATCATTTGGGATTGAGTTTGGACGTTTGGTATGGTAGGCAGAGATGGGTCGCCTCTAGCCACACTTGCTCTCCGGTTCGATATTGTTCCCAGATCGGCACTGGGTTATGTGCCACCCAGTTCAGGGCATCAACAGCTTTTTTTTACCTTGTCATCATTTCCATAATCCAGTCTTCAGCTGTTTGATTAGCAGTCACTGGTACACAAGCTGGATGAAGGAGAGGGTCATAGCTGAGTAAGATTTGATTGGGCGATAACCCAGTGGTAGCATTCCTTCAGTTATTGTGCACTGCCAAGGCGATACTTAGCCATTTTGTCCAATCTTGGGGATGTTGGGATATAACCCATCGGAGGTATTGCTCTACCTACTGATTCTTTCGCTCTGATAGTCCATCCATTTGAGGGTGAAACATGGTCAACAAGTTTTGTTGGATCCCCAGTTTCAATGCAAGAGCCTTACCAAAGTGCAATGTGAAATGTGGATCTTGATCGGTAATCATTTTTGTGGGTAGTCCGAACCAGCGATAGATGTTATCGAGATATAGTTGGGCAATCTGTGGTCTGGTAACCGTGGTTGTACAGGGAAGAAAGATAGCTGCCCTTGAACATCTCTGGTCAACAATGGTAAGGACTGCATTGATGTCCTTGCACAGGGAAAGCCCAGTTATAAGGTCCATAGCAACACATTCAAAGGGGCATGTGTTGGGTACCGTGCTAATACGATATAATGGGGTTTTTGTCTGATGAGTCAATATCTTGTTCTGTTGACATGTCACACACCCTTTGATGTAGTTCGCTACCCATTCTTTCATGCCAGGCCAGTGATATCATTGTTGTAATTGACATAGGGTTTTGTCCCAGCCCGGATAACCAGAAAGGGGATGATCATGATATATGTTCATTAGTCCTCATCAAACCTCAAGAATTGGTAGGACCTCAATGATTTTCATCGTTTGAATTTGTTTGGCTGGTAACATTATGACTTGTCGATTATCGTTTTTACCCTTGTCTTCCACTGGGGGTCTGGATAGGAAGTTGGATGGTATATTTGTTTTCCCCAGGATATAGCATAAGATGTAGTTGTATTCTTGCAGATTGGCATGCTACCAGGCTGTCCTCCTTGTTAGGTTTTGTGGCACTTTCCAATATTGGAGATTCGCATAGTCAGTGAGGATGATAAAGGGGTGCTTCGTCCATCCAAGGTATGGTCTCCAGTTGTTCAAGGCTTTCATGATTGCCAAGAGTTTGTGTTCATAGATATCGTAGTTGCGTTCTATAGGTGTGAAAGTGGCTAAGTAGTACGCAATCAGATGGAGCTTTGGTTTCTTGCCCTCTTCTCCATGTTCTTGAGAGAGTACCACTCCTAACCCAAATGCTGATGCATCAGTCTGTAGGAAGAATTGCTTGGTAAAATCGGGTTGATAGAGAACCAGACTGCTACACATCTTTTGTTGAAGAGAACAGAACACTTCTTCTTGTTTCTCACCCCAATGCCACATGGTTGTTTTCTTGGTGAGATCCAAAAGGGGTCGGGCAATGGTCGAATACCCCAGGATGAAATATCAATAGTATCCAGTGAATCCGAGGAAGGTGTGGACATCTGTCAGAGAATTTGGAGTTGGCCAGACTTGGACTCCTTTTTTGACCTTTGCCAGATCCATATGGATCATGCCATTCCCAACTGTTACTCCTAGGAACTTGATCTCTTGTTGTTCGAACTGGCATTTCTCTGGTTTGAGGTAGAGATCATTTTGGCACAAGATGTTGAAAATTTCGTGTACCCATTTGCGATGTTGCAGAACATGTTCTTCTTTGGTTTCATGAGGGAGGCATTTCGTGTGAATGACCCCATCATCCATATAGATCAAGAAGTCCCGTAATGGACATGTGGGTGGAAGATGGTATTCATCATCATCTGGAAGGTGGCTGGAGAGTTCATGAGTCCAAAGAACATCACAAGGGGTTCAAAAAGCCCTTTGGGTGTCAGAAACGCTCCTTTCCACTTGTCTTCTTCCTGAATCTAGATGTTATTGTAGCCCCATCGTATGTCAAACTTTGTAAACAAAGTACAGCCAGCTAGGCAATTGATTACCTGAGGGATGGGGGGTGATACATTTCAGTTTCGGAGAGTCTATTTATTCAGGGGGCAGTAATCCTGTACTGGGCGAAGTTTTCTGTCTTTCTTCTTGACGAAGAAGAAATTTGCTGCATAGGAACTTTTTGATTCTTGTATGGTCCCTTGCTGTAGATGTTCTTCAATAAATTTATGGCACTCCTCAATCTCTTTTTGTGTGAGAGGGAGCAATTGTCCTGGGAGAGATGTTGGTGCACCTGGTAAAAGTTCGATTGCATGATCCCAAATCATATGCTTGGGAAGTCGCTAAGATGCCTCTTTGCTAAATATATGGTGGTGTCTTTGGTATTCCTCTGGTAGTGATGTGGTAGTAGGAGTGGTTACCATTCCAATGGTGACACATCCAAGGAAGTATTGTTCATGTACTATGGGTTTGGGGTAGTTAATGCATCGATGTCCAAACAAGGCTTTTGTTATGTTTGGTGCTTGGGCAATGATAGGGAGTTGTGAGTGTTCTATCCAGCCTCATTTCTAGTCAATACGCAGCTGGCTTGCAGCAAACCAGGGATATCCTAAGATTGCCTTTTTTTTTTTTTTTTTTGAATCAAATTTTATAGTCCCCAGCAATTAACTACAAGACTCAGTACAGGTGTGCGTTCCGTATGCTAAGGCCTACCTACTACTGAAGGCATAAGAAGGGCCCTCAGGCGACCCTGGGTCCCTAACGTACAGGCACATAGGCCTGCACTACCAATGATGGTGTGACACAAAATTATCTGCAGCATCAGTAGGTCGACGAAAATGAAAGCGACACCACTGGAAGGGTAAAGGTAGGAGGGGGGAAAATGCCATACATGAGAGTTGCAAAAGGGTGTGTTATGCTCAAAGAACAGGGGTGGAGGGGAACTGTCCAGGGAAGGTGGAGAGGGGGAAACAGAGGGGGAGGGTAGTCGAGAATAGCTTACTTCTCTATAGGGGCTGGAACTCCTTGGAGATCTGGCTGAGGACAGACAGCGTACAGCTAGCCTGTCACCCTTGGGCTCGCTTTCGCTTGCTAGGGCCTTGCGGGGTGGGGGTGAGTTGGCGGCATGAAGATGAGGCAACAACATTGTCGGCAGCAGGGGCAGCCACACCTGAAGGTTGTGGCCTGAGGCCCACGGGGCCCTTGACCCATGAAGCTTTGACGACTGATGCGAGGCTTTTGCTTCCATCTCTTGATGGTGGCCTGCGCACCGAAAAGGTATAGCCACTTGGCAGCGACCATACTAGAAGCAATCGACCCGTCGGGGTCCTCAAACACAATGACAAGGGACAAGTATGAGCCGGAGGTGTAGGAGAAGGGGGAACGAACACAGGATGGGAGTTGGGTGATGGTAAGATGCCCATACAATGGGTTATCAAGGGTGAGTGCACACTGGCACTCTGTGGAGGAGTGAGCCAGGGTCTCCTCATCAATGCCAGTAGGGACCCCATTAATCAGCAATTTGCTCCACTTTACATTTGCCTGGGAAGCGAGGGAAGTCATTGGCTCAGGGAGCATGGACTGAATGGCAGTGGTGAGGACATGGGTGGCATCTTTCAGCTGGGCGATAGATGTGGCAGGGCCCCCAATCACGACCAAGTTGCCCTTCGGAGTCCACCTAGCGGTGGAGATCCAGACATTGGCATGGCAGGAGGCTTTGACAAGGGCATCGTTGCAAATCGTAACCAATGAGGCAGGGGCCATACTAGCCTGGGCGCAAAGGTGGGTGGTAGCAGTGGAGTGGGAAAGGGAAATAACAAGACTAGCCCTTGTGGGAAGTCTTGGAACTGCGGCAGTGGCGGCATAAGAAGGGGGCTGTGAAGTGCCTTTGCCTTGAGGCGGTGCTTGGGCCATTTGCTTCCCCACCCTGGAGCCTATTATCCCCTCTCCCACTGAAGGCCCAGGTTTCCCCCTAGGGGGCTTAGGACCACCCTGCCCTTCAGCAGGCGCAGGTTTGGGACGTAGAGCAGTGGGGTGGGTCGGCTTGGGCTTGGATGCAGCGGCCGGCACGGGAGGGTGGGTGGGAGGGGGGGGGAGAGATGTGGTAAGGGGGCCAGGGAGCACAGAAGACACGGGGTGTAGAGGCGGCACCACGGAAGCCGTGGGTATAGTCAGCTTGGAGTCCATCATAGTATCTTCACATAAACCCTGAAGATTCACTGTTTGAGTGGCAAGTCCCAAGAGAAGCAGGGGAGAGGGGGGTGCAGTGGAGGGGGAGGGGGAAGGTGAGGGAGTGGCATAGGGGCCATTGATGCTGACGATTTTGCAGAAAGCCAACAAGGCTGAGAGACAGGTGCTAATAGCATGGCTCCTATAATTGGGGATGTACTCATCCATGCTGTGGTTGGCAAAGACTTGACCATACAGGGGGCTCACTGTGGCGAGCAGGAGCTTGAAGCAGTCTTGGGCGGGGATGTCACCATTTTCCATGCAGTACCACTTGACACAGGCACGGTCGGCAGCGGAGAACTCGGCAGTTGCGCAGTTCACCATGTCAAGGAGGGTGTCGATAGACTTATGAGTAATGTGTGCATCATTCTCGGGGTCGGTCACAAGCAAATAGAAGGGAGAGGACTCCCTGTGAGAGGTAGACATGGGTGTGGGAAAAACACTAGATGGTGGTGGTAAGAGGTCAAGAGGCAATGCTAAGATCGCCTTATGGTCGCCCAGATCTGTGAGAAAGAATCTCATATTAGTGCAATTAGAGCCAGTTTGGATGGAGAGGTCAGTGTAGAATTGCAATTCTCCACTTTTGTTCTGCGTTCCATCCACGTTGTACAGTTTCCGTGGAGAGGGTAGACATTTGATCAGTAGCTTTAGCCATTTGGCATAGGATAGGTTTAGGAAGTTTTTGGTAGCACCTGAATTGAGCAGGGCTGTAGTTTTGGCTCTTTTTGTGGCAGTGTGAATGTAAAAATGAAGGGTCATCGATTTTCGTCCAGTAAGATACACATTGTCACTAGCATGCTTGATCAAGGCTGTTTTGATCAAGCGGAGGGAAAATCCTTGTCTCCTCCTACTTCTTGTGCCAGTTTTTCCTTTTCTTCGACTGTCAGTGCATTAAGCTGCGCTTTGAGGAATATGATTGGGTCTCATGGTTCATATGGTTCTGGTGTTGGACCACTTCCTTCATATTCCATATAATTCATAGTGAATCGTCATTGGGGACAGTTACAAGCGAAGTGTCCTTCCTTTCTGCATTGGAAGCAGATAAGTGGAGAACGATTTTGTTGGGTGGCATGTCCAAACATAGTGCTACCACGTCCTCACCATGTCAGGGCTCTGGTTCAACTGAGATCCATTGGAACGGGAGTGTTGTTCATCCATCAAGGCGCATTTGTAGAATTATACTGTTGTTGCAGTTGAGAGGGACCCTGTGGTTGTCTCTGCTGTTGGAAGAATGGGTGATTTGGCTGTTGATTATGTCTGAAGGATCCGAATTGTGGGGCTTGTCCTTGTCCTTGACCTTGTCTGTCACGAACTTACTACTTTTATGAAAGTAGGACAGCGATGAGGGACTTGACTTGGAGGTGACTGTACCAGAGGAGGAGCTGGGATAGGCAGAGGCAAAGGAGGATAAAGAACAGGAGGGGGCTGATGGGCTCAATGGTTGAGATGATGGGGGTA
>Ga0307510_10008769_pt1 | contig 12055 bp, 10 predicted proteins | sample 12_EM_MG_FD_207224 | JGI IMG/M metagenome (GOLD analysis project Ga0307510, IMG submission 207224) | Populus trichocarpa ectomycorrhiza microbial communities from riparian zone in the Pacific Northwest, United States - 12_EM | ecosystem: Host-associated > Plants > Roots > Unclassified | place...
AACTAAGAATCTCCGGTATCCATCATACAATGCCTACGCCATTGTCAGAGAACCCTTCCTCGCTCATAGCACCATAGTGAAAATCACTCCAAACCTTCCCCTCAAAAGACCCGAACCTAAAACCAGATGGTATCCACAAATTCCGAATCTTATAATCGTCGAACTGCAGTGAGATAGCTGAGATCCAATCCTGGGCGCCAGCAGTTTTATCTTTTACAAGAAGCGAGAATTTAGAGAGCCTAATCTACCTGTATTGGGTGTACGTAGACTTGAAGTTTCCATGTGGGTGTCCAGCACAAGACTGCAATTTTGGCGAGCTTGGCATCGATTCTATTTCAAACCTGAATCAGCCTCTAACAGATTTGCGACGTCCCCATGGCGGCTATGCATATTTGCAAAAGCTGGCTTAGTGGTGGGTCGTGACTGATGTGAAATAGTGCTCGCCTGAGTGACGGGCTGTGGTTTTGGCGCGATGGTGCCGACCTAAGCTTGCTCCGACGTCCGCCCGTACAGTAGCTACGGTATTGCTCTAAGTATGATACTCTTTTTTTATCTCTCTCCTGATATCGGCGACTAGGAAGCTTCTACCTTATCGGGAGCCGGTGCTCTATCACGATAGTCTGCCGAGAGGGTGGTAGTGCTGTTCTGGTATGTCTTTATTGGTAGCGAGGGATGGAGTTTTTGATGCTGTGTAAGTGTGGAGAGGTTATGGTGCTGTCTTGGAGGAGGTAATTGTGATGTGGTATTGTGAGAGAGGGTCCCCAATGATTTGCTCGAAGGTGGAGTTGGTAGTGGAGTTCAACTCTCATCATTGGGCGCACTCTAGCTCGTAAGGACTATGAAATAATTATGTACATAATATTATGTACTAGTCCACACTAACATTCGGACCATATAGCTGATGACGTAGATAGGGTACGAATCTTACCGTAGGGTAGATTGATTTGAAGTCGGGCATCTTGCATTCGGCACTTCTACTAGTGTACCTATATCCGAAGGGGGGGTCTGCAGCGTCGGCTGTCAGGCCCGAGGGACATTGCGAGGCGAGGTACCATTAACCACCACTCTGCGGTAGTAGTACTGCATTGCACCTACTGTAGGTTCCCAAAAGAGAGATAGACATACTCGAGATAAGTAACGGTACCGTATTTAGCAGAGTATCGCCATATCTAACCGAGGCTTAATAACAACCGACTAAACACTTAGAAACATAAGCCCCAAAACAACACAAATACCGGGACCCCACTCACTACTCGCCTACGACACTTGAAATCTATAATATATCATATTATTACCCCGGGCCAGCTGAAGAATAGGATTTCCCTCAAACCGGGCTTAGGATAATGCGAAAACGACTCCCGGAAACCCTAACCTAGGAATAATAAGGTTATCACCTTATCACTCGTCTCACCCGCCGGTCTCTTTGTCTAATTTCCTGCCACATGGCTCTAAACCGCTGACTGGCTGACCACGGAGCGAGCAGCTCACCAGATTCGAACAAGAAAATCCGTGGAGGGGGGCAATCACGGGTGTAATCCACCGGATACGGTACTGTCATCCCTTTTTCCGGGGGACAATTATTTGCTGCCGGAGCCGGTCAGCAGCATACGTACTCGAGTACTCGTAATCTCGAAGCGTTTTTCAAAAAGAACTACTATTGCATACTACACGTATCCAAGCAAAAAGGCCGAATTTTGGTGGTAGGGATAGCCCTCTTCAAAAAAAAGAATACTTCGATATCACGAATGCGGTGGTGCTCGTACTAGTACAGTGCAGCAGCAGCAGCAGCGGTGTCCTCCGGCCGCGAACCTAAAGCTGTTCACTCGCCGGGGCTGAGGAGGAAACAAGCTTCTTCTAGAAGGAAAAATTTGGAATGGCGGGAGGGCGAGATTTCACCTCCTTTTCTAATGTCACAATATTACAGTACGGTATTTGGAATCAGAGTGGATGTGCTTTTATGATCAGAGGGAAAAATGACCCTTCTTGTTTCATTTTGATTTTTTCTTCGGGCAGTTTGTTTGCGGGGACTTTCTGCTGCTGCAGGAAGGCACCAACTGCATTCCCTTGTACAGTACTAGGACAGTGCATTGAGATTTGAATAGAAGCACTGCCATGATTCAACTCGTAATCGCTGGAAATTTGATGCCTTTAAGGGTAACCGCGTCCTTAGGTTATGATACTTCGTATCGAAGGGCCCCCACTTCTCTTCACCCCGCCTCAGCCCGTGCCCGTGCTTCTAGAAATTAGTAGTTAGTTAACTTATAATAGCACTCGAGGGACACAGTAAAAGCTTTGTTGTACTCGAGTGCACTAGAGGTTCCCAGAGATGGAACGACACTTGAATTTTGACATGTCCCACAAGTAACTATCTCACTGAAAGACAAAGATATAGAATCTCAGCCCGGTTTGGTCTGGTGTTTTAGCAAAAAAGGCCTCCCCCCTTTTTATTTTCCTAACATTACCCTACTATGGTGGCCAATACTAAGTGACAGGGTTAGTGTGGATGAAGGGCGCAGTTTGAATTGAACCTGCTCAAGTTGCTCAGCCTCCGCCTTAGTAAAATAGAGGGGTGAGTTAGTAGATGGGCGTGGCGGGGGAGAATGGTTGAAAACATCCAGATGCCCCTCCTTGAACAACCACCAACCTGCATCAACCTGCCACACAAACTTACCCTGATTTTATCATATTATCATACACAAGCTTCTCTCTCGGACCATCTCACAATCTCACTCTGAGCGGATATTTTATATCGGGCTGTTTTTATCAACTTCTTCAGCTTGCATCGGCGAACTTGAGTGAAACTCTGGTCGCGGTTCGCCTTTTTTAAATCTGGTCTCGGGAGTTTGCCCGATATTTGTTTGGTCTTTCAGTAAGAAGGGGGGAAAACAAGAGACGGAGATTTTATAGAGACGCCACCCCGAATCGGTATTGCTGGTTGATTTCTACTGCGGCTGGGAAAAGGTCCTCCGAGCTTGCGGCGTCTTTTTTTTTTGTTGCGTTTACTGGGCGATTGCTCCAGGTGATTGCTCTGGCTGCTTGCAGCATTTTTTCCCGTTCCTGGGGTTTGGTAAGTTTTATCCAATCGATCGAGCACTCTTTTCCCTTTCTACAATACGTTCCGCAAATTCCATACCCCCCAGACAGAAAGTACTGGTACGAGAGCAGTGCAACCTCTCTACTCTCCCCGCGTCGTCCCCCATGCAAAATATTTTGGGATGGATGGGAAGGTGGGCAGTCGGAAGACCAAACCCCCGGCAAAGAGAGAAAACAAGAAAGTGAGGGAAAGAGGAAGGGTAGGGTATTGAGCTGCGGTCCTATACCGTAGTGCCTACTTTCCGCTCATATTTGTTCTCTGCTGCGGGGTTCTCACGATTTCTTCCAAGTTTGTTTCTGCCTGAAAACGGTGGCTGATTTAAGGCCATCATCATTCTACTAGTAAAATACAGTATTCCGACAGACTGCTCGCACGAGTGGAGGTGACATTTATTTCATTTTCGTATGTTATTCTCACCCTAATCCTAATTTCCTCAGCTTTGTCGGCTTATCAATAGATCCGACAGAGTGTCTGTGCAGCTCCAAGCCAAACATGTCTGGCATGGGGGCAACATTTTATCCTGGAAAGGACGATTACATGATGCCAGACGTCGCCATCGTTTCTCCATCCCCTCAGAGGTTCGTACGAGTACTTTCCTTATTTTCTTCGTGTTTCTTTCCCTTTTTTCTTTTTCCCGTAAATCTCTAGCTCGACTGCGTTGTCCGGGCGTCCCTGCCACTTATTTTTTCCTCCTTTTCCTTCCTTCAGCTTCTATTGAGCCTCAGGAGTATCTGCTTTTAGCAGAAAGCTAAAGTCTTTCACCGCAACCAGAGTTATGCCAGAAGTTCCCGTTCAGATTGCCGACAGTTTAGAGCATCTGGAACTACAATCTCAGAACGGAAAAGCTCCTGCGGGAAGCGATGGTTATATGAGCAACAACTATCAAAACGATCGAAACCATCTTAATAGCCAGCAACAGTCCCGGAATAATTATTCGGATTCCTACGCGACCCCTCCACCTTCCTCTCAAGGCCACGAATCTCGTCCGATGAGTGAAGAACACGACAGTCGATCGAGCTATGGAGCCTCGTCGTACCATTCCTCGATAGCCGATGACTATTCAGTGGGTTTCCAGACAATCGACGAGCCTTCATTTTCACCATTTCCGAAGCTCCTCAACCCTGGTCCGAATATTCCACCAACAGATGAAGAGAAGGGTGACCAGATTGAGGGAGCTCGCCTGGCGGTGCTATCATCGAATGACCCAGAAATGCAGTTGATATGGGCACAGGATGCATTGAGTTATGTTGAAGTTTGCATGAACTATCTTACCCGGATCGCGGAGCCTCCTGGAACCCGGCCACAAACACCCACGGTTGAGCACCAAATCAAAGCAGATGCTTTGAGTGTCGTGACATTTTTGGCCGACCAACACCATCCACGGGGAGAATTTATGCGGGGGAATTGGTTGGAGTTTGGAAAATTTGGCTATAGGAGTGACAAAAAGGAGGCTTTCAGATGTTATGCTCGATCTGCAGAAAAAGGGTTTGCCCGTGCAGAGTATAGAATGGGGATGCAGTACGAAAACTCCAATGAACCCATGAAGGCGATTAAGCACTACAATCAGGGAGCAGCATTGGGTGATTCGGCTTCGAATTATGTTAGTCAGGCTCACATATATATGAGCTGAACTTGCACTAACTTTATTCTATAGAGACTTGGAATGATGACCTTATTGGGGCAGCATGGCCAAAAGCAGGATTACGCTAAGGGTGTTCATCTTATCCGACTTGCCGCTCAAACGGCTGACGAAAATGCTCCCCAAGGAGCTTACGTAAGTGAACATATGAGTTTCTTCCGGTAGGAGGGCTATGTTTCCGGTAATTGACAGACCCTAGGTTTATGGTATGTTGCTGGCCCGGGAATTACCAGGGATTGAAATTCCAGAACTATTTTTACCCCTCGATATTCGACAGGCGAAGGAAATGATTGAGAAGGCAGCATTCCTTGGATTTGCAGTATGTGACCCATCATCCCGAATTATACATTACCCCACCGCTAATAATTTCAGCGTGCTCAACTCAAAATGGGAACTGCATATGAATTGTGTCAACTTGGCTGTGATTTCAATCCAGCATTGTCCCTTCACTACAATGCATTGGCCGCCAGGCAAGGTAGGATGTTTATCCCTAGCTGGCATTTTGAGCCATCCACTAACGCTAGCAGGTGAGCCTGAGGCGGATATGGCTATTAGTAAATGGTTCCTTTGTGGCCACGATGGCGTTTTCGAGAAGAACGAAGAGTTGGCATTCAAATACGCCGAGAGGGCGGCAGCGGCTGGTCTTGCCACAGCCGAGTTCGCACTCGGATACTTCTATGAAATTGGAATGCATGTTCTGGCTGATCTCAAGGAAGCTCAGTTGTGGTATGGAAAGGTAAGAGAGTACCTATGAAATTTTGTATTGGGTCCGGGTTTTGACTTAAAATTAGGCTGCTGCACATGGCAACAAGGACGCCAGTGGGCGTATAGAGGGTATCTCACGATCAAAGACCCTGTCTCGAAAAGATCACGAAAGCGTTGCTATATCAAAGATAAGGGCTCGACATGCTTCTCAGAGGCGAGTGGTTAATCCTCTCACCCAGAAGCGCCAGTCGGTGGTTCCACCCATCATTAGTCCCATTGAGGAAGCTGTAGACATGCCCGATCCTGAAATTCCTCCTGGCGGCAACTACAACTATCCGCCAGGGCCTCCGCCAATCCAAGAGCCTCCTCGGCCATTAGTGAGGCAGGGTACCATGCCTAATGTTAATACTAGCTTTATTGCCCCAGATCTAGGTCAGGCTTATATGAATCATGGTAGTGGGTCACTATCTGCTGTCCAGCCTCCTAGGAGGCCTGGAACCACAGCCCCATATCCGGTTCGACCAGGATCTGCGGGATCTGGAGCCCCGCCCCATGCCAGGCCAATGTCTGCGGTTGGTTACGGTTAGAAACCCCGCATGCTCCCTAGAGTTCGACTTGCTAACATCTGTCTTCAGCTATTGGAGGCCCAGCTGTGATTCCTCCAGCGGGGACCTACCCTGGAGGGCCGCCACGTCCTTTCACTGCCATGGATAATCAAGGGCGAAGGCCTCCTGGGGGGAGACAACAACAACCTTACCCAAGTGTTGACGAATATTCCTTGCCTGAGGGTCGCCAGGGTCCAGTCCACCCAGGAGGATTTAACGGAGGGCCAATTCCTCATATTAACACGCCTAAGCCATCCCAGACGCACGGAAACCAAGGAATTAAACCACCTGGAACTCCCATTGATATCGGATTTGAAGCTCCTGCCCCCAGACCAAAACCAGCGAAATCTCCTGCTCCAAGCTCTATGGGAGGACCAGGCGGCAGGAACTCTGGCGTCGTTGATAAGAGGCCCGGGAGCTCGCTTGGTCCCTATAGCCAACAACGGCCACCGAACCAACAGGGCCCCCCTAACAAGGCACACGGAAGTCCACCATTTGGCCCCACCCCAGGCCCTCCATCCCCTCCAGTTAACCCTTCACAGACGCCAAGGCCACCTCCATCCAGCGCTACTCCCAAACCGCAGTCTACCCCGCTTCCAAAGCCGCCAGGCAAAGGGCCCAAGACTTTTGAGGAAATGGGTGTTCCCCAACAGACCAAGGAGCAGGATTGTGTAAGTATTCCTCAGATCTGGCGACACCCTCTCTTCCTCTTCCACCCGACTGATGGATTTTATGCGCGTGCAGGTTATCATGTGAGGTGGTCATATGGACTATATATATACCCTTTTGCCTCTGCACGACAATGGCTTTCCGATTCCTTGACCCGCTCCAATTATAATAGATGGCTCGATTGCGCTTATATGTACAGTTTAACTAAAAGAAAAACGACCTGGATGTTGAGAAGGCCAAGACGGGCGGAATCAAGTGACAGCGGGTGTTTTTACCTTTACCTTTTTTTCTTCCTTACTCACATACCGGTACCACTCTAATATTATGATTTTTCTTTCTTTTCTTCTTTCCGCCGCCACTTCCTTTTCTTTCGGTATTTGGCTTGTGTGATTCAATTTATCCCGCTTGCAGCTTGGCGGTCAATTTATCTCTTTTCTGCGGCCATCTTGTTTTTTCCTTCCCCTTCTCTTTCCCTCTCCCCTTCTACTACTCCACCTTATTCTACAGATCATATCTAATCCACCCACCCATTCACCCAACACACTTCTCTGCTGCTACGGGAAAGAGAAAGAGAGATATAAAAGTATTGTTGTACCATACCTAGTGTAACTTGAGGCCAGAGTCAATCAATCAATCCCGATTTTTGCTTGTAACGCACTGGGCGACGAGAACGAAAGCGGGAGAAAAGAAAAAACAAATTATAGATGCACCACCACCACTACCAGCGCTACTAGGGGGGGGGGGAGTGATGATGATAATGACCAAGCTGTTTGAAAACGACATTTTATGGTACATGAATTTCAGGAAGGTGAAGTGCGGTGAAGTGCAGCGCATTAGTAGCGTGAGTACTGTAATAGGATACAAGTAGGTAGGACAAATGAAATTAGGTAAAATGAATGGGCGGACGAGTGGACGGGCAGACGGATGGATAGGATAGTCAGGCAGACAACCGGTAAATTGGCAACATAACGTAACTCAGAGCAAGAAAAGGAAACGAAAGAAAAGAAAAATTGAATTTGCCTGATTTAAGCCAATAGTGAAGGGAAAGGAGAGGAAAAGGTAGAAAAGAGTGAGAAAAAAGAAACAAAAAAGCTAAACTCCGCTTTCCCACCACCAACCACCCAACCGAGCAAGCAACCATACCGATCTAACTATGGAATACCAATAGACTATCCATCCATATCCAAATCAATAGCATCAGGGTTAACCTCCGTGCTCGTAGTCGTAACCACCTTTCCAACGGATCCTTTAATCCCCCCGCTATCCTTGGCCGGGACGAATCCCGCGGGCGCTCTAACCTCCCGCTCCAATGCCGCCATCGCATCCCCCCTTTCAGCCTCCGCCTCCTCATCACTCCCGCTCCCCGCACCGCCGCTAGCGCCGCCAGACTTCGCTTGTCCGCGCGCAAGCGCTTGACTAGCGATGAAGTTGACGTCGGTGTTGTACTGCGCCTGCACACTCCTCTTGATTCTGAGCATTTCCTTGAAGGTGTCTTCGTTCCCATGCTTGATTTCGAAGTCTTCCCATTTAGTCCAGAACTCTGGTGAAATTCTTGGATCGCAGAATTGCGATGCGTGGCCGTAGATCGCCCTTGCTCTATCGATTTCCCCGAGACGTCGTTCCATTTCAGCAAACTTAAGGCACATTTCCTTCGCCTCACTGTCTGGTAGCGCCTCTATCGCGCGTTCGTAGATAGGTCGGGTGGAGGTCAGACCAAAGTTTGAGGCAGACTTTGTGATGTAGAAGTCAAACATCTCGAAGCGGTCTTCGTCTGCAACTGCGCGGGTCGCGCGCTCATAGATGCGCATTGCATGCCGGGCTAGGCCGCGCTCTTCTTCGAGATTGCCATACATTAGATAGAGGACTTTTGCGAACTTGGGGGGGCAGTTTTCGACGGCTTGCTCGAAGAGGTCACGAAGTCGTTCGATGTCAATTTGGCGGTTCACAGCTTTGGTTAGGTAGAGATTCCAAAGTTCAAATGCTACAGGGTAGGTGAAGAGGTCGAGACCACGCTCATAGACCTGTTTTGTTTTTTTAGTTGAATTGATATGATAGGTAGCGAAAGGGGGGTGTACCTTGAAGCTCTCTTCGAAATACTTGTTCTCCTCAAGAAGAGTCGCATAATTCACCACAGTCTGTGGAGTAGCAATTCGAAGCTCGAAAATCCTTTCGTAAACCTTCTTCGTCTCCTCAAGTGTGCTGACACTCTCCACGAGATCAACGTAGAAACTCCACAACTTCCAACTCTTGTGAACCCTCTGTTGTGGTGTCAGGGTTTCGTCAAAATAGTCCACCGTGCTCCTCTTGGGCGATTGAGTGGCCTTCGCCATAATCTTGACCGCCTCGTCGAAATTGTCATTACGTAACTCCAATTCTGCCCATTCAACCCACATCTCCGCGAGCTCCTGAACAGACTTGAACGGGACCCGGACAGCCTTTTCCATAATCATTCGTGCCTGTCTGATATCCCCATGCTTCTCATAAAACTTGGCATATCCGGCCCACAGGGAATGAAATTGACCAACAGCCTTCTTCGGGTTCACGGCGGCTACGGCATCAGTGTACGTTTGAACAATCTGTTGCTTGTTATCGCCCCAAAGCGCAACCCTCTTCTCCCATTCAATGACGTTGTTCGGATTCTGCCTCAAGAGAACGTCGTTGACCAGGAAAGGGCGCCGGTCCATCAATTGCTCGAACCGCATCAATCGGATATCCAAATCAAAATCGGCGTCCTCGCTAACAATGCCCTTCTCCTGCCGCGCAGCAGCGGCTTCCATCAGGGTTCCGATAACAGATTCCTCGAATTCAGTGTACGAGTCGAAGATCTGGGTGAAGTCCCGGACAGTCATAACGGTGGTGACGCCCTCCTCGAAAGAGTCTCTTGCCTGCACAAAAGAATTAACAATCAATCCCCAAACAATTCCAACCATCCGATCTACATACCCTCTCGAAATCGCCCTTAGTGATCCAATAGGTGCCCAAACTAGTCCACAATTTCCCCCGCTGATCACTAAACTTCCCGATCCCACTCCGCACAATCCTCTCGACGTCAATGCCCTTGATCTCACGAGCATGGCCGACCAACAAGTCGCACAGCTCACTCCACATCTGAAAGTGACTCTTCCCAGCCTTTGACCGAAACTTTGGATTATCCAGCACCTCGATCCACTTTTGCGCCGCCTCCTCGTATTTCCCCATCTCAACGAGAAGCTCAATGAATTCTTCCGCATCCTCGGGGTGAACCTGCATATACCGCTTCCAAATCCTCACAGCCGTCTCTCCAGAAGCGGAATTGGCGAACGGTAGGTAGAGTGCCCAGATGCGACTATGCTGGGTAAGCGGTAGAGCCCGCAGGGCACGATCGAAGGTTCGGCGGGTCTTGGTAACGAGGCATTGCTTGAGCAAGAAGGATAAGTAGTCCGTCCAGATCCTAGGCATCTTGTTGAGGAGGATGAGAGACCGTTCAAAGCAATCATTGACCTTGTTGTACTCAGCCTGGAACCGTGCCGGGTTGAGGGAGGACACGTGCTTGACTCTTAAATCGAGATACTAAAAACCTTCCAATGAGAATCTCCATACATCACGACCAAACAAGTCGCACCACCGCCACACAACAAACAATGCCAGAACAAAAACAAATAAACACAGTAGGTAAAGCCAGCGGAAGGACCAAGAGACACATACCATTTTCCAAAGTTTGTATGACCTAGGCAACGCTTTACAAGCCCTCTCGAAAACAAACACCTGCCCATGAATACTTCCAGCCTTGGCCTTATATTCCAAATACCTCAACCAGGGCTTCAAGCTCGAGTAAGGATCCCTCAAAATCTCCTGCTCATAGTGGGCATCCTCCTCGGAGATAAGGTACAAATCGATAGCCGCAGCAGCACCGGGAGCAGTAGTGGCAGGACCCTTGAGGACACTGTCGGGATGAGACCGCTTGCTAACCAGCATGGTTGTAGTTGCCGAAGCGGAGGATGAGGAATCGACTTCCATTGGCGCAAGAAACTCTCCGGGCATCAAAAGGTTATTTTATTTTATATTTTTCCCCTTCCTTGTCGTATGTTTTCCGTAGTATGATAGATGGAAGAAAAGCTGCCTCCCCCCAAGGGTCTACCCTATACCGCCCAAACTCAAGTCACCCGTCCGTCCCACGAAAAGAGCGTGGAAGACTAATCCCTTTTTCCTCCCCCTCTTCCGTCAATCACCCCGTTCGATATGAAGGAAAAGAGGAGAAAAAGAAAAAAGAAAGAAAAAGTTGCCAGATCCGTCTACAGACCGCGTCCCATAGAAATTGACGAAGGTCGATTTAAAAAAGGGTTTTCAGCTTTTGTCGATCTTCCCGTTCTCCTTCTTCCCACCCAACAACTTCAATCACCCTTCCTCCTCCTCTCCTTTCTATCTCTCTCTCTCCTGTCCTTCCTATGCTTCCGTAGCGAGAAGCGTAGAAGGGGAGGGTGGAAGAACGGGGTATTATTGAAGGCAAAAGGTTCTCGAAAAAAGCTGTAAGGAGGGAGAGAAAGAGAAGGGAAAATAAAAACAAAAACAAAAAAAACCTACGATCGGAGTAACGAAACGGGGGAGCGTTGTAAAAGGTTTGGTGAATGGAAGGTGGTGGTGGTGGGGGGGGGGGAGAAAGAGAAGGGATGGATGGTGCTGTATGGTCCAAACCGATGGAAATGTGAAACGCAGCGAACGAAACGAGGGAGAGGGCCAGGTTTTAGAATACAGCTCTGACGTCCAGTGGGGAGTTCGTCTGCACTGGTGCAGGTAGTACAGTGGCGGTAAGGTATTAGTCAAGCAAAGTCACAAAACGCTCGGGCATCAAGCATAGACTATGTCTTGGCGGGACGGTCACGGGACAGAGCACCATCCAGTATGAGCATTACCCTACCCGGTAATAGTAGCCAGCACAGGCACAGTAAGATACCGGTACTGGTATCATAATAGCTGCACTGAAGGAAGTGCCGTAACAACGCAACCATTAGTAAAAAAGCTGCTACAAATAGCTCCAAGCCCCCAATTGAGACCCACACACCATCTCCACCTCAATCGAATGTGAATCACACGATATATTCAATTCCACCCCGGTCGAGTCACCTTTATTCAAACACGCCAAACGGACAAATGAGTGGAGAGAATTGAATGGGAACCGGTGTCACTTAAGTAATAAGCTAAGATATTCCCCGACGCCACTACATTCTGGTATCATACTTGTTCTCGAGCACATCCATCCAGCACAGCAACAAGCACAGCAGCGAATACAAGGCACAACCCAGCAATTCTATGCTTCCCGAGTACCATAAAGATAACTTACAGCTTAGTTAGGCCTAACACAAAAAA
>Ga0307510_10008770_pt1 | contig 12052 bp, 11 predicted proteins | sample 12_EM_MG_FD_207224 | JGI IMG/M metagenome (GOLD analysis project Ga0307510, IMG submission 207224) | Populus trichocarpa ectomycorrhiza microbial communities from riparian zone in the Pacific Northwest, United States - 12_EM | ecosystem: Host-associated > Plants > Roots > Unclassified | place...
TTCCAGCCATTCTAGTTCGACCCAATGTCCTAGTAACATGGTCTGGGTCCAGGTCTCCCAGAACAAGGCAATTTGCTAGAACTGATGAAGTTTCCTAGAACTGATGAAAATTTCTAGCTCTCCTCACTGGCAGTCTCTATAGTATCGACAATGGTATCTTTAAGATCTTGGTTACCACCGGTGATAGTACTATCCACCTCAGGCTGACTTTGATAACTGTGACAACACGAAGTGAAACAACAACAGTGCAGTGTGAATGCTTGAGATATTGAATGAGTTTGAGGCATACAAAAGGGCCCAACTTGAAGCATGAGAGCGAAGCAGCCAGCAGCAAATGTAGTCCATGACCCAAGTGTCCAATTCCAGGGGTACAAGATTCAGAGAGAGTGACACTTTTGAAAGCCATGGTTTTGAAGCGATACTCTCGCCCTCCAAGTCGTTCTATGCCAAGACGTTCAACTAGGGGCGCGAGGGTGGTGGAGAAATCATCGTGAACACCATCCGAGTCCTATGGGAGAAATACGAAAAGTTCCGGAGCGCGGGCATCGGGAACCCCTTGGCAAGGTGGTATATACCGCGCACCTTCTGCCTTGCGACTGAGAAGCCCCAAATGGTGGTGCAAGTCGCCACGCCCTGGATAGTACTTGGCAACAACATGAGCATACCAGTCACACGCGATCCTCCGCCAGTGGTCCTTCTCGGGTTCAAGTTCCATCAGCCTTGCTGTGATGATACTGACACCTGGAGTGAGGGAATGTAGACGTGCAGGGAGCTTTTCGCTGCTGCTAGTGGTTGTGCTCAGAGTATTATGGGAGAGATAAACATTATTGATAGACATAGACCCGACAGGCGACAAGCAAAGCCTGTTGATCACAGCGGCTGTAGTCAACAAAGATGGAGTGCAGTGTGACCAGGTATCATGGCGGTAATGATGATGCAATATCGCACGAGCATAGTAGTACTGCCGGTTTCTCTCACCATTGATGATGGTGTCATCAAGGTCTTGGTTACTGCCGGTGCAGTCATACCGACTTTGCATGGCACAGCGCATAAGGCAACGCAACAGAGCCTGAGGGCGAGCGCATGCACCCTGTAACTCATTATTAGTAGTTGGTCATTACAATGGCCAGAGATCAAGTATAATGGTGCAAGTATACCCAAAAGAAGATTGACATCGTGTATTGCATACAGGACAACAGTAGCGTACAAACTGCTAATAGATCTCCAATTTCAGCCCCCCCCCCTCCCCTCCTCCAACCATAACATTGAAGGTCATAAACAATACAACCCAACCCTACCCAAGACATCAATATTGGACAGTATGAAGTGGTTACATGTCCGGACATACAGTACCTCCCATTCATGGTGACAGTTAACACGTAGGGAGTAAGAGATATTTATAGTGCGACAGAGGGGATGCCAAGACAGAAGAAGGCTGGAAGGTGAGGTCTGCGATGCTAAGAGGATAGCATGGCAGAGTGGGGAGCGCGTGTATGGTGGTGAGCGATGCATGCTAAAAAAGTTAAAGTCAGAACTAATTAGTGGGTTGTAAAGAGGAAACATATGGGCAATGCAACACAGCGAGGTGGAACTTGGAAGAATAAAATGAGTGTGGGTGGTGGTGTCATCAGGTTGCAATGGTGGTGAAGTTGTACATTTTGAAAGGGAGGGTAGTGACTTGGGGGAGAGGAGAGGGCAAAGGAGACTGCATTTTGAACCCCCATCAATTTTCAACTTATGCAACTGCAAGTGCTTGAAAGTGCCTAGACTGTTCCACATGTTGGAAACACTAGGCATCGGAGTTTATGAGTGGTAATTCAAATTCAGGATCCATGCGCGACATGCTGTTGCTGGTGTGTCATGCCGAGGAGTAGCAAGGGACAGAGAATGGAGAGATCATCTCATGGTGTGCGCAGTTTCTCTCCAAAGAGACAGATAGGAAATATACTAGCCTGGAGGAGAACTGAGCATGGGCACATCAGGAATGTGTAAATAGGGCAGAGGGGAGAGCCACAGGAGTATGAAAGCTGCATGCCAGTGGGAAGAACGCCTTCAGGGTCCTGCACAAGGCATGGGTAGAAATTTCAGCAGGAGAGGCCTGGCCGCTGTGGAAGGTTGTTCTGAGGCATGCTTTCACTGTGAGGCTCGGGTAGTAAGTGTTTCAGCAGGAGAGGTTTGATCATGGAAGGTCGTTCTGAGGCACTGTCCCTGACCGTCCAAGGAATTTGGGAACTGCTGATCACAATGCCGGATCTTGATCCTTAACAAATGCATTAGCACCTCAGGCTGTCACAGTTCTCAGAATGGCGACACTTTACCCAGAATGTGTGAATCTTGCCACACAATGTACATTATACTTCTCATTGCTCTGCTACGCCCATCATGCAGTCGACATTGAGGCACCTCACTTGTCCACACCCTAACTGTCCATCAACATTCAAGAGCCAACATGGTCATACATATCACATCTGCGCGATACATCTCAACACCCACAGCTATACAACCAATGTTGAATCCCAGAATGAACAGGAAAATGGGTACCATCATATTGACGATCCAGTCGATGGCGCCACGCAGTCCCCAGACACTGAGAGCACGGGCCTACTGCCTAATCATGAGATCAATGACCCGGGATGTGCACTACCACAGAGGATAGAACATACTCACTTGAATGGTATGTTCGCATGAACCTCTGAATCCTTGAGCATTCCCTGAAACATTTGAACCGACCATCAGCACTTCCATGTGATCTAAATGGAAATTCCTTGCTGCCAGGTGCACCACCACCTGCCAGAGAAACGCCACAACCAGGAGATTGGACGCCTTTCGATAGTGAAGTCCAATTTCAACTTGCCAATCTTATTTACCATCGGGCAGAGCTTTCTGCATCCAACATCGATGCACTCCTTGAAATATGGGCCCAGTCTGTCCATGATTTGGATGCCTTTGCACCGTTCAAAAATCATGACGATATTTATGTGACAATTGATTCATCTGTTCTTGGGGATGTCCCCTGGCAGTGTATGGTTACTGAAGTGCCTGAAGATGTCGATCAGCGCATGCAAAGCTGGATGCAGACTAGTTACAAGGTTTGGTACTGTGATCCAGAAATCGTGGTGTCAAACTTGCTGAGCAACAGTGATTTCAATGGGCAATTTGATCTGTGTCCATATGTTGAGCTTGATGCGAATGGAAAGCATCAATGGAGCAATGTAATGTCAGGAAACATTGCCTGGTGGCGGAGTGTAAGCAGATCGATCTTTACATTGAGGCAAGTTAACGAATCAGGAAGCTACAGGATGAAATTTCCATGACAATCCCTAATTCGGAAGGTGCAATGTACTGCCCAATCATCCTTGGGAGCGATAAGACCACAGTTTCAGTTGCAACTGGTCATGTGGAGTACCACCCTCTGTATTTATCCATTGGTAATCCACACAATACCGTCCGACGTGCACATAGGAACGCAGTTATACCGATTGCCTTTCTTGCTGTCCCGAAGTGTATGTGATCATGCTACATCTCATTTTTAACACAAGTTGAATGTATGCCCTCCGAGTCCAGGTGACCGCAGTCATGATGGTGGCCCCAGATTCTGAAAATTCAAGCATCAACTGTACCATGCATCAATTGCAGCCGTCCTACAGACACTGTCGCAAGCGGTACTCGCGCCCCCCAGTCTCAGCTACAAACCTGTAACTTCAGTACCACGTGACCGTGGGAACATATCACATGACCCTACATGTGATCCATCATGTGACCCCTTCGCCATTCATACATCACGTGACTTATCAGCATGTGACCCTGGGAACCTACGACCCCATGACCCTGGGAAGATAACACATAACCTATCAAGGAATGGGTCATCAACAATGTCACCTGACAAGACGTGCTTTGGACGCGCGTCTAACCTGTTGATCAACACGTGGCAGATCGTGGGAATGATCAACAAGGCGCGTCCACTAAACAATCAACGAACACGCGACGCGACTCGATCAACAAAGACGCGACTCATTAGGGCTAGACCCTAATTGAGATGTATAATGTAATCCGCAGTTACTGCGCATCGACTGCACAGTCCCCTGTTACCTGTAATTGTACCTACCCTAAACTGCACACAGACCACCCTGTATTAGTATATAAGACCTACGAATTTAGGTGAACAGTCCTTAGACTGTTCTCTTGTCAATCCCTACACTGGAGCCTTTCAAAGCTCCCTCATCGTCAGCAGCAATCCGCCTGTCGTCTTCCACAGTCTACTCCGTCCCTCCTCTCTTAGCTTTCTGCCTCTTCCTCCTCAACGTCTCCTTGCTGCTCCTTTGGATCAGTCACCTTCAACTCCGCGCCGTCGTCGAGTCTCGCTACCCATAAAGTAGTGAGTTCCCAACATTAGAACAGTCTCTTAAAGTTGAAGCTGACTGTTTGGAAGTGTCCTCCCCTTCCATCTCCGTCGCCTCTTGGTCCGACTTGAACGCCGTCTATCAGGAGAACTCCGCCGCTGCCCTTGAGGTCGTCAACAACGTCCTCAACAGTCCCCACAACACTTGGAATTACCCAAGTCCCGGAAGCCCCCATCTCCAGTACCCCCCCAGTTCCACATTGTCCCCCGTCGTCCCCTGGTTGCCCACCGTTGCCTCCAGCCCTGAGTTTATCGTCCCTGGCTTCCCCTTCCTTGCACCCACTGGTCCTGGTCCCTATGATGAGTACAGCCCACAGTCCCCACGGTACTCCACCTCGTTTGCCGACACCGGCATCACCCTCGTCAACCCAGACACCCTTGAACCCACCCCCATTGATATTGACCCCTACGTGGTCTGCTTGCCATCACCACCTACTCCCGAGCCCACTGCGGAAGCACTTCGCGCCACTGCCGAGTTCGACCTTGAGCAACTTGGAGAAGAAACTGCTGCCCACGTTGTCCGCCTCGCCCAGGAAGAACTCAACTCCCTCCTTCCCCCGCTCAACCAAGACAGTTGGAGCCACTTTCAGCTCACAGGTGACTTGGTCAACCATGTCTCACTCAAGGACATCCCCCTCGAGAATATCCCCCCGCCCGTCGTTACCGCTCCCGTCACCACTGTCGCTTCCCCCGCCCCGCCGTCGCCCGCTCCTCTCCCTGTCCCGGTATTTTACCCAACAGTCGACGTCAGCCCCTTCGAGTACCTCTTTGCCGCCCCACCTTGCCTCCCTGCCAACGGCCACCCTCATCAGTACACAGTCCACTATGAGCAGGGTCGTCACATTTGGTTTTCATCCGAGGAACTTATCAACAGTCAATTCCTCAACCATATCCCCCGGGCCCAAGACCTCGACACCAACGCACCCCCATACTTCGTCACTCCCTTCCGCGCCGACGCCCATCACTCCATCCACGTCCACTCCGACAGCGCCCTTCCCCCAGTCCACATCTGTGCCAAAGTAGGCAAGCACCTGTGGTCCCCCAATTTCCCCTTTGGTTACATCAAGACCACCTTCTTGGACTCGATTAAGTTTGTTTTCTCACGTTTCCCTCCCCTTTGGCTCGCTCACTTTGAAGGAGCCCTCGTCCCCCTTGTTGCCTACGACTTTTTAGACGGTCGTACAGCCATCCTTTGCGGTCACTTACATTTCACAGAGCAAGGGATTCTTTTTGTTAACTGGAGCACGCGTATTACAGACTTGCTTCGTACGGACCCCCAGTTTTCTTGTTTCGTGCCTACCCCCCGTGTCCTTGCTAAACCGTTTGATTTCATTACACCACCTTCAGAAAACCCTTTGTAATACTTATTAGTAAGTTACAAAGGACTTATTCGGTGTAAATAAATCAGAGGTTTATTCAACTCTTTTCGTTGTTTTGTCTTAAGTGGCAAATTTTCGTGAAGAAATCTTAAGACAAACTTATTCAAGAATCGCCAATCTCCAGGAACAAGTCCAACTTACGTATTGGAGCGAACATCACTTGGTTCCTCAAGATCTCTTAGATATCCTCCCCTTTGGTCGCCTCTTCAGTGCTCAACACTTTTATCATTACATTGATTACCAACTTGTTGACATCCTTAACGCAGCAAGACGTTGCACTGCATATTGGCAACTCTCTGGCGCTCACAACTTTGACCAATCTCCAGCCACCCAGATCTCTTTGTTCTACAATGAAACCTTCCTCTGGCACTACTTCATCTTATCACACAGGCCGGAAATTATCACGCGGATCCAAGCCAGACACAGAATTAGATTTCTATCTAGATTTCATGTGTCGGAAACCAAAGTTGAAGTGGAATTTAATGAAATTCGACTCCAGACAAACCCAAGCGGAGAATTCACTTCAACTAACTTGTACCAATTCGTCTACAGCGACGAACGCATCCTCACGTATCAGTGGAACAACTGCGCCTGGACCACAGATCTCCTTACCCCCCACACTAGTCTCATCGACCCCCCTTCCGGTTTTACCCTCCCCATCACCCAGCCAAATACCCAGGGAAGAGATACCGAATACCTGGAACGTTTCCAGCATATCCTCTTGGAACCAGATCTTCTCTCACTCGATTCATCCTATCATGACAGTGTGGACAGTACACTACCCCCTACTTTGGTTGGTACCCCTCAATCCAGTCCCCCAAGCACACCTGAGTCGGTATATCGGTGTGCCCAAGAGATCACCTTTTCGAACGACAACCTGGATCTTTGTTTCTGCGGAATCGACCTTTGTCGTTGTGATAGCCGTTACCCCGGAACTCCCCCCACCCTGCTTGGAATCCACCTTTGGGACCCCCGATTCTTCAGAACAGGACCTATAGAAGGTCTCCACTACAACCGACAATCTGGCCAGTCCACGTCATAGGAGAAATCACTCAGCCCCAGCCCAGGAACAAGGACACTTCATACCCTCTAACGAAAGAGGAAGGCATAGACTCCGTTGCACCCAGAACTTCGTTGAACGACGACCCCAGCCCGTTCCATCGCCCCAAGTTTATAGAGAACCAACCCCACCCCTGAACCCTTTTACGGTACCAGTAACACACCACATCCAGGAAGTCCTACACAGACCATATAACACGTTACCAAGAATCGAACAACCACTCCCCCCTACGCCACATAGTCACCACACCAGCGTCTCAGGAAATTCAGATCTAGTTGGAGCCACATCACAGATCTACCTACCAGAAGTTATCTATCTTGGCGTCACTGCTCCTACAAGAAATCGCACAGAGCTCCACATCTTCAAACAACATTGTTTGTTCCTCCTACAGAATCATACTGAGAAACACATTAGCCACCCATTGACAGAGTTACAGACTATCACTCCGCATATCGGGGCCTTTAATAAATTCTTTTGGAAATACTGTACTTCAATCACAATCAATGGTATTCTAGAAGATTATAGAGGCATTACCCATCATAGTGATACTAGAACTCCTTGTCTGGTTAAAGTGTGTACGATTTTCTACAGTTGGGATAACCCCAGTTACACAGTCACTCTTGCATGACCTTGTGGCAAATTATCCTTGATAACTTTCCAACTGAAGACCAACTAGAACTTACAGAAGAAGAACAGGCGTATATACCAGTCTACGCCACTAACGCCTTTGCTGCAAACCATAAAGACACTAGGTGTCTTTTTGCCTGTTTTCTAGAACCTGCTATCTGGTGTAAAGGAACAGGAACTAGCTGGAACTTTACTTCAGATAACTCAGAACTTACCACAAGGAAATTTTGATTCCTCATTACACACCTTGATGAAGTTGAAAACTTCGACTTTATACAATGAACCGCTACCTACAACGGCAAACAAATCAAGTGGGATACACTATACTCCGAGTGGAAGTACCTCAACAACCGGAAGGTACATTTCCAAAGTCCTACTACTTCTGAAGCAGAAGAAACCAAGCCTTCTATCCCTGGGGAATTCAACGAAAGCAATAAATCTGAAGAATCAGATAACTCAGAACAATCCGACGAAGAATCTACACACAGTAAATCCTCCACTGACGAAGACACACTCAACGTTAGCAACTTACTACAAGAAGCTGAAACAAGGATCGTTGCTACTCTCCAGAAACTTACCAGTCGCCCTAGTACCCCAAGTCCCCAAGGAACCCCGTCCCGTCCAACAAGTATGCTTCCTGGAAGCTCCAAACTTTCAATACCAGAAGAAAGTTCACTTCCTACTCCACCCGTGTCCAAAGGCAAAGCAAAGGAAGAACTGTTACCCCAGACCCTTGCCAGCTCTTTGAGATCCTTGCAAGCCGCTCCAGTACCCGCCGCAACCCAGCCAGAAACACCACCTGTACCAAAGGGAAACCCCAAGGGAATACCACCACAGATCCCTCCTCACCAGCCACGTTCAGGAAGAACAGGCCCACCACAGAGACCACCTAGTCCCCCAGCACCACCCCCACCCCCAGTTATTATGGCAGGAAACGTCGCGACTCCCAAACTCTTGGGAAGTACCCCTGATCCCTATGATGGGAACCCAACAAAGGCCCAAGCCTTTTGGAACACCCTGGCCAACTATTATACAATGAATGACGCAGTCTACAATACTGACAACAAGAAAGTACCAGCAGCATTAACCAATTTCAAAGCTGGTACTTGTGGAGGAGATTGGGCCAGCGACTGTATCGCTGACACTTTAGCAGCCAATCCAACCAATTATGGGACATGGATCCAGTTCCAGACCACTTTCCAGAAGCAATTCATCCCTCCCCAAGTCCAACAAGAAGCTATTAAAGGGATGCATGACACATACATGGGCAACCGAGAATTTAACGACTGGTACCAAGATTGGACCCAACACGCTTGACGATCAGGAGTCGATGACAATACAAAGATGTATGCATTCTGGCGATGCATTAACTTGGCACTCCAACAGAAACTAGTTGCCCTATCACCCCAACCAGCCACACTCCCAGATCTTGTTGATAAAGCTCGAGACCTGGATCGTTCCTTCCGCATGTTTGCACCACGATCCTATACACCCTCCACGGGAGGAGGACGCGGAAGAGGTCGTTTTACCCCTCGAATTTGAGCAATTGAAGAAGAAGAACCTACCGCGGAAATAAATGTAACATGTGGACACAGTCAATTTCAAGGACGTAGTTGTGGAACCTCGTTTCGTCAAGGAAAGCTCTCCCCCAAAGAAAGGGAACGCCGCTTCAGAGAGAAACTCTGCATGTACTGCAGCAAACCAGGACACATCGCCACCAACTGCAATCTAGGCAAATGCCCCAGGACCTCGTTACGTCAAATGGACTCTATCCCGGAAGATAACATGGATAAAATGAGTATCCATGATAATGTGGAAGCAAACAAGCTGTCCACCAATCGTTTTGCACCTATCGTCGATATGAACGTCATGGACGCCACCCTCAAGACACTGTCCGTCTTCAATATGGACCTCCTGGACATTGATGTGGCCCACATCAATCACTTGTCTTTTTAGTGCACTCTCCTGTTGCATTATCAGTGAGAGTTGTACCACCATCCCGTTGTAATTCTAGCAATCTCCGAAACCTCCAAGTTCCCAAGACTCCCCATGTACCAGTAAATACGATTCGAAATATACGTTCCCCGTCAATTCGGGTTAAAGTTCGAATCGTATGCCACAGGAGAAAAATCGATGCTCATGCAATACTTGACAGTGGAGCCGAAGGCGTCTACTGTAATATCTCGTTTATCAATGTACATAAGATCCCCATGACTACACTCGCGAAACCAATTTACCCAAGAAATGTCGATGGAACCATGAATAAACAAGGACCAATCCGCCATACTGCCATCCTGCAAATGGAGATGGGCGAAGAACACAAGGAAACTACAGAAATGGCTGTAACCAACATCAGACGGCATGACATACTCCTAGGAACCGACTGGTTCAGGGCACACAACCCCCAGATAGACTGGGCAAAGAACAACTTACGCCTCGACCGCTGCCCCACCTCTTGTTACCCAAATCATCCGGACGAAACATCGGAACTTGTGCAACTCCTTCCAACAGAAGAATTGGAAGCCCACTACGATGATCTCCTTGAATCCAACTACCAGGGCATAGATCCAACACAATGCATTATGGCCCATCTACATGGAGAATACAATGACATGATAAGTGAATCGGTGGTTTCGCCCACGATGTCACCATCCAAGAAGAGCATAGTTGCGTCACAGCGCAATATGGCTAAATACGAACTGGTGGTTACACCCACGGTGTCGATTACACAAAGAAACGGACCAGTGGTTACGCCCACAGTGCCTCCCAAGACAGCGTCACGGAACGCTACTCCACAACCCACAACAGCGTCACGGCACGCTCCTATACAAGCAGAACCGGTGGTTTCACCCACGGTGTCTTACATGAGTGCGCATTGGCATGCACTTAATTACCCTGAACTGGTAGTCGCTCGAACTACGGTGTCAACTACTCTGGCCAAAGCAGAACAACCAAAGAATGTCGAAATACCCCCCGAATTCCGTCGATACGACAAAGTCTTCTCAGATGAGGAAGCACAGCGACTACCCAAGCACCAGCTGTGGGATCACAAGATCGACCTTATCCCAGGCATGGAAATGAAGAAAACCACAGTTTATCGTCTTACACCTATCGAGAAAGTCGCCCTTAAAGAATACATTGAAGATGGCCTAAAACGAGGCACACTCCGTCGATCCGAAGCACCCCACGCATGCTCCTTCTTCTTCATCAATAAGAAGGATGGCAAACTACAACCAGTACAAGACTATCGCCCACTGAATGCAATTACTGTTAAGAATGCGGCTCCAATCCCACTGATCCCCGAACTCGTCGACAAATTATTGGGAGCGTGATTCTTCACCAAGTTAGACGTACGATGGGGATATAACAATATCCGAGTACGTGAAGGCGATGAATGGAAAACGGCCTTCAAGACACCCATGGGATTATATGAATCCACAGTCATGACCTTCAGACTATGCAATGCACCCGCGACATTCCAGACCTTCATGGACATCGAATTTGGTCCATTAATCAAAGGAGGACATATAGTCGTCTACCTTGACGACATCCTTATCTATGCAACCACGATCACGGAACTCATCTATTGGACACACCAAGTTTTCCAACTTTTACTCAAGTTGGACCTCTACCTTCGACCCGCCAAATGCTCTTTCAATCAAACATCGGTTGAATACCTCGGACTAATCATCTCCGAAGGCGAACTACGCATGGACCCCATGAAACTCAAGGCAGTGCAAGACTGGCCTAAACCAAAGAAAGTCAAAGACATACAGCAATTTCTAGGATTTTGCAACTTCTATCATCATTTCGTGCAAGATTACTCCACATTGGCACGACCTCTCTTCGACCTTACAAAGAAGGATACACCATGGGCATGGACCCATTTACAAGAAACCGCAGTTACTGCGTTACAGCACGCACTCACCTCCGCGCCGGTCTTAATCCTACCGGACTACAACAAACCATTTACCTTGATTACCGATGCCAGCGACTATGCCACGGGCTCAATTCTAGAACAAGACGATGCGTTAGGATGGTTGCACCCAGTCGCTTTTTACTCCAAGTCCCTCCAGCCAGCCGAACGCAACTACGAAATACATGACAAGGAACTCCTGGCTATCATTCATGCTCTCAAGCATTTCCGTCATTACCTCCAAGGCAGTGCCCACCAGACAAAGATATTTTCGGACCACACAAACCTCAAATACTTCACCACGAAACAAACGCTCACACGTCGCCAAGCGCGGTGGTCCCTATTCCTTGGCACTTTTTACTATGTTATCATCCCCAAGCCTGGCAAAATTAACAAGGCAGATGCGCTGTCCAGGCATCCAGATTATAAAGAAGGGATAGCATCCAAGAATGCGGAAACAATTTTGCTCACACTGGAAAAATTCCTACTCAAGCCAGAGCAATTCCATATACGGGCACTACATAACATGGCAATTCCTACGGGAATCAACGAAGAGCTCAAGGAAGCTATACAAGAAGCAATAAAGACAGACACATTGACAGGCCAGAAACTCAAAGATATCCTCACTAGTGGCCCAAGACAAGTAAACAAAGGATTACAAGAATGGAACT
>Ga0307510_10008771_pt1 | contig 12050 bp, 11 predicted proteins | sample 12_EM_MG_FD_207224 | JGI IMG/M metagenome (GOLD analysis project Ga0307510, IMG submission 207224) | Populus trichocarpa ectomycorrhiza microbial communities from riparian zone in the Pacific Northwest, United States - 12_EM | ecosystem: Host-associated > Plants > Roots > Unclassified | place...
GAACGCGACAAGGGGCACCCAGGACGAAAGAAATGAAGAGATATCAAAAATGTTCTTTAACAGCTTGCCTGAACTATATCGTTTACTGAACACCGACATACAGGCTACTTTTGACGGCGACCCTGCTGCCAAGAGCGAGTTTGAGGTGATAAGGGCTTATCCGGGTTTTTATGCCATATCATTTTACCGCCTGGCCCATGCGTTGTACCAATTGGGGGTACCGCTGATACCACGTATACTTACCGAATATGCGCACTCTAAAACAGGTATTGATATACACCCTGCTGCACAAATAGGTGAATATTTCCATATTGACCATGGTACAGGCGTTGTAATTGGCGAAACCTGTATAATAGGCCAGCATGTGAAGCTTTTCCAGGGGGTGACATTAGGTGCATTAAGCGTGAGCAAAACGCCTGCACATAAACAACGCCATCCAACCGTTGAGGATGATGTAGTGATTTATGCCGGGGCAACCATCCTTGGCGGTCGTACAGTGATAGGCGAGGGCAGCATCATCGGTGGTAATGTGTGGCTCACCAAATCCGTCCCGCCTTATTCAAAGGTGTATCACACCCACGAGGTAAGCTTGCTGAAAGAAAAACTAAAGGAGTGATTGTGGTTGATTAAGTTGATTGGGTTAAGTCGCTGATTAAGTTATAAATCTCTAAACCTAATCCAACTCAATCAACCTAATCTAACTCAATCAACTTAATCCAACTTAACCAACAAACTACCAATTAAAAACAATGGCCGGTATAATTGATCTGATAGGCAATACGCCTCTCGTCGAATTAAAAAAATTAAACCCAAACCCCAATGTTACCATTTACGCTAAGCTGGAGGGCAATAACCCCGGCGGAAGCGTAAAAGACCGTGCATCACTTAACATGATCCGCAGCGCTATTGAACGTGGCGACATAAAAGCCGGGACCAAACTGGTAGAAGCTACCAGCGGTAATACAGGTATTGCCCTGGCCATGATCGCCTGTTTATATGGCCTCGAAATAGAACTGGCATTGCCATCAAACGCTACCAAAGAACGTACGCTTGCTATGGAAGCCTTCGGAGCTAAGGTTGTTTTGCTGGATGGGATAGAGGCCTGCCGTGATTATGCCGAGGCAAAAGCAGCCACGGGCGAGTATTTTATACTGAACCAGTTTGCCAACCCTGACAACTACCTGGCGCACGTTAAAACTACCGGTCCTGAAATATGGCGTGATACAGATCATAAAATCACCCATTTTGTAAGTGCTATGGGTACCACAGGTACTATTATGGGCTGCTCCAGGTATTTTAAGGAACAAGACGAGAACATACAGATAGTTGGCTGCCAGCCTACCGAGGGTTCGTCTATTCCGGGTATCAGGCGCTGGCCCGAAGCCTATCTGCCAAAAATATTTGATCCCTTGCGGGTGGACAGGGTAATGGACGTTACCGAAGCAGAAGCAATAGAAACAACCCGCAAACTTGCAAAAATAGAAGGTATATCGGCTGGTATGAGCAGCGGAGGAGCGGCTGCAGCAAGTATAAGGCTGGCCCGGGAGCTAAAAGAAGGAGTGATTGTGTTTATTGTATGCGACCGCGGCGATCGTTATTTGAGCAGTAACCTGTTCGGATAAGTCTTGGTTATTAACATTTTTGCCAGAACATGGCGTATTTTAATATAAATGTTGAAAAAATAATTAGAAAATAATAAGAAAATATTAGTCTGTTTACCCGATAGACTTTATATTTGTATAATTCATTAATTATCAATCTAAAACAAAAACCTCGTTCTTTATGATTTAATTATGAGTTCAGTTAATTATTGAGAAGAAGAGAGAAAGCCCCAAACTTTCTCTTTTTTTATGGAATTTTTTTCGCCAAAGTAAATATTATAATACCTATAATGACGGTGTGTGCGCAAACATAATAATATTTTCCTTTTGTTATGATTCTCTGAAATGCTGTCGGACTTCTATTGCAGTAAACCAGTTACCCGCAGCAATTGCGCAAATTGAGTAATATCAAGCGAGCGGTAATGAAAAATAGAATGTTGAACCTTTGCCGCTTTCACTTTCTACCCATATTTCGCCGTTATGCCGTTTAATGATTTCCGAGCTTAAATACAAACCGATGCCAAAACCGGAAATGTGCTTCGTATGACTTGTTTCAACACGGTAATAACGGTCAAATATCTGGCCGAGATCCTGCGGTTTGATCCCCATACCCTCATCATTCACGCTCACGATCACCATTCTTCCGCGAGTTTGGCAGTGAATACTAATCAGCTTTCCCCTTGGCGAATACTTTATAGCATTGCTTACCAGGTTGGAAACCACCGAACTAATCTTATCCCGGTCAGCGTTGACTGTTACATGGTCGCATCCTTCCAGGCTAAAAGTATGGGTGCTGATCAGCCTGGTTTCGTCCAGTATTTCCTGCAGCAGGCGGCCCAGTTCGAAGGTCTGTTTTTCAATGAGCATCTTACCTGCTTCCAGCCGCGAGATATTCAGGAAGCCGTTGATCATATCGGTCATCCTTTTAACCTGTCTTGTCGCCTTTTCCATAGCCCCGGACATAAAACGATCATCGCTATTCTTTAATTTAGCATGCGACACCTGGATAATAGCAGATAAGGAAGTGAGCGGTGTTTTCAGCTCATGGCTCACCATGCCGATGAAATCGTTTTTCCTGGCCTCATTCATTTTGCTTTCGGTAATATCCCGTGCTATTTTTGATAAGCCGATGATATTATCCTGTGCATCTTTTATCGGTGAGATGGTTAAAGAAACATCCAGGAGCCTGCCGTCTTTGGTGACCCTTTTCGTTTCAAAATGCTCCACCCGCTCTCCGCTTTTTAAACGGGACAATATCAGCGGCTCTTCGTCCTGCCGGTCGGCAGGGATGAGCTTGTAGATCGTTTCACCAATCATTTCCTCTGCGGTATAACCAAACATACGTTCTGCCGCAGCGTTCCAGCTTGTAATCACACTCTCCAATGTCTTACCGATGATCGCATCATCTGATGAATCGACGATGGCCGCCAACTTTGCGCTTCTTTCTTCAGCCTGTTTAATAACAGTAATATCAATGGCCATCACCAGTCCCAGTTCTACTTCGCCCTGGTCATTTTTTAGCGGTACCAAATGCACAATATAGTATTCGCCGGTTGCGGCCCTGCGTTCTACTGAAATTTTTTCGCCAGACATCATCCTGTCATACAGGTGTTTGGAGGCGTTATACCGTTCGGTTTGACCTATTTCTGTCGGGTGCTTTCCTTCATAATCATCCCGGTTATACTCCATCTTGTCCATCAGGTCGCCCTCAACCATAACGTACCGGTGATTTTTATCGATAACAATTACCACCGAGTTGGGTATATTTAAAGCAATGGACCTGAACAATCTCTCGCTCCGTTGCAGACTTGCATGGGTCTCGGTCAACTCTTCATTGGTGGCAGCGAGCTCCTCATTTGCAGATGCGAGTTCCTCATTCGCGGCTGCAAATTCCTCATTAGTGGCAGCCAGTTCTTCATTTGTAGTAGCCATCTCCTCGTTTAGCGCCTGCAGCTCCAACGTTTTCTCATCTAACTTTTGACGTGTGCTCTCCAGCACCCATACTGCTACCCTGGTTACCTTACCATCTATGTTTTTTACCGGGGAATAAATAAGGGTTACTAATGCCGGTTCCTTTTCACCGTGCCTGACCAGAATGAGTTCTGTCCCATTAGCATAATAAGTTTGGCCCTCTTTAACTGCATTATTCAGGGCAGCTTCATCATTGAACCTGGCTTCTGCAAAGGCGTCCCAGTAAAATTTTCTATAAATCGCATCCTTTGGCTTACCGGTTGCCTCAAGAAAATGATGATTCACAATTTCGCAGGTCAGCGTGGCCGCATCCAGTATGCAAATACCAACGGGTGCATTCAGCACGAAATTATGCAGATCATCCTCGTTTGTTATTTGCATGGTTATAGGTAATAGTCTATTAAAGATGATTCTAACTGAGCGGTTTAAAGAGATATACAAAAAAACAATATGTGTTGTTTGCTGAATATGAATATAAGATGTGCTAACATCCTGGAGAACTTATACTCAGGCACAATAAATTTTATCGGGTGTATCAGACAACCTTTTTCCTTCGTATTTGTTATAAGGAATAATGCGATCAGAAATGGTTGTATGCCTTTTAAATAATTAATTAGGGGAGAATAGCCGGGTGTTAAGCCTGGCTATTCGTTTTAATAGGAGGTTTTACTTCTTTAATTGAAGATCGATCAGCTTTTCCAACTGATCCAGACTTTGGTTAAGGTAGCTGATATCCCCCGATATTTTGGATACAGTAATCCCGCCCTCAATCATCGCAATCATCAGCGAGGCAAATGCAGGTACATCAACACCTTCTTTGATCTCGCCTGAGCGTATGCCCTGGTGTATAATAGCTGATATGCTGCGATGCCAGCTGCCTACTGCATCGCTCACTTTTTTCTTTAGTCCATCATGTGTGTCGTCAGCCTCAACACCCGTGTTAACAATAGCGCAGCCTGCTGATAATGTAGGATTAAACAGTCCCTTGCGATAAACATTGATATAGGCCTGCAATTTGCCCAGTGCGGTAGTATCATTGATTTGCAATGCCCTTACGCGCTGCACCATGCGCTGCAGATTGTAATCAAATGCGGCCAGGGCCACCTCGTCTTTATTCTCAAAATTACCATATATAGCCCCTTTGGTCAGACCGGTGGCCTCGGTCAGGTCAGACATTGACGTGCCTGCATATCCTTTGCGGTTAAATAGCGGCGCCGTCTTCTCCACTATAAATTCCCTTGTACGCTCTGCTTTTCCCATATACAAATATATAAAAAATACCGATAGGTATATATATTATATTCGTTTTATTTTGGTTGATTGAGTTAAGTGGTTGATTAAGTTAAATGGGTAATCAATTTCTGAATTTTAAACTTAATCCAACTCAGTCTAACTTAATCAACTCACTTCACTTACTACCAACTATCAATTTATCCAGTTTCTTTTTCGTATCCGGGTTATCTTTAATTTTTAATGCTTTTGTATAATATTCAATGGCCTTTGCTTTGTTCTTCTGGTTATCATAATAATCGCCCATGCTGTCGTACACGTTTTGGCTATCAGGGTAGTTTTTTATGTTCAGGTCAAACATTGCATAAGCGCGATCGGGCATTTTTATTTGTAATAAATAATATCCCATTTGGTTCAGCAAATCTTCGGGTGGCAAAATAGTATAACCCATCCGTTTAGATATAGTAGCGTAATGACTGCTGATCATAGATTCTACATCAATTTTCGTTTTTGGATCCACTATCGTACCCTGGAAACCGGGAGGGAAATCATAAAAGTTGAACAAAAAATGCAGCCCATCATATTCGGCAATCAGCGGTACCGATCCATGGCTGTCAGTATTGTAATATTTGTAGCTCCAATTAAGACCATTTTGCGGGTTCTGTTGTAATATGTTTTTTAGTGCAAGTATAGATCGTATATGCCCGGTTGTGCCTGAAGTATCCCTTTGCACTTGCAGCGTATCAATCCCTGCGGACATAGTATTGGCAATGGCAAGGAACAGGCTTTTTCCTTCAAATTTTTTCTGCTTAAATACTTCACGGGCCTGGTTTAATAGTTTCCTGCTGTCCCACCACATGCTGGGATCTATCACCACATAAGAGTTGAACATATCTGTATGATTGATCACGATGTTCATCGCTGTTAAGCCACCGAACGAATGACCCACCAGCATTTTGTAAGGTGTGGTATGATAAACTGAATCAATATGCGGCATTAGTTCGGTTTTGATGAAGGAGGTGAAATTTTCACCTCCACCTGAGGTTTTGAAATCATCTGTCTTTTTACCGTCCGGGCCGACCAGCGCATTCGTGGGTGTCAGGTCCCTGGTACGGTCTGTATTGGGGATAGATACGATGATCATCGGTGGAAAAACCGTATTACCGATCACCTCACTCAGCTCATGCACCATTCCGGTAAATGCTGCAAAATTCCAGTCGGCATCCAGCAGATAGATCACAGGATAACGTGTTTTAGCATTGGCATCGTAATCTGCCGGCAGGTATATCCAAACGGTCCGCTTTTCTTTCAGAATTTTGGAGTTAACGCTATCCGTTTTACCGATAACTACCAGGTTGTTTTTGACAGTTTGGGCATGGGCAGCAGTAAATGCCGCCACTAAAAATAGGGAGAAGAAGAGTTTCATGTAGAGCCAGGTTTACTATACTAAGCTATTCATTTTTAGGCATTAATAAAAGTATATTTTATTAACTATTGGATAACATGCTGCCCCAGTAAAAACTGCATTCCATCGTAAGCTGTTTTCATTGGTACTGAGTCGTGGGTGTCCTGATCATAAAATCTGTAGCTGAAGTGCAGGCCATTACCGGGATTTTGCTGGAGTATATCGCCCATTTCAAAAATACTGCGGATATGATTGGTTTGGGCCGATGTGTCTGTGTGCAGATGCGCGATATCTGTTATAGGAGGAACGGTATTGGCGATGCTAAAATATAAGGACTTGCCTTCAAATTTTTCCGTACTCAATAATTCCCTGGCTTCGGTAAGCATCAGTTTATCGTCCCACCACATGCTGGGGTCGCTGGCAATATAGCCGCTAAATATTTGGGGGTGATGCAGAAGGATATTAATAGTTGTTAATCCGCCAAGAGAATGGCCAATCAATGTACGGTGCGATGATACCGGGTATTTTGACTCGACGTAGGGGATCAATTCTTCTTCAATAAATGCAATAAAATTATCTCCGCCGCCGGAGGGTTTAAAACTGCGGGTCCTTTTCCCTTTAGAATCTAACACGGAATGAGTGGGAGTAAGGTCGCGGCTGCGGTTGGTGTTGGGTATACCGATCACAACCATATCCGGGAACACATTGCTGCCATCGGCGTTCACCTGCTGAATAAGTTCCCTGAACGCTGCATAATGTTCATCGGCGTCGAGCAGATAAACTACCGGATAATGCTGTTTATCTATATCCGGATCGTCCTCACCTTTAGGAAGATAGACCCATATAGCCCGTTTTTCATTAAGTATTTTGGAAAAAAGACAATCGTCCTTGCAAATAAAAAGGGATCTGCGCTTAATGATGGTGCGCGCACTGATTATCCCCATTATTATTATCACCACAATGAATATTGCAAGCGCCATAATTGAAATTGAAAAGCTAAACTATGGATTTTAAGTGAAAATTCTGAATCGAACAAAAAAGTAAGAAAAAACACACCTTCCTTTAAACCTTTTTTAACCAGCACAGTCATAATAATAAACAGCAAGAAAATAATTAACCAGCTGATAACCATTTTATTAATTAAAGAATATTGACTTATGGAAACCTTGAAGAACATCAAATCGGAATTACAACATGTATTTGTAAAAGGCGACGCAACCAGCCACCAATTAGCTCACATTTTAGTGCTGCTGGATATACCATTAATGGTTTTAGTGTTGCTTGTTTGTCATTTCGTTTAATCACAAACACGCTTTTACAACAATAGGTTCAAATCGGTGTTAATACAATAACATCGATTACCATTATGGATACCTTAAAACAAACTATATCAAATATCCGGCTCAGTTTTGACGATCTGCAGCAGGATTCGTTTAGAAGAATATTCACCCATATCGATCAGCTTGGCATTAAGCAGGGCGTAGATAAATTGGGGGTAGAAAAATTTATAGAGCAATGTGCGCGTCTATCTGCCACTACCGGTGTTATATCCGGCGGTGGCGGAGCGCTCACAATGGCCATCGGCATCCCGTTCGACCTGCTCAATATGATCACCCAGCAGATCAGGGTGACCTTGGGCATTATCTATTATCACAGGGGCACCTACAATATCGGCTTTGATGAGTTTATATCCATTATGGCTGCCGCTATGCAGGTGGAAGCCGGAATAATGATCACCAAAAATATACTGGAACGCGGCGCCGAAAGGATGCTGCTGCGCCTGGGATCAAAAACAGCTACCCGGCTGATACCTATTGTCGGCGGAGTTATTGGTGGGGTCACCAACTATATGTTCATCAAACGTATGGCCGATTCTGTAAAAAGGATGCAACCACGTTATGAGGCATTGACGGTGCACCTGGATTAATATTCCGCCATTTCCTCATCCACATAACACCATAACCAGCGTTCCCCGGGTTCGGCTGAAATAACTACCGGGTGACCTGCTTCGCGTGCATGTTTGGAGGCATGCTGCATTGGCGAACTATCGCAGCACAGCGTTACCCCACAGGTTTGACAGGTACGCAGGTGTACCCAATTGCCGCCATGCTTGATACACTCTTCGCATACATAGTCTTTTGCATGCTTCAGTTTTTTTATGTCTTGTAAATGTTTACAGGGTTGGTCTTCCATAGCGCTTTTTTTAGGCAAAATAATAAAAATAGATATCTTTCCCAGCCATGGCCCTGCCCACAACATATAGTTTTTGTGACAGGGGTGTAATGCTGAGGTACTCGAGGCACGCGGGCAAAGGTCTCTGCGCTCATCCTTCGAGGGTCTCAGGCTAACACCCACCTTTTAAGATGTAATTATTTATACCTCCGCCAAATACTTATGCACAAAACTTATAGCCATTGATCCTTCGCCTACAGCTGATGCAACACGGTTCATGGCTCCGGCACGCACGTCGCCGGCGGCGAATACACCCGGGCAACTTGTTTCCAATAAGTATGGGTCGCGGTTGAGCTTCCATATTTTTTTGAAGTTGTCATAAGCGGCCAGGTCGCGTCCGGTTTCAATAAATTCTTTATTATTCTTAATAATATCGAGTTTTATCCAGTCAGTATAAGGCTTGGCACCTATGAAAATATAAAGTGCGCCCGCTTCATAATCTTTCTTTTCCTGCGTTTTTATATTGTTCAGCACCAGCTTTTCGAGATAATGGTTACCACAAGCTTCACAGACCTCGGTATTTGACAGCACTTCAATATTCGCTGAATTTTTGATCTGCTCAATCAAATAAGCCGACATGGTTGCTGTCAGATCATCGCGGCGTATGATGATGTACACCGTACGTGCAAATTTAGACAGATACATAGCAGCCTGCCCGGCCGAGTTGCCCCCGCCGATGATGAACACATCCTTGTCTTTGCAGGCATTGGCCTCGGTTGTAGCTGCACCGTAATAAACGCCGGCACCTGTAAAATTGTCCACGCCTTTTACTTCCAGTTTACGGTAGTCTACCCCGGTTGTGATCACCACCGAACGGCTCATAATATGCGGGCCATCATCCAGTATGATCTTTTTATAACCATCCTTCTCACGGATATCATTCACCGAATGCGGCGAAAGGAATTGTGCACCCAAACGTGTAGCCTGGCTAATGGCGCGGCGTGTAAGGTCGGCCCCGCTTAAACCCGCCGGGAAACCTAAATAATTTTCGATGCGGGAACTTGTCCCGGCTTGTCCCCCCGGGGCACGACGCTCTATCAGCAGGGTTTTTAATCCTTCGGACGAGCCGTAAACGGCAGCAGCAAGTCCTGCGGGCCCTGCACCGATGATCACCACATCATAAATATCATTTTGTATTTCCGGTTGCAAGCCAGCTTTATCTGCTATTTGTCTGATGGTAGGCTGGCAGGCACATTCACCGCTCTCAAAAATGATCACCGGCAGGGCCGACCTGTCCAGGTTATTTACCTCAAGCAGATTTTTAGCATCAGGGTTACTCTCGATATCGAACCAGCGATAGGGAATGAGGTTGCCCGCCAGGTAATCCTTTATCTCGTGCGATTTGGGATTATACTGATAGCCCACCAGTTTAATCCCCTTAAAATCGGGTGTATAATGGCTCTGCCAGTCATCTAACAAATCGTTAATCACTGGGTACAGTTTTTCTTCAGGCGGGTTCCAGGGTTTGGTCAAATAATAATCAAGTTGTACCACGTTGATTGCCTTTATAGCGGCCACGGTGTCAGAATAAGCAGTGAGCAATACGCGCTTGGCATCGGGGTATATTTTAATGGCTTTATGCAGAAAATCTACCCCTTCCATTTCTGGCATGCGCTGATCAACCAGGAACATAGCGACAGCGTCTCCGGCATTTTTCATTTCGGTTAATGCCTCCAGCGCTTCATTTGCAGATGTGGTACTGATGATCTTGTATTCGGAATTATATTGCGATTTCAGGTCGCGGTTTATTGCCCGCAACACCTGGGGGTCATCATCTATAGAAAATATAACGGGTTTTGTCATAGTTGTAGTTGATTAAGTTAGAATCAGTTGATTGAGTTGACTAAGTTGGATTGGGTTATCGGATTATCAAACTCAATCAACCACTTAACTCAATCAACTCAAAAACTATCCGTCTATCGGGAAGCATACCACAAATGCGGTATATCCTGGTTCGGAAATTACTTTTATTGAGCCGTTGTGTTGCTGCACTATTCTTTGTACTACTTCGAGGCCCATACCTGTACCTTTCCCCATTTCCTTTGTAGTAAAGAACGGATCGAAGATACGCGATCGTATCTCCTCGGGTATTTCAGGCCCGTCATTTGCAATAGTTACCTGCACAAATTCTTTGTCCCTTTCTGTTTTAATTGTGAGTGTGCCTTTGCCGTTTGGCTCCATCGCATCCAGAGCATTGTCAATTAAATTGGTCCATACCTGGTTCAATTCGCCTATTTGTGCCTTTACTGGCGGCAGGGTTTCGTCAAATTCCTTCACCACGCTAATATTCCCTTTTTTGATCTTATAGATCAGCATCTGGAATGTGTTTTTTATGCCAATGCGGATATCGGCATACTGTTTCTCCTGCCCCTGGTCCATATGGGTATAGGTTTTTACCGAATTTACCAGCGTTGCGATACGCCGTGCCGATTCCCCAATATCCTGCACCATTCTATCAGTGACCAAAAGTGTATTCATCCAATCAAATACCGGTGCTAAATATTGCTGGGGAATATGTTTTTTGAAGGACAGGATATCCTTAGGCTCAATCCCAAATTCTACAAAGTTCTCCGCCAGTTCAGGGTCGTAATCTAACTCCATTTCGTCAAACAGATCGGTTAATTCTTCTTCCTTTTCAGAACGTTCCCGTATGGTAAGATCAATATCTTTGCGGTCGGTTAAGAAGCGGAAAAATTCATGCGTTACAGCATCAACTTCTTCGGGCTCCATCCGGATGGCGATCATAGACTTGAAAGTGTCGGGCTCCAGTTGCAAATGTTTTAGTAATGATTCAGAATCGCGCACAATAGCTGATGCAGGATTGTTTAGTTCGTGGGTCAATCCCGCGGACAGTTTACCCAGTGCCAGCATTTTTTCGTTCTGCTGCTGCAGGGCGGTGAAAGTGCGTACGCGATTTGTCATTACGTGTACCAGGGCCTGGGTGAGCTCAAAATGATTTTTGATCATTTCCTGAATTTTCCCAATAGGGAAAGTAAGTATCTGGGTATCGCCTATAGTCCGGGCATACCCGGTACTTGTAGTGGCCCGCGAGTAAGGCATATACCCGGTTATGCTGCCGGGCTTAAAATCGCCAAGTTCGCGTTTTACTCCACCGATGGGGATATATATCCGCATCTTTCCGCTGATAATAAAATGTGTACCGGCAATTGGGTTGCCGGGTTCGGACAGCAATTCGCCATCGGGGTATTCTAAGCAATCGCTCTGGTCTATCAACCATTGTAACTGATCTTCAGGCACATCCTTTAGTGCCTCAAATGTTTTAAATAATGCAGGTGTACAATCTACCATGTGGTAAAATTAGGGATTTTTATGCACAGGATGATGTCTTTCCTTTGTAAGAATAACAGAATTATCAAATTCTCTTTTTGCTTATATTCCTGGTACAGATCCTATTTCTTTTCGGATTGTATCCGGGAAGCTTACTCTAATTTTTTAATAAAATATTATTAGGAATCGCAGGAAAGTGATTCTTAAAATCAAAACAGCTACGCCACTTTAATCAAGCAGGCATTAAAGAAGAGAAACTTAGTACCCGGAAATAATAAAATAAAATTAAGTTGTTCTTTTTCAGGATGTAAGCAGTGTGTAAG
>Ga0307510_10008772_pt1 | contig 12049 bp, 11 predicted proteins | sample 12_EM_MG_FD_207224 | JGI IMG/M metagenome (GOLD analysis project Ga0307510, IMG submission 207224) | Populus trichocarpa ectomycorrhiza microbial communities from riparian zone in the Pacific Northwest, United States - 12_EM | ecosystem: Host-associated > Plants > Roots > Unclassified | place...
CCCACTATAAAAACCAACATGTCTTTTGAATCGGTGGCGACTGCTTCGGGTTCAATCGCAATCGGCAAAGGCATTTGCAAACCTTGCAAAACAAGGGTTTGAACCCTAACCCTGAAGACGGTGTGTTCGCGCGACATCCTGACACATCCCTCATCCATTATGCATTATGGCCAATGTGTTGTGGCTTGTGTCATTGCGAATCGCAATACGGGCAGGTGCCTGGGTGCATGCCCATCATGACCACTTCATGACCCCAACGATGATGGCGTATGCACAGGCACCTGCGCATGTCGCAATGAAACGGGCCATAACGCGTTGGTTGTAACACTGCTGTAACGGACGGGGATGTGTCTATTCTACATTCTATTTTGTCTTTCCGCACAGGCTCTACGACCATCTTTGCATCAGTCTTCCATCTGTACAGAACTCAAAATGGTCCTTCGGTCCCTTCCATTCAAAAGCAGCACGTTTTGGGTTTAGACGTCGAGCATGCATATCGCGACCTCCATCTGGTGAGTTTACCAAGCCATGCACTATGTAGAATTTTTCTAGATCGCAGAGCGTCCCCACCCTTACAATTCCCGCCAAAACGACGTCGTGCGCGATTTTTGCTTTGCTAGAACGACTACGAGAAATAGCAATAGGACACGATTTTATCCACGTCGAGGATGATGTCCACACGAACGCGGCCTTCGTGGATGCCGAGATCGTAAACAACACAAGAGTTGTGTATTTCCAGGGAAATAATATTCTCGTGAACGAAAGTTGACGGCACTGACGATGGGACTAAATGTAAGCGTTAAGAGGATGGTTTACATGGAGCTCAGGCGTGCGCCAGTTTCTTGCATTATCTGTCCCCTCACTTTTTCACCTGCTATTTGACAGATTCTTGCGATACCCGTGGTCCAACTTGACATCGACGTTCCTCAACTTTGAGGGTGCAGGTTCAGGCGGGTACGTTCCTCTCATGCCTTCCAATCTACCTCCGTCGAATCGAACCATTCTTCTTAGTCGACCCCTTTCTCTTCCGATCGACTTCATATGACGTCCTCAAAGCCTTCCGCACCGCACCACATATCCATGCCGATACCGTCTCCCAAGACGCTTGGAATCGAGGCGTCATCCGCCCAGATACGGATTACTCCGTCTACCCTGCCCCTCTGACCCAGGACACTTCCCACCTTGCGAGAAATGATACGACCGCAAGTGTCGCTACTCATGGGTATGCAGGCCCTGGGGGTGGTATGCAGGGCGCGGACGTTGCCTTCTATCGCTCACGGTCGCGGTATCATACCATGGACGACTCGATCCGTGGAATGGGCTATGAGAGTGCGCGGAGAGCCCTCTGGACGTTGATGGAACTGTTGCGTTTTGTGGGCGACAACATTCCCAACGCCAAGACGGAAAGCAGACCAAGCGATGAGACCGAAAGTGCCGTCTATTTTGAACGTAGGTAACCTTTTAACCAATCGAACTCTGGATAGTCGTCCTTCATGCCTTTGGTCTAGTGTTTGGCGTTCATCTCATCGCCTTTCGACTCCACGCTCTGGTGGTTGCCGAAATAACCCTCCTTTCTGCGGGCCCTGTCCTCCCCGCCAATCTCGGTTCCCTCCTCTTTCAGCAGTCGGCTGCATCTTACCTTCTCTAATTCGATGGCGTTCAAATTTCGGAGGGTACGGTCGATTCTGGTTAGCCTTCATTCTGGGAGCCAGCGCCTAAACCGGGCTGGTGATCGGCTTCCTGAAGCTGAATCCCAACGTTCGTAACATCGCACCTTTCCTTTGACGCAGCACTGATCCTGCCACAGACGGCACACGGTCATCTGGTAGCCACGTCGCTTTCCACGTTCACTCTAGCCTATTTGTCCTTGGCCATTCCACTGCAAGTCGCCCAGCACGTTCGCCCAATTCCCCCCAGCACGCAACGATTCATCATTTTGGTTGGGCTTTATGCGCTCACCTGGTTCTTACTCGTCGGCGCTACAATCCTGGCGCAACGAGTCAACATTTTGGGGTTATCCTGGATCGCACTCTGGAATGTATCCTTACTGGTGACTGTGATACTCGCAATGTTGGATGGCCGCGGGATAATAGAAGAGCAGATCAGGCTATCCCTCCCTGAGAGGAGAGCGAAGGCGATCAAGTGAGCCATCCCGGAGAACAACAAGAGACCGAAGCTTTTGAGACCACACCTCTACTTCGACAGTATACTTTCTACAGCTAATTCGCGGATGCTGGACAAGACCCTGGACTTTTTGTGGATATTTCAGCTCATCTTTTCCATGACAGCACCGGTGTTGAATTTGGCTTACTCCACATGGGTGGGTACGATGCCGCAGACGATTCCTGATGGTGGCTGGGTTGGCATAGGTATGTGATGATTGCGACGACTATTGGGCATTTCTTGAACAATATTATGCGGACAGTGTATGCACCAATCTCATTACTGTCGTTCCTCATTCTTCTCCCATTGACACCCTTCATGTACAAAGTCCACCGCTCAAGCGCATGTGCCGCTGCCATGCAAGTGCCACCGTCAATGATATATCAAGATCAATACATCAGCACCCCGTTACTGCCCGCTGCCCGCATCACCCACCGTCTTCCAATAGATCTTGTTAGGGTCGCACGGAGGTAGATCGATCTCAGGCCTGTGGAACCACACACCCTCAGATAAACGCATGCAGTATTTGTGATCCCTGACGGTCTCCTAAATTGTAGCTTGCTTTAGGCCCAACACCTACCACGATGTCGCTTGGTTCCACTCACTCTACACCCGTCCTCGAGCATGGGTATGTGTAGTAGCTGCTCACCATGATTTACCCATTGATGTTCTACAAGTCAGGCCACCCATGAAGAAGACCCAGAGCGATCGCATAACTTGACGATCAATGATCTCCCTGATTAGCTACTCTTGGAGATATTCGATGCCTGTCTACAACACGTCCAAGGTCACCAATATCAGTGGCATTGGAACAGAAGTTTTGCATTATTCAAGCTCATACACATGTGCAGAAAGTAACGCCGTGTCGTGTTCGCCCGTTTGGATTCATGTCTTGTCTTGACAACCCGACACACGGCCCATATGAACACGATCATGTCACCTCGTCTCCCACCCCTACGGATTGTCATGGACTAACTTTTACGCGCCCTCGACTTCTAAAGACTTAAGTCGCTCGCTTTCCGCATCGAAACATTGCGATCGCGTGTGTGGGATCCGCTTGGAGGGCAAGTTTGGTACGCTCTTCAAGGTGACCAAATGCCGTTTCCCATACTAGAGAGCCTCGAACTTCGCCACAGAGACATTGATATACTGCGCCTTCCTGCCACATTCATTAAAGCCTCGGCTTCACATCTCCAATATCTTACCGTGGATTTCGTGTTTCTCGCATCAATTTCCCGATTTCTAAGGTCTACCACGGCGCTTGTCGACCTCTCTTTTGGGAATTGGCATCGCCTTTGGCCCGTCACCGAGGGAGTTGCCCCTCGCGTATCTGCAAACCATGCCGTGACTGCGCAGCCTCAAGCTAGAAATATCATGTGTTCTATCAGCAACCTACGGCACCCTACAAACCTCGAAGTCATCGTACCTGTCTCTGAACCAGCGTGTTTCCACTATTATGGCATGAGCGTATTCTTGAACACTCTCACAGCTGGGTTTACAGTTTCGTCCCTCCAGGACCTCCGCATCAGGCTCGTTAATGAGATCACGTTCCCAATTTCACACCTCCCTCTGTTTATCGACGATGTGGAGAAAACATATCACTTGGTTCAATTGGTAATTAGTGCGTCTTATTGTTGGGTAGAATTCGGACATGTCATACGTATGGTAGCGTTCTGTCGGCAATGCACAATTAATTGACCCTGGTCCAAGTTGGACTGCCCCCACTATAATAACCAAAATGGCGACTGGGCAAACAAAGGCAAAGGCAAAGCAGGGCTTTTAAAAGCTTTAAACCCTAACCCTGAAGACGGTGTGGGTTTGCTCCATTGAGCGTCCAAATTCACGTGAAAATTCTGATAAATTAATGGTGTCTTGTCTTTGAAGGCTTTGAAGTGAAGAACGCAAAACATGATACAAAGAAAATCTCGTGTCTCCGATCTCCGAGCAGATGACCGCTGTATAATAATCGTGCCTTGTGCAAATGGATGATAAATGCTTATTCGAAATTTATGCTTGCGTGTCTCCCACATTGGACATGTCTATTCTACGTTCTATTTTGTCATTTCGCACAGGCTCAACGACCATCCTTGCATCACTTTTCTATCTTGTCGTATTCGTATCCCTGTACAGAACTCAAAATGGTCCTTCTGTCCCTTCCATTCAAAAGCAGCATGCCTTGGGTTTAGACGTCGAGCATGCATATCGCGACCTCCATCAGGTGAGTTTACTAAGCCATGCAGTGTGCAGCGCTTACCGCGTGCTTTTTCTAGATCGCAGAGCGTCCCCACCCTTACAATTCCCGTCAAAACGACGTCGTGCGCGATTTTTTGCTAGAACGACTACGAGATATAGCAAGAGGACACGATTTTATCCGCGTCGAGGATGATGTCCACACGAACGCGGCATTCGTGGATGCCGAGATCGCAAACAACACAAGAGTTGTGTATTTTCAGGGAAATAATATTCTCGTGAAAGTCGACGGCACTGACGATGGGACTAAAAGTAGGCGTTATGCAACTAAGAATAATGTTTTCGAGAGCTGATTTGTACGAATAGATCATGCCGTACTGTTTTCTGCCCACTTCGATTCTGTCTCAACGGCTCCCGGAGCTACCGATGATGGCATGAGCGTCGCAGCGCTTTTGCATATGGTCGACTTTCTGTCCAAGAACCGCCCTCGACGGACGGCGATATTCAATTTCAACAATGGGGAAGAGGATGGTCTACATGGAGCTCATGCGTGCGCCAGTTTCTTGCATTGTCTGTCCCCTCGCTTTCTCACCTGCTGTTCGACAGATTCTTGCAACATCCATGGTCCAACTTGACATCGACGTTCCTCAACTTTGAGGGTGCAGGTTCAGGCGGGTACGTTCCTCTCATTCCTCCCGATCTATCTATGTCGACTCGAACCATTCTTCTCAGTCGTCCCTTCCTCTTCCGATCGACTTCATATGACGTCCTCAAAGCCTTCCGCACCGCACCACATATCCATGCCGATGCCCTTTCTCAAGACGCTTGGAATCGAGGCGTCATCCGCTCAGATACGGATTACTCCGTCTACTCCGCCCCTTTGACCCAGGACACTTCCTATATTACAAGAAATGATGCGACCGCAAGTGTCGCTACTCATGGGTATGCAGGCCCTGGGGGTGGCATGCAGGGCGCGGACGTTGCCTTCTATCGCTCACGGTCGCGGTATCATACCATGGACGACTCGATCCGCGGAATGGGCTATGAGGGTGCGCGGAGAGCCCTCTGGACGTTGATGGAACTGTTGCGTTTTGTGGGAGACAACATTCTTAACGCCAAGACGGAAAGCAGACCGAGCGATGAGACCGAAAGTGCCGTCTATTTCGAACGTAGGTAAACCTTTAATTGTTCGAACTCCAGATAGTCGTCCTTCATGGCTTTGGTCTAGTGTTTGGCGTTCATCTCGTCGCCTTTCGACTCCACGCTCTGGTGGTTGCCGAAATAACCCTCCTTTCTGTGGGCCCTGTCCTCCTCGCCAGTCTCGGTTACCTCCTCTTTCAGCAGTCGGCCGCATCTACCAACTCACCTTCTCCAATTCGATGGCGTTCGGATTTCAGAGGGTACGGTCGATTCTGGTTGGCCTTCATTCTGGGAGTCAGCGCCCAAACTGTGCTGGTGATCGGCTTCCTGAAGCTGAATCCCAACGTTCGTAACATCGCTCCTTTTCCTTTGGCGCGGTACTGACCCTGCCGCAGACGGCACACAGTCATCCGGTAGCCACCTCGCTTTCGGCGTTCACTCTAGCCTATTTGTCCTTGGCTATCCCACTGCAAGTCGCCCAGCACGTTCGCCCTATTCCCCCCAGCAAGCAACGATTCATCATTTTGGTCGAACTTTATGCGCTCACCTGGTTCTTACTCGTCGGCGCTACGGTTCTCGCGCAACGAGTCAACATTTTGGGGTTACCCTGGATCGCACTCTGGAATGTGTCCTTACTGGTGACTGTGATACTCGCAATGTTGGAAGGCTCGCGGGATAATAGAAGAGCAGATCAGGCTATCCTTGCCCGAGAGGAGAGCGAAGACGATCAAGTGGGCCATCCTGGAGAACAGCAAGAGATTGAAGCTTTTGAGACCACGCCTTTACTTCGACAGCATACTTCCGCAGCTAATTCGCGGATGCTGGACAAGACCCTGGATTTTTTGTGGATATTTCAGTTCATCTTTGCCATGACAGCACCGGTGTTGAATTTGGCCACCATTTACTCCGTATGGATGGGTGCGATGCCGCAGACGATTCCTGATGGTGGCTGGGTTGGCATAGGTATGTGATGATTGCGACGACTATTGGGCATTTCCTGATCAATATTATGCGGACAGTGTATGCGCCTATCTCGTTACTGTCGTTCCTCATTCTTCTCCCATTGGCACCCTTCGTGCATAAAGTCCACCGCTTGCTGGCCATCGTCATCCTTCTCACCTTCTTTGTTTCTACCACATATGTCTGGCTCGCACCTCCCTTTACTCCCAGCGCTCGCCTCAAGGTCTTCTTCGCACACGAAGTCGAGCTCACAAACATGACCGGGGCCATCTCACGCCCGCAGCTGACGCGTGCTGTCACACAACTAAACGTTATCGAGGGCTACGGGCCACGCCTCATGGCGACGCTCCCGTCAACGTGGCATAACGTTGACAGTGACGATGACCATTGCAAGGCGGGAAAGTGGCGCCCGGGTCTCACGACGTGCGAGTGGCCCGTCCTACCAGCGCTTCAGCCATGGATCGCCAGCGTTGATATCGATGACGAGGGCACATGGTTCATTGCGAATGCCACGCGGCTCGGACCAGCGTCACTCCGCGTTGAGATCGAAGGCGTCCAGACGCGGGCGTGTAGAATCTACATCGACAGCCATGGGATCAGGCGCTTCCGCGCGCGTACGCGCCCGGAAGACGGCGCCAGCGAGAGCAACAAGTCGACGGCATGGACCGTTTTCGAGGTACCCATGGAGAGGAAGGGAACCCACTTGCTTACGCTCTGGGCGCGTGCTTGGGGTTCGAGGTTTGAAGTCGAACTCGATGTTGACGTGGACGGAGAGGGAGAGGGGCAAGGGGAGATCGTGGGCCGGTTATCGTGCTTGTGGAACGATGGACCGGGTGGGGCACGGATTCCCGCGCTGGAGGAAGCGCGCGCGTTTTTGCCCGAGTGGGTCGCGATCACGAAGGCTGCGGATGGCTTGGTCGAAGCTGCCAGCGGATTTCTACTGCGGGAGGAGTGATTCTATCATACTGCGGATAGCGTGGCAGGACGCGACGCTACAGTCGAGTATTTGCTGCGCTGGTTGATACGCCCAATTGAGGGTCATCTGATCTGGAATATTAAAGGCATTTTTACGTCATGGATCCATGAAGGTCCCGGCTTCCTGCATGAAGGTGCCTCGCCTTCTCGCTTATCATGATCTCCTCAACTTCGATCTTGTCCCTCAACAGGTTCGCACTGTGACCGCGCAGCCGCAGTTTCAACTTGACCTTTTCCGTATACATAAATATCGTCGTCTTTTTTTTCATCAAAGGGACCCTCTTCCTTTCACAAAAACAAACCCCAGAAACAACTCAAGTAGTCGCCTATCTTACTTCCTAACTCTCACCTCCCTTCCCTTGCCTTCCCTCCACTCACCTCCCCCTGCGGTTGTGGGTGGAACATTTGCCACCAAGCTCATAGCCTCAGCGCTGTGAACCTTAGAAATGCCGAAACGCGAGAAGACACCCCCGCCGCCGGATGATGAGCCGAGATATTTGACGGTCGTTCACCCGTATCCGCTCAATGCGAATCTGATGTTGCATGCGGACCGGCGCAAGCTTGCCCTCTGGCTTGCATGTTGTACGGGAAAGGACGTCCTGTTGGCGATGTACCACAAGCCGACTGTGAGTAACATTCCTCGTAGGTTTTGTGAGTCGTGGGGCGAGCGAGCGAAAGCGGCGTGGCATCGGCATCGAGGGCCACGGTTGCCCCATTTGGGATTGTTGTCCGCTTGAAAGACGGCAAATTGCTGACACGTAACGTCTTCCTGGGATCAGTCGCCAGGAATGGTAATCATCGAGGTGGACCGAGACTTTGAACAGTTCGAGATGTTGTTGGGGAAACACGAGTGGTCAAAATTCCTGTTGAGGCCGACGAAGGAAGAGGAGGACAAGACATCAAAGGTGTTTTGGTGCCATTACAACTCCGGTCGGTTGGTGCAGAAGCATGGTGAGTCTCGTCCCTCCGTGATCAAGCCTTGACTGTGCTGATCATGGATATAGGATGGAAGCGCGTTGACATCGAGGAACACTGGTTTACGAATTGGAGCGCAAACAATGAGTAAGTATCGGCGCCCTCGGTCACGCGCAGCATTCACGCGTAATGTCTGTCCTCTAGTGTGATAAAGTCACCGTACCCGAAAACTACATACTGTGAGGTGCCCTCAGAGGCAAAGACTGGGGTGCCATTGTGTCGTCCCCTCCCACAAGCACAGTTTCCGGTTCCCCCGCCTGACCCCGCACCGCGAGGTATTTATTTCCCCTGGTTTCGTTCCTTACCAATAATTGGCCTGACCTCGTGCTGCAGTTGGAAGCGCTGAATGGGCTTATGCCAAAAGCAGCGATACGTCTTCAGTAACCACGTCGTCGTCCAGGAAGGGGACGGGCAAAAGGGCCGGGCCAAGTGATAACGTTTCGATGATCTCGTCGACGACCACCAGGTCCAGTTATAGCAGAGGTGTCCAACCTCCTCAGCCCCCAGCTGCACCTCCTGTGCCCGCCTGGCAGATGGCCAGCTACCGTGCCAAGCAAGGCCCTTGTATGTGTCCTCCGTGACCCTATCGGGGAGTGCACGCGGGCTTATGTTGTTTTATCGCTTTATAGGGAGCCGCGGACCCCCCTCCACCGCGCCTACTAGCATCACTTCACCCCCGGCTTCCCGTGCTCCCAGTACCATCGGAAGCGGTCAGGGTAGCCGCGCTCATTCAGCAAGAGCGCCCGCTAAACCCCCCAGTCTCACAATGGAGTACCAACGCTTTGACTGGGCTGACGACTTCGACCGTTACGAAGCGGAGCAGGACGATGAACCCACTACTCCATCAGCAAGCAGTTCTTCCTTCAATCTCAGTTCGGCTGTATACAAAGCTCCGCGTCGCCGCGCTCCGGACCCTGAAGGTCCGATTGATCCTGATCAGGATTATGAGTACCCAGACGACAGGCCGAAGCGGTCAATCTCAGTGGCCATGAACGAGGTTTTCGACGGCGCCGCAGAGGCCGACTTGCCTCCTGCTACCTGGGGAATAGGGGACAACGGAATAACGGAGGACGATCCAAAACCATGGAATGGATACACCGCGACGAAGTGGGAACCTCCCACCAAAATCAACAGAAAGGGCCCTGACCGTGAAGAATGGAAGTGTCCTGACCACGGCCCGATGTGCAACCCGGGGATCTGTAAGGAACGCGCGCGGATCGAGCGCGAGAGGCGATGGCTGAAGGAACACGAGGAGAGGATGGAGAAAAAGAGAGAGCGCGACGACAAGCGGGAGCAGAAGAGACTCAAGGATGAAAGGAAACTCGCAAGGGCTGAGGGCACCTATGACCAGCCGCCGCAATTCGCGAACAGACAGAGGAGCACAAACGGCAGCGACAGCAGCAGCAGCAACAGCGACAGCACCGGCAGTGAGACTGACCGCGATGGCTCGCGTAACGGAGGTGTGTCGCTAGTAACGATCGAATGGCCCAAAGCCTGACGTGACCAAACTCGCTACAGATGAGAACCCGTCGGGAAGCCCAGACCCAGAGGACTGGTTGAGAAACAGACCGCCATTGGATGACGACGATGACGAGCCCCCCAAGGTTAACTTGGGAGTCGGGCATCGCACTAAATCCTCCTCCAGCACAAGCTACGACGAGGGAAGACAGGGATTTTCTCCTTCATTCCCGAGCGATGACGGGCATAGCTTCAAGAGTGGCTGGACGACTAGCACTAACGCCAAAAAGGACAACGTCTCTCGGGGTACTGCTGCCGGCCGTCAACCTCCCGGGGATGCCCGTAGCGTAGCGGGAAGCGTCCGATCTGCTGCACTATCGTCTGCATGGAGCGACGCACCCACTGGTGCTCATCCATCTGTACCCGGACAGCGCAAATCTGGTTGGGGTTCCCGCAGCCCATCTATAAGCAATGAGCAGGCGGCCCGTGACGACGAGGTCGCCACCACCGGATCATCCTCTTCTGCACAACGCCAGCGCCCAAGCAAACCACGGAGCCCGAGCGTCCACACCGCAACTTCATCCGTAGTCAGTGAGCGGCCCACTGGTGCCTACGCGGCCTCAGTATCCCAGTCATCTAGTGGAACCGGGAAGCGCCCTCCCGAGCGGGACTCGCGCAGCTCCACGACTTTGCAAAACACTCCCCCATCTACGCGTGGCAAGCGGTCCACCGGGACCGACAAGAATTCCCAGACCATAGCTGAGTGGTGCGAGAAGGCAAGCGTTTCGTGCGGCTCAACGAACGCACGCTCTGTCGTTTCCTCCAGGCCATCCACTCCCACTGAGGGGCGGAGCGTGGCGCGCAGCTCGACGAGCACACGCACTGCCACTTCATCGAGGTCGTCTGCTCCCACTGAGGGAGGGTTCCCCACCTTCGATAATACGGAGTGGGGGGACCCGATCACCTCCTCTCAACACCAGCGCCGCCAGTCCCGTTCGGAGAAGGACGCGGAAATCGAGAGCGATGGCTCGGTGGTCGTCGAAACGGAAAAACAGGGTAACGAAAACTCACAGAACGCAGGGTCTGGAAAGAAGTATCGTGTACGGATGAAGAAAAGAGGGGGTAAGGCCAAGCCTACTGCGAAAAAGGCTGATGACCCTCAGGAAGATACACTGTCGGTGGCGTTGGGTGTCAAACTTCAACCTGGCGGCCCTGGTTCGTCGTGGGGTGATGCTGAGTGGTGAAGGGAGCATATTTGTTTTGCAAGATACGATCATCATACCAGAGAGATTTGTACCATAGGTGTCACGATGCGTGTTGGGTGACATGCCATTCGAATCAGTAAAAATAATATCAATAACACACAGTATTACTTGATGCGGTGGAACCCCCCCCCAAGGGCAGTAAGGATTGGCTTCACCAAGGACAAGAAGAGTGCTCTTGCCAGTGGGCTACGCGACGCAAGATCGCGGATTGGGACCAGAATAATAATCGACCGCCCGCGGAGTACCCGCCAGCTAGTTTATCGCTAATACTACCGGTACTGGAACTCCGACCGACACAAACGCAATGAGAATTTGAACATCCCAGCTGGTTCCCGTGCCTGCATCGTGTCAGTGAGGTCGCGCTGCTCGTCCGCCCCCACAACATTGCTTAAGTGCTAGTGCTCTCCGGGTTGAAATTCTGCTTCGCGCTCCGCATAATGTAATATCCGCCCTCGGGACACGGAGACTGTCCCGATATGGATCGGATAAAAGACCAGACAAAAAGAGAATCCGGACACGCTGCGGTGCGAGGGTTGTGGCAGCGCGGCAGCGCGTCGGCCGTCGTAGGCAACTTGCGCCGGGTTTCCGGACCGATCTGCTGCAGGTGATGACGGCCCCCCGATCACCACTCCGATACAGAGCGAGACGTCTCGGGTTATCCAATTCGATTCGATTGACAGATACAGAGTAATGTATGTATCGTAGGAGTGGCATCTAGAATCAGCGCCAACCTCAGCCTGACCACACACCAGGACGTCAAAGCTGACCCGCCCCGCAGTCGCGTCGTGTGTCACGTGCCACTTTCGAAGTAACTTATCTTTTTTTTTTTTTTTTTTTTTTGAAAGCGTTTATTATGAAGGGTTAGTTACTACTTACTACTACGTAGTTATTCGTCTTCTATAATAAATGATAAGTGGCGGGAG
>Ga0307510_10008773_pt1 | contig 12048 bp, 14 predicted proteins | sample 12_EM_MG_FD_207224 | JGI IMG/M metagenome (GOLD analysis project Ga0307510, IMG submission 207224) | Populus trichocarpa ectomycorrhiza microbial communities from riparian zone in the Pacific Northwest, United States - 12_EM | ecosystem: Host-associated > Plants > Roots > Unclassified | place...
TATATATATATATATATATATATATAATTCTATTATTTATTATTTATTTATACATTTTGTCTGACCTGATCTAAAGAATCCATTCTTAGGGCTATGCATGGGCATATATCCTCCACGTCTCCTGTAAGAAGATGAGGTACTGAGGATCTGCATGCTTCGAAACCACCTGTTTAAAGGCTTCTTGCCTTCCTGATAATGTTTCCATATCATATCTAGAACTCAGCCACGCAGTTCATTCCACGTGGAAACGTGAAATCACCACCCATTATTATTATCTAGGGTTTTAGTAGCCAGACCACATAGTTAAGAAGAAAAAACGAGAGATTGTGGAAAAAAAAGAAAAAAAAAAGAGAGAAGCAGAAGCTAAGTCAGCAATGGCAGCCTCAGTAATGGCTTCATTGAGCCTGAAACCATCTCCTTTCACAGTAGAGAAATCTTCAGTAAGAGGCCTCCCAACACTTTCAAGGAGGACTTTCAAGATTGAAGCCAGTGGTGTCAAGAAGATCAAGACCGATACGCCTTATGGTCTGTTTCTTCATCCTCATAAATACATATTACTCTTACAGTCATACCCTTTTCATGTGATGGACATGCATGCACAAACATAAATGCAGATGTTGAACATGCAAGATTTTAATGCATTTTCTCTGATTTGGGTGCGCGCCCTCTAGTCGAAGCTGATCAGGGAGAGATAATTAACTAGTATAAATGGAAAGTTTCTCAGAAGGGCCCGAACTGATCTTCCTCTCCAATTCTGGAAAAAAGTTTGTGATAAGTGCATGAACAGAAAGTGAAATGAAAAGTAACAAAACAACAAATTAATTAATCATTGATTAATAGTAGAGTAATTTAAAATAATGGTATGATAGCAATTTGATCTCAATAATTTTGTTTCCTTGTTCCTTATCCTGTTTACAGACAAGTACGAGTCCCTTTCCTTCTCCTCTCGCTCTCTCACCCCACACTAATAAAATTTACAAAAATGTAGTAATTAATTAATATTTTCTCTTCATGGATCTTTTATTCTCTTGATTTTCATTTCCTTAACTATTTTCTTCATTACTTTAGACTATCATAGAGTTGGATCTTGTCTAGACTGCTGCTTATTGTAGCATTTAAACTGCTCATGTTACATGTTGAACAATCCAAGAAGCTAAATTATTTTCTTGTTGATTTTATAAGGAAAAGAGATTTTGTGAAGAAGTTAGAGTTTCATTTTTGTTATACAGGAACTGGTGGTGGCATGAACCTCAGGGATGGGTTAGATGCATCTGGAAGGAAGCCCAAGGTGAGTGTGTAGTGCTTTAATTTGCTTGCAAGTTTATGTTGGCTTGTTTTATTTACTCTTTTATATATATTTTTTTCCAACTTAACTTTTTATCTGCTCTTTTCGAATATCAAGTTTGGTTATTGTCTCCGAATAAAAGAGACAAAAATAGTTGAAATATCCTTCTTTTTTTGAAAAGACAGAAATCCATATTACTGAGACATATTTATTTGTATAACTCCGTGTCTGTTCTTTTAACTAAACACGATTTTCATCTCTAATGTATTTGTTTCTTACGTTCTAGAACATTAACCAAACGTAACATGTAATAGCAGCCTAAGAAATCATATAACATATATGAATGTGTTGATATCTTCACTGTGCTACTAAATAATGTAAAATTTTGCATAACACAAGGGAATATATCTAGGAATGAAAAGCGTTGGAGATTTTTTTTTTTTAAGATTAACGTGGGTGTCCGGGCTAGCTTGCGCATACCTCGATTAATCCCACGGACGCTGAAGTTAACGACCATGTAAGCCTCAAATGACCCCAAGGTTTGTGGGACTCGAACTAGTGATCTCTAGGAAGCAAACTTAGAGCCTGACCAGTTGAAATACACCCTTCAGGGTTATTCATGGAGGATATATGCCATTACCGAATCACTTGGACTGATGAAATGATTTTTTGAAAATCTCTATAGGCATCCTCTGCAGTTGCGCGTTGTATTGTTTTTACTGAAAGCTTACAAGCGATTAGCATCATAATCTTTAAACTTGATCCTGCAGGGAAAGGGTGTGTACCAATATGTCGACAAATATGGTGCTAATGTGGATGGCTACAGCCCTATCTACAACACTGATGAATGGTCCCCAACTGGCGATGTCTATGCTGGGGGTAAGTTACTCTATGCATTTTCAGAACTATATATCCATGCTGCAAGAAAAAAGAACATCAATTTCTGTATTAGATATTGATTTCCCTGTCTCTGAGTTCAATGCAATTGTTAATGAAATGAATAATGTAATAATATTTGCAGGTAAGACTGGCTTGCTAATCTGGGCTGTTACCCTAGCTGGCATTCTTGCCGGAGGTGCACTTCTTGTTTACAGCACAAGTGCTTTGGCACAGTAGACTTCTGCTTTTCTAATTTATAGCAGTGTATCATATAGCCTGTCCCATTCACTGTCCAGAAACAAAAAATTCTCCCCCCTTGTGAATCCCTATGTATAATTTTGTTCTCCCTTGGATTTGAATTTCAATGGAGTACAACTAGTAGTAAATTTTCATATGAATTTCCCTTATTATTATTATTATTATTTCCTGTTGTTGTTTGTTCCTTTGAGATCATATTGGTTCATTCTTTGATCACACCCCACCAAGCCCTAGGTTCCAATTTAGGACCTCTTGTATTGAAATGCATAGCAGTGATGATGTGCTGATAGCAGCAGCTGCTGCTGCTGCAGTCGTGATAGTGGCTGTGATGGTGGCAGTGATGATGCCTTGATTTAGCTGACAGGTCCTGCTATAATATTCGAAAGTATATTCTCATTCTGGGATACTACACCATACAATATATTCTTAAATACAGTAACATGGAAGATTGTAGATAATCTCTGAATGATCCATTCTAAGCCAATGGTCCTACTCCAGCAGTCCTGTAATCAGGTGGGGCAGAGGATTTGAACTCCTAGACCACCTAGTTTGCAGCACCTGGCCATCTTGATAATGTTAGCAATATCATATCCAGATTTCATCCACATAAGCAATGCCAGGTGGGAACATACACGATAATGATCATGCTATCACTTTCAATATCCAGGAAGTAAGTATTTTATTTGAAACAGACCAGCAAGTTGGAGAGCACAAGAAGCAGGCAGAGAGGAGATTAAGCAAAGTAAAACACTAGTAATTAATTATGGCAACCAGCTCGGTTATGGCTCCATCAATCAGCCTGAAACCAGCTCCTTTTACAGTCAAGAAACCTTCTTCAGTGAGAGGGCTCCCGACTCTTGCAAGGAGATCATCTTTCAAAGTTGAGGCTAGTCGTACGAGGAAGACCAACACTGATCAGCCTTATGGTCTGTTGCTTCATTGATAAATATTTGTCCATAGAAATACATATATAATTTTCGAGATTCACCGACAATTTTCTTCATTTTTGCTATGTGATTTAGTTGCTGTCTGGGAAAAAAAAGAAACAGATAATAACATCGATGAATCATGTTTATATATTTATATTTTAAATTTTAAAAAGATAGAGATTCAATCCAGAACAATCATAAAAACAAATTTATTTTATGTTTTTTTCTCTATCTTTTAAACCAAATATATTTCTGTTTTAATTATTTTTGTTTTTTCTATCCCAAGATAATCAAACGCTAAATATTTTCTTCAAATTTATTCAACGAAAAGGCATACCCAGAGATAAAAATAGGATCTTTATTAATTTATAGAATGAAATACATGCATGCTACTAATCTTTCTATATTATTCAATAAAAATTCTTTCATCAAATCAGTCTCTTAAGAAATAGTAATGTATTATTTGTTGAGTTGATGAGTTTTGGATTTGTTATACAGGAATCAATGGTGGCATGGACTTGAGGGAAGGGGTTGATGCCTCTGGGAGGAAGGGCAAGGTAATTCAATGTTCTTTCAAGTTAAAATGCTTGAAATAAACGTTAATACATGACAATTGATATTGCTAGGGTAAGTTAATTTGGCCTCTTCTGTTATTGTTTTCTTTTTTAGAAATTGTTTTCTCTTGAAATAGATTACAATAGATATTACAAATAAAAGTTTTCCTATATTTTATTATATTTATTATTTATCAGATATATATATAAAAGGTTTGGTTTCAAATTCAAGTCAGTTTGATAATATTTATATTTATGTTTGGTAAAATAAGTTTTTTTTTTAAAAAAAAAGTTATGTGTAAATAATTTGACAATATTCATTAAATTTAAAAGTTAATCTGACTAGAGGCATTTATTGCATGGAATTATCATGAATTTAATGCATGGAACTGCTTTTAAAAGGGATTATTATACCATTCTTTATGGATAATTTGGTACAAACAGAGATTAGTTTATTAGTAATACAAATTTTAGGGTTGATTCAGGGAAAGGGAGTGTACCAATTTGTCGACAAATATGGTGCTAATGTTGATGGATACAGGTAGGCTATCAATTTCTGATCAATTCCCTGATTATTTTTTTAAAATATTTTTTTCTGATGATAAATTATTTGAAAATGGGCATAAATTAGATGACCTGAGTTTCCTAATTTCTTTTGTGATGTTTGATGTACAGTCCTATTTACAACACTAATGATTGGTCTCCAAGTGGTGATGTTTATGTTGGGGGTAAGCAACTCAAATTACTGTAATTTTTTTTTTTTTTGACAATTTCTTGATGCAAAAGAACATTTCTTTTGAAGAGAATTATCTCATATAATTCCCTGTTAAGAGCTCAGTTTATTTGATTGAATAATGTGATATTTGCAGGTAAGACTGGCTTGCTAATCTGGGCTGTTACCCTAGCTGGCCTTCTTGCAGGGGGAGCCCTTCTTGTTTACAGTACAAGTGCTTTGGCACAGTAGAGTTCTGCTGCTCTGATTTGCCTATCCCAAGTTCCCAACTACTGTTTCTAGCAGCGATAATAATAATAATAATAATAATAATGTGCTGCTCCAATTTATATAATCAGTTCCCTCTTCAATTCAACAGTACAAGTATTTTTTAAAATAATTGCTGTTAACATTAATTTCTCAGAACTTGTAAGAAAAACCTCCAACCCTTTCTCCCCCCTCCAGCACCAACATTTGCATGGATGATGCGTCTGCAACCAAGTGCAAGACAACACCGTGCCATTTCAGTTTCTACGAGACTATGGTACAGATAAATGAAAACCGATGTCAGCCAGTTTAACCCTTTGAACTGAATGGACCAACATATTTGTGGATGCACCACCACTCTGCCTAGGCTTGACCTGGCAAGAAAGAATATATGTTCTGTTGTGCCTTCGACTAGCCTCCCAGCCTCAGTGCAATGAGACAGACAAAATTTTATAACCAGTCAAGAAATTCTGTTACATCCGCATCAAATATCATCGTAAACATTTTCATCTTGAAGAGGCACTGGCATGTTCCTCGCTTGTGGAGTGCCCATATTTACTGTTCCATCAGTCATAGTGGATCGAACTTTCTGCAAATGCAAAAAAAAGGAAAAAAATTACCATAATCTTCCCAATAATGGCACTGTAGAGACTATGAAAAATGATAAATAAAGCTCCAAGCACTTCTAAAGAGGCTTTGTTCCATTTTTTTCTCTCACGTGATTGAAAATGACAGATAGACAAGCAAAAAATCCTGCTGCTTCACTTAAGGCAGCTTCAGACCATACTAATGGATTTAAGCTGTTCAAAATGCATAAACAACCAAACCTTCTCTATTTCTTCCTGAAGATGAGGATTGTCTCTCAAGTACTGTAATGCTTTGTCTCTTCCTTGTCCCAACCTTTTTGAAAACATAAACACAAAATGATGAGGCGGTGGTATTAAAGTTCCGAATAAATAAATTGATATATAAACCAACAGTACTGAACTGAAATCAACACCAAGAACCAAAAATAGAAGTTCAGAGGCCAACCTATGATCCCCATAGCTATACCAAGAACCTTTCTTTACCACAACATCCATCATTTCAGCACAGTCCAAAATGCAACCCTGACAGTAAAATAAAATTCAGAATAGATAAAACAGCTTGCAATATTGGTGGAAATGACAATCATTATATTGCAATACCAACCAGTTGACTCACTCCCTCTCCAAATATAATTTCAAACTCGGCTTGCTTGTACGGTCTTGAGACCTGTCAAAACAGCTAACCACAATAAAAGTTCTGTGGAAATATACTGACGATGGATGATCAAATGGTATGGCGGGAAATCAGAGTTGGGGCAGTGTAATTGATTTACTGAAGCATGACATTTCTTGGCAAATAATGATTTCAGTGGCAAATAATGATTTCATATCGTGAAGTCTTCCCAGTGAGAAGGTACAGCTCAAGGTAAACTAGTTACCCAACAGTCATGTACATGCTTACATGGACATAACCTTCATATTCATCTATAAACCAATTCTAATCTGCAGATAATGATGCCAGTCTTCAAACATATCTTGCAACCAGCCATACGTACCTTACTCTTCTGCACTCTTACACGAACACGAACCCCTACATCTTCATCTCCTTTAACCTAAAATAATGTTAATTTCTACTCAAAAGGTGTTCAAGTGTTCATATAGAATTATAGATATTCAATAAATCACCCTTCTTTATTTCTTTACAGGCTTAAATTGGCTGAGCTTACTGATTTTATCTTCCCAGTAGAACGTATTTCAAGACGAACTGAGGCAAAAAATTTTAAGGCTATTCCTCCACTTGTCACTTCTGGATTCCCATAATATACACCAATCTAAAAAAAAATCCACAATTCATCAGTCACTGGGAGACAAATATAAGATATATTGATACAGAGAATAGAAGGGTGTAAAAATGCCATATGAACAAAGACAATATTAATACTATTCAATCCATAGTACCTTATATCTTATTTGATTAAGGAAAATGAGTGTACAGCCAGCTTTTGAAGCATTTCCTGACATTTTACGCAATGCCTGACTCATAAGGCGTGCTTGCAAACCTATTTGCTGCATCCCAATCTCACCCTGAATGTTAAGAATACAGCAAGGAATCAAACATGGGTAAGCTCATCATTTTAATTGAAGCTATGGCAAAGAAAAAAAAAACACACACTTCAATCTCTGCTCTTGGAGTGAGAGCTGATACAGAATCAACACAGATAAGATCTACAGCACCAGACCTGCACATACGATCTGCAACTGAGATATGCAAAGATGTTAGTCCTTATACACTGAGCATAGGTGCTTAAATTTCATAAGAATCAAAATTGTCCATTGGCCCTACTGCTATGATCATCATGTCAATTCTCTATAAAACCACATATCCAAGAGAAGCTATATTACTTTCAAGTGCCATCTCGCCATTATCAGGTTGACAGACAATCAAATTTTCTACATCCACTCCCAATGCTTTTGAATATGCTGGATCAAATGCGTGCTCTGCATCAACAAGCATAGCATGGCCTCCAAACTTCTGTATATTTAGCACAGAAAAACTGCATCTTAGTCCCCATACAGACATGAGATACAAAAGGATGAAGAGAACAGGTAATAAAGTGCCTGCAAATCTATTGAACAGAGACTAAAAATAAGAACAAAACAACAGGCAGTAAAGAACCTGCACTTCTGCAATTGCATGGAGTGCAAGGGTGGTTTTTCCACTACTTTCTGGACCAAATATCTACACAAGAAAAATATCACACATTTATCAGCCTAATAGCATACAAAATTTAATAAAAATATGTTTAGAGAATTTCTTTCAGAGTAAACATAGTTCATCACTGGACAAAACCCCAGCAATTTAAAAGTTAGAATTTCCCCTTTCCCAAATTAATTCATATTCAGCTCTCTCTCTCTCTCCTATTCACTATGAAAATGATAGAGCAGTTCTAATTTACAAGGGCCTACCAAACATTTTCAGCATTATTAGACTTCCCTGATCCTTATCAAAAGGTTATTTAGGCAGTCCATTTGGGTCAGGTCAATATATACTATAAACGATATTGTGCTCTCATTACTAAGATCCAGGCACACCAGATCAATTATCAAACAATCAAGTGATTGCTTCATGCACACCATGGCAAGTTTTAGCTTCACATTGAAGCTAAAGCGTGTTCAAGTCAAGAAACGTGAAGCAAATCATCGGAAAAGAGAGCAAAGATAAACTCAAAACAAACAAAGAGTGGATACCTCTACAATTCTCCCTTTGGGGAGACCACCACCTAACGCAAAATCAAGTGTCAAACAGCCACTGGGAAAAGTCTCACTGCAAGAAATATGTTATAAGGTGAAGTCTACCTTCAAGTCAATATCCTAAATACAGCATGTTGGATTGCCTGATGCATCTGGCTAAAACCCATAATAAGCAATCAAACATAAATAGAACCCTCCATTCATTTTATCTGACACTCCACAAAATGAAGGGGAATATTTCTCCAGGGAGGAAAAAATCCAAAAACACAGAAATAAAACAAATGGAATGTTATGGTAGGATGAGAACACTTACACCAATGCTCCACCAGCACTCCCCAATCTTGTAACACTCCCCTTTCCAAACGAGTTATTTATGTCATTCATCGCTGCTTCCAATGCCTTTTGCTGCACCAAACACAAATACAATACTTCCATAATCAATTCTCTACTTCATTGACCATGTAGTGCTATTTAATACCATCCAACAAATAAGCCTCAAAGCTGAACTCACCCCACCCACTATAACCAATAGAACTGAGAATAAACAACAAAATCACAAGTTCATATTGTCAGAACTACAAAATAAGATGCTAATTTTGGCACCAAAAGTTAGTAACCTTTTACGGACTAATAAGTTCTAATCCAAAGAACCCTTTTAAAATAACTCAAGAATCCATTAAATAAACCAACTATCTCTGCAAGAAAACAAAAGGGTTACTTAAAATATTAACAAAAAAATAAACCCAACTTTAATGCCATTTAAGCAAATAAAAAGGACTGCAAGCAATAATAACCAAAACCCAGTTGCAAAAATAACATGAAAATTACCTTGTCAAGGAAACGAGCGTCCAAGTCTGAAGAAAGAGGAGAGCCATTAACTTTGCTATCAAATTCACAGCGAATTTCCTTAGGTTTCTTTTTAACTGCAGCAAAATGTGAGGTTTTGAAACAAACGCGAGAGAACTGGAAGTAGAGAGGGAGGGAAGGGTGAAAAGGTGTGGACTTTGAAGGGAAATGGTGGATTGTAGTGATGGGTTTTAGAATTGCCAATGAATCCATTGGAAGAAACAGTAGAATGAAAGTTCAGAAATTTTGTTGAAATGAAGACAATAAGTTAGCAGAAGTAGTGAGGTTTTCTTTGCTTGTGGGTTTCTTACTTGTAACGCTGCTGTTCTCTCTACTATTGAATATGATTGCAACTGATGTTGTCTGTTGTTTTTTGACCTTTTGTTTTCTGTCATTGGGTTTAGGCTTTGAGTTTTGGATTTTTTAACAAAGTACAATCCAACCCATAACAATTTTTTTTTCTGATGAAAATATTCTTCAAGGATAACTAGCATCCTGAATATTCCTTTTTTAAAAAATAATAATAATAATTTATTGTTATTAAACTGGATTGAGATCTCGAGTTGAAAATCTATCTTAATTGAATCCTATCTAAATTCATTGATTTTTTTAAAAAAAAATTAGTAGAATTTAAAAAAATTGTTAAATGAAAAAAAAAAAAAATGGATTAAAAACAGATGATTCCAAAGAAATCCATCCTTCACCCCAAAAAGAAAAAGGAAAAATTCAAAATGCCAAAGTATTCCATGCTTTTCTTTTTACAAAGGGAATTTTATGCAAGAGAGCTAGCTAGAGGCAAGAATTGCAAAAACTTAGAAGCCCACAAATATAAGGGTCCAAAGAATCTAGCCTCAAAAGGCCACTAAGGCCTACAAAATTAGGAGGCAGTCAATCCAACATAGAGGCAATTCTTGGCAATGGGGATCCTTCCTTGGCAATTCTTGGATGCATGAGAAAGGCTTCAGCCTATCCTCTGACCAGAAAGAGAGCCATTGTCTACCAGCAATTGAGCCTCCCTCTGATCAACACAATAACACTCATGTTATTTCAGTTCACCTGTCATCTTATCATGGTTTAAAACTGTAAGTAAGGCCATCGATAGATAAGTTTTGGATTAAATTAGTGTTATCTTCCAATTTTTTGTTTTGGATTAAAAATTCTATCTTTCTGGGGTTTTTTCTTGTTAGATTGTTGAGACATATATTTTCTTAGTGGATTTTGAATATTTTTCAACTATCAGTTTTGGTTTCTGCAGATAAATGGACAGTAAGAATAATCAATCTCCTACAGGTTAGCCTTCCTCGCTGTAATTCTTTCTTTATTTATGACATATAGATTCTTGAATTCACTCTCTATAATATATCTAGAATAATTTATTTTTTTCTGATGAAACAGCTAGAATTTTAGTTGAGTTCTTGGAAGTGGCAATTACTTCAGTAGTTTTCCTCAAAGGAGTTTATCCTTCTGGTACTGAAACTAAAAAACACACTTTTTTATATAAAGTTTTGTACTTTATAATAATTAGCATGTTGGTTCATTGAGTTTTGGATTTGATTGGTGAAGATGCATTTGAGAGGAGGAGGTATATGAACGTTGTAGTGCAGAGAGCTAGGCATCCACAGCTTAGAGATTATATTCACTCTGCTGTTTCTGGGCTTCTTCCTTTTATCCAAAAGGTTGCTTATTGATCTTTCTCCCTTATCCTTTAGTGTATGTCAATGTGCTTGAATGTATGAAAAGAGAACTTTTTACTGGTTTCTTTTTTTAATGCAGTACTGATAATAGGAAAAAATCTTTTCTGGTATTTTGTAGAAATCCGGTATGTGGATGTGCTTGAAGTATACACTGAGTCCTTTTGCTGATTGATTTTATTTTGCAACTACTTTCTAATGCTAGTGGAATGGTTTTGTTAATAACTGCTTGGATTTGATCATTTTTGTCTCCGTGCCTGCAATTGTGAGTGTGTTACAATGTTCCTGCTTTAGTGTACTTCTTGGTTTTCTTTCATCAACTCTTTGGCAAAAATATATTTTGAAACATTCAAATTTTATCAGGTGAACTTGTTCAGTTGTGTTCTTATTAAATTCTCTTATAGCTGTTTGAGTACCATCCTGTTGTGTTGCAAAGTTATACATGTGGTGTTGTGGATTCTATCCTCTATTAGACAGGCTGAATTGGAGTGTGTATTTGATGCAGTACGTTCAAATTATATACAGCCCTAACTGTTGAGCCATTTACAATGGTGAATTGATCCCCTTTTCAGCTGATTTTACCCTGACCTTTGGATACAATCAAGCAAATTTTTGCATGTGTGACAATCTAGTCTATGTTTTAATTTTTCTTTTGAAATATGGATTCTGCTTCAAAATAGGGACTGGTGGAGAGAGTAGCTGTAATTTTCTTTAACACTGATAACATCCCACTAGAGAGATTCATTTTCAAGCTCGCAATGGACCAGTCTTATGGCTCAAAAGTGGAAGAAGGTGACTTGGAGTTTTCTCTTAGATCATTCTTGGTCAAACTCTCTGTCTCAGAAGGTCTTACCAAGGTTCTTCCCCGAGGTAAGTGGTCAATGTGGCAGTAATTTGGCATGCAGTATCTGCACTTGGTTGGTCGGAGTTGCTTGTTCCACAACATCCAAGCAAAGGCTCATGTTGTTTGCTGTCTCACTTAGTTTTTGTGAGTTATTCAGCACTTTCAGAGATTAGAGCCGAGTATTAACTTCTCTCTTTTACCAGATTGCAGGTGGGAGATAACTGCTTATTTTCGCTCCCTCCCTCATGTTAGCACAAGCAAGGATGCAGATTTATGGATACCAACAGACACAAAACAGTGGCAGCAACCTCCACTAATAACACCAATCAAATCCATGAGTAGTGAACCTCTGTCTGTGCAGTTATATTTGGAACATCCAAGCTTATCTGAACCAAAGCCTCAAGAGAAGAAGATTTTATAGCCTGCCGGTTCACATCTACAAATTTACTCTCAACTTGTTTTACACATCCTCTAAACTTCTGTTTCTTGTTAGATAAAACCACCT
>Ga0307510_10008774_pt1 | contig 12048 bp, 11 predicted proteins | sample 12_EM_MG_FD_207224 | JGI IMG/M metagenome (GOLD analysis project Ga0307510, IMG submission 207224) | Populus trichocarpa ectomycorrhiza microbial communities from riparian zone in the Pacific Northwest, United States - 12_EM | ecosystem: Host-associated > Plants > Roots > Unclassified | place...
CGGAAGACGGTGATCGACCTGTCCCGTCCCGGGATACCTCCGACCAGGCCCGCTTCGGTCTTCACCGGCTGGTGCATGGTCTCTCCTTCTGGTCGGCGACGGACAGTCGGTCGGTCGGCCCGGCTGGGCATTGCGGGCGCGTGGGCGGCTCCACGGCAGCGGGCCCCTACGCGTCCGCCGCCGTGGCGGAGGTGCGCCTCTGTTGTGCCTGGAGCAACAGTGCGTGCCGGGCGGAGGCGACGTGGTGGAGCATGGCGGCGACGGCCGCCGGCGGGTTGCGGGTGATGATGGCCAGGAGGATGGTCCGGTGCTCCTCCAGTGATCCGGCGCGCGGGTGCGGTGCGGAGACGTTGCGGTACTGGCGCATCACCAGGGGGTACAGCAGCGTGTCGTACGCCCGTGCCAGGGTCTGCTGGTGCGCGGCCTCCTTCACCTGCTGGTGGAAGCGCCGGTTGCCCCGGGAGTAGCCCGTCGCGTCGCCCCGGGACTGGCAGTCCTCCATGGTCTCCAGCGTGGCGCGGAGTTGGGTGATCTCCTCCTCGGTGGCCCGCTCCGCGGCCTTGCCCGCGAGGGCGGACTCCAGCGTCTCGCGGGCCTCCAGGATGTCCGCGGCCTCCTCGACCGTGAAACTGCGGGTGCGGACGCCCCGGTTGACCTCGCTGGTGACGTAGCCCTCCTGGGTCAGCCGGACCAGCACCGCCCGCATGGTGCTGCGCGAGACGTTGAACATCCTGGTCAGGTCGGCCTCGGTGAGCCGGGCGCCGGGCTCGACGCTGCCCGACAGCAGCAGCGAGCGCAGTCCGTCGTAGGCCTGGCTCTGGCGGGTCGGGGACAGCCGCCCCGCGTCTTCGTCGAAGCCGTTGGAATCCATCATGATCACCCTGTGGGTCTGCTCGGAGAGGACGACTGCCGGCGGGAGGACGGCCGACGCGTGGCCGGGTCCTGACGGCAGCGGAACGAGTGCGGTTAAACGCTCACGCGCGGGCGAGCCCCGGATACAGCCGCCGGGCCGTACCCGCGAAGATCTCCCGCCGGTCCCGCTCCGGCAGCCCGGCGAGTATCTCCTCGGCGAGGGCGAGGAGTTCGGGCAGGGACTGCTCGGCCGCCGGCAGGTTCGACCCCCAGGCGATCCGCCCCGCGCCGAACGCCTCGACGACCGGTCCGAGGAAGTCGTCCGCCCGCTCGCCGGCGTCCCGCAGCCGTTCGAGGTTGCGGTGGGTGAGCTTGAGGTGCAGACCCGGGTGTACGGCGAGTGCCGCGACCTCGGCGCCGGCGCGCGCGGGCGAGGCGGCGATGTCGGGGTAGCCGATGTGGTCCAGGAGCACCTTCACGCCCGGGAACCGCCCCAGCAGTTCCACCAGTTGCCCGGTGGCCGGTCCGAGGCGCATCTGGAGGCAGACCGGCAGGTCCAGTTCCGCGGCCTGCTCCCAGAAGGGGAACGTCTCCGGTGCGACGAACCACTCGCCCTGCGTGGGCACGGTGCTGCCGCTGGTGAACAGCCGCACCCCGGCCAGGCCGCCGTCGCCGACCGCCGCCTTGAGCGAGGCGGCGGCGTCCGGGCGCAGCGGATCCACGGTGCCGACGGCCACGAAGCGCTCCGGCCGCTGCCGGGAGCTGTCGAGGACGTAGGAGTTGTCGTAGCCGTAGTGGGTGGTGGCCTGGACCAGGACGGCCTGGCCGATGCCGGTCTCGTCCATGCGGGCGACCATGCCCTCGGCGGTCACGGGCCGGGTCGCGGCCCACTCCGACTGCTTCCCCCCGATCGGTGCCTTGGGGTAGCGGGTCGGGTCCTCGGAGATGATGTGGCAGTGCGCGTCGACGACGTCCACGGGGTGGTCCCTTCTGTGTGGTGGGTACGGGCCGGCTCAGGCGTCCGGGTAGTCGCCCGCGGCGAACAGCGAGCGCAGGTCGGCGGAGAAGCCGGGGTCGAGCAGTCCCTGGTCCTTGGCGAACCGCACCATCGCGTTCAGGCTGGGCTCGTTGGCCGCGATGCCGTAGGGCACGGGGTCGCCTCCGATCCGCTGTTGCTGGCGGGCCAGCCGGGGCACCGCCGACCACCCGGGGTGCGCGGCGAGGTGCCTGCGCTTGCTCTCCGCGAACGCCGCGTACAGCCTGGTCGCCAGGCCGGGATCGTCTTCCACGAGTTCGGAGCGCAGCGCGATCAGCGAGTGCAGCGGGTAGACGCCGGTGCGCAGGTAGTGGTCCACGGCGAGGGTCCCGGCCTCGGGGAACAGCGGGTAGGGGCCTTCGTCGGCGGCGGGCTCGGGCTCGGTGGCCGCCGACCAGCCGGCCCGAGGGGCGCCCGCCCGCCCCGTCCCGGCGTTGCCGGTCAGCGCGGCGTCGATCTCCCCGGCGCGCAGCAGCTCGCCCAGCGAGCGGCCGTCGGTGACCCGCTCGACGTTGGCGGGAACGCGGCCCTCGATGTGGTCGTCGTCGTCCACCACCCAGGTGATCGTGTCGATGTCGACGCCGTACTCCTCGCGCAGCACACCGCGCACCCACACGCCGGTGCTCACCGAGTAGGCGCGCACACCGACCCGGCGTCCTTCCAGGTCCCGGGGGACGCGGATGCCGGAGTCCGCGGCGCACTGCACGTCGCCGTGGTGGAAGCGCCGGTTGAGGAACACCGGCACCGCGGTCAGCGCGATCCCTTCCTGACGTGCCATCAGATACGACACCGGGGCCAGTTCGCACACGTCGAACTCCAGGTCCCGGATCATCCGCCGGTAGGCGCCGATGACCGGCTTGACCTCCACCGGCTCGACGGCGTAGCCGTCCACCTCGACGTCGCCGTCCAGCAGCGACTGCGCGTGCGGGTACTCGCCGACAACGACCGTGAGCTTGTCCATACGCTGTCTCTCCTCGTCTGTGTGTGGGGTGCGGCAGGCTCAGCCGCCGAGGCGGGCCGGTGCCACGCCGAGCGCCGTGCAGGTCCGCTCGACGAGTTCGTCGTAGTCCACCGCGCGCGGGATCACGTCCTGTTCCAGGGCGTAGGAGGCCGCCTTGGTGAACGCGGCGCGCAGTCCCTCGAAGCCCACCGGGTGCAGGGCGACCGGGCCGCCCTCCTCCTTGGCGGCGAGCACCGACCGCATCGCGTCGTACGCGGCGAGCACGGCGGCGGGATGCTCCGCGGCGGCGGCCTCGGACACGCCGACCACGTGGTTGACCGGGATGAACCCCTGGTCCTTCGACCACTGTTCGGCGACCTGCTGGGCGTTGTCGACGGCGGTGCGGATACGGCCGTCGGCGGGCAGTTCGTTGCCCATGATCCCGAAGTCGATCCGGCCGTCGAGGAAGTCCGCCGGCAGCTTGGTCCCCGCCGGTGCCCGCTGCACCCAGGACGGGTCCTCGGCGCCCTCGACGTGATGACCCTCGTACGTCGTCCACTCCGCCTTGCGCAGGTCGACGCCGTACTGCTCGGTGAGGAACCCGCGCATCCACACGCCGGTGGTCTGGCTCCAGGCGCGGACTCCGACGCTGTGCCCCTCGACATCGGCGACCGACAGCCCGCCCAGGGTCACCAGGGTCTGGTGCTGGTGGCGTCCCAGGGTGGTGACCGGCAGCAGCAGCACCGGCTTGCCGTAGGCGAGGGCCTGGAGAACGGTCACGATCGCCAGTTCGCACAGGTCGACGTCCGACGTGTTCACAAAGCCGCGGGAGGCCTTGTGCACCGGCTTGATGCCGACCCGCTCCGGCTCCGCACCCGCCTCGCGGGCCGCCGACAGCGCGGCTGCCGCGAGATCGTCACGGCCGAGCACCAACTTCATTTCTCGCTCCTCTTGCTTACGGACTTGTGGTGCCGCTCGTGGTGCCGGCGCAGCAGGTCCATGCCGAAGTCGTTGCCGTTGGGGGTGCGGACGACGGTGTGGATGTGCCGGCGCGAGGGGTAGTCGTTGTCGAAGAGGACACCGGCCATGTGCTCGAACTCGACGAGGATCACCGGGCTGTGGAAGCGGTAGTAGAAGGTGCCGTCCGGGTCCCCGATCCACGCGAAGTGGGTGTCCCCCTCGTGGGCCCGCACCTCGTCCATGCGTACCTGGGCGTGCCGGTCGCCGGCCCGGTTCACGTAGAGCCCGAGGAGCCTGAGCGCGGTCTCCCGCTGGCCCGAGGACATCCCGCTCAGCGGCAGCCCCTGGTAGCTCAGCTCGTGGTTGTCCCGGAACGCTCCGACGAACAGCTCCTGCGGCAGCGTGTCCGCGATGACGGCCCGCTCCCGCTGCCCCCCGTCGAACTGGGTGAACAGCTCGTGGCCGAGCGCCTCCTCGCCCCGGAAGGCCACGGTCCCGGCGTACTTCCCGGACCCGGCGATCACCGGCTCGGCGCCCAGGAAGGAGGGGGTGAGGACCATCTGGTCCCCGACGAACACGCAGTTGATGTTGACGTGGTGTCCGTCGAGCTGCCAGCCCCAGGGGCCGCCGTTCTCCGGTTCGCCGTAGAGGGAGAACCAGTACAGCCACTCGTTGAGGCCGTGCGTGTTGTCGCTCAGCTCGCCGATGGTGAGGTTGAGGCGCATCAGGTCGACCATCTGGCGGTAGCCGTCCGCGCTGAGGCTCTCCCGGACGACGGCCAGGGCCCGCTCGCGCCCCGCGTCGTCGAAGTCCTCCAGCAGCAGGCCGTGGCGCAGGAAGTACCGGGCGCCGTTGTTCCAGTGGCGCCAGCTCACGTCGTCCATCGGGAACCGGCCCTCGGCGAGCTGCTTCTCCGTCAGTCCCGCCAGGTAGTCCTCGGCGGCCCGGTACACCTTTCGTACGTCCGCGCCGGTGTCGCGCAGCGGGAACAGTCCCGCCTGGACGCCGTCCGGCGTGGCCACTCCACGGAAGGGCTCGTGTGCCGCCTTGACCCGCCAGGCGACCTTGTCGAGCAGGTCGGGTGTCCAGATCTCGGGCTTACGGGTGGGCGGGTTGCCCCGCTTGCGCAGCCCTACCGGCTCTCGCATCGCCGCTCCTCCTCTCGCTGTTTCCCTAGTTCCGTCACGCGTGCGTTCCTTCACGGGGGCACCGCCACGCGGCGCGCCCCCGCCGGCCGCCTCCTCACCCGTCGAGGAAGGCCGTCCGCTCCTCGATCGCCGCGACGTCCACCGGCTCGCCGATGAGGCCCTGCTCCAGGGCGTACCGTCCGGCGATCTCCAGGCAGGCGGTCAGCGCGTCGCTCCACCCGGCCGTGACCGCGCGCCCGGCGGGGGAGTCGTCACGCTCGCCCGCGGTGTCCGCGATCGCCTGCTTCAGGGCCCGGTAGAAGGCGCGTACGGCGTCTGGGGTGTCGCGCAGCACGTCGTCGCGCACCACCAGCAGGTGGTTGGCCGGGATGGTGCCGTGCCGTTCGGTCCAGGCGAGTCCGGCGTTCTCGGCGTCCGGGACGAGGGGGACCAGTCCGGCGCCCTGTCCGCCGATCGCCTTCGGACCGAGCACCGCCGCGGAGACGTCGTGGGAGCGCAGCAGGTCCGCGACCCGCTCGGCCTTCGAGCGCTCCACGTTCGGGGGGTTGACGTACTGGGCGACATGGACGTCCTCGGTGGTCACCCAGGTGACGTCGGAGGACTTGACCCCGTACTCCTCCTGGAGCCAGCCGCGCACCCACAGACCGGTGGTCTGGCCGTACGCACGGACGCCCACGCGGCGGCCGACGAGGTCCCCGGGGCCGAGCTCCGGGCCCTCGGGCAACCGGGTCAGCGAACGGTGGTGGGTGCCGCCCACCAGCACCACCGGCAGCAGGGTCACCGGGATGCCGGCGTCCCGCGCCTGGAGGTAGGTGGCCATCGGCATCTCGCAGATGTCGTAGGCCAGTTCGCGGACCATCCGGGCGAAGGCCGGGGGCAGTGGGGTGGACTCCGGGTACCGGCAGTCGACTCCGTCCACGGGGACGGTTCCGTCCTTCAGCGGGCGGGTGTGCGGGTAGCTGCCCAGCAGCACCTTCAGGGGTGTCGGCATGGGGGTCCCGTCCTTCCCGCTCACACGTCCTCGCCGTACTGGATACGGCGGTACGGCGTGCTCAGCACCTCGCGGGTGATGCGGACGTCGATCACCGTGGGCCGGGGGGTTCGCACGTACTCGGCCAGCGCGTCGCGCAGTTCCTGAGCGGTGCGGACCGTGGCCCCGCCACCGCCCAACGCCTGGGCCACCGCGCCCAGTTCGGGTGTGGAGATGGTCGCCAGTTCCGGGTCCAGGCCCTTCGCCTTCGCTTTGTGGTACTCGGCGCCGAGGCCCTGGTCGTTCATCACCACGACCAGCAGGGGGATGTCGTACCGGCACGCCGTCTCGAACTCGGACAGGTGCATGAGGAAGCTCGCGTCGCCCTCCACCACGAAGCCGGGCCTGTTGCCCTGCGCGACCAGCTGGCCCATGGCGATCAGCGGGGCCTGGCCGATGGCGCCGAACATGCCGTAGTTGGAGAGCACGTCACGGGACCGCTGGAAGAGCATCGTGCCGAAGTCGGTCTGGTGGCCGCTGCCCAGCACCAGCCCCATCTCGCCCGGGAGTTCGTGGTCGAGGATCCAGATCGCCTCGCGCGGGTCGAGCCGTCCGGGCTCGCGCACGTACTCCGGCTGCCGGAACCGGCCGGTCAGGTGCTGGCGGACCTGGTCGGTGTGGAAGCCCGTCAGGCGGACGGACCGCTCCTGAAGCACCCGGGTCAGCTCGCCGAGGGCGGTGACCGCGTCGGCCTGGAGATAGCAGTCCGCGACCTTGCCGTTGCCCATCACCAGGTGCGGGGCGGTGTCGATGTGGATGTACTTGGCCTCGGGATAGAGGTAGCCGCTCTCGATGGTGTAGTGGTTCAGGCTGGCGCCCACCGCGATCACGCAGTCGGCCTCCTGGAGCAGTTCCATCGACACCTTGTCGCCGAACAGGCCCGACAGGCCGACGTGGAAGTCGGTGCGGTCGCACAGCCAGTTCTTGGCCTGGAGCGTGGTGGCCAGCAGGGCGCCGGTCCGCTCCTGGAGAGCGAGGATCTGTTCGCCGGAGTCCGCCCTGCGCGCGCCCCGCCCCGCGATGATCACCACGCGCTTGGCGTCCTGGATCAGGTCGCAGGCGGCCTGGACCCTGGACGGGTCGGGCAACGTCCGGGTCTTCTCGATCAGGGCGGTGGACGGGACGTAGTCCTCGTCGTAGTCGTCCAGTTCGGCCACCTGGACGTCGAACGGGGCGCTGATCATGACCGGTTTGGACTCGGTCCGCGCCAGGTAGAAGGCCTGCCGCACGGCCTCCTGGGCGTTCTCGGGCCGGGTGACGTGGATGAACTCGCACTCGATCGCGGCGGCGAAGCGCCGCTGGTCCAGGTACTGGGTGGCGCCCTCGTCACCGAGCGGGGTCTCACCGCAGAAGGCGACCAGGGGAGTACCCGCCCGGCTCGCACAGAGCATCGAGGTGGCCAGCTGGGAGACGCCGGGGCCGCTGGTCGTGGTGACCACGCCGGGCCGCCCCGCGCCGCGGGCCCAGCCGTCCGCCATGCCGAGGCCCGAGCCCTCGTGCCGCACCTCGTACAGGCGCACCCCGCGGTCGGCGAGGGCGGCCATCCAGTGCATGTTGGCGTCGCCCATCATGCCGAAGACGTCGGTGGTGCCTTCCCGCACGAACGCCTCGGCCAGTGCTTCGTAGACCTTCACTTCTGGGACTCCTTCACGTTCGCCGCGGCCGTCGCGCGCGCCTTCAGCACACCGTCGAGCCGGGAGAAGACACGCAGCGCGTTGCCTCCGTAGACCGCCTGCCGATCGGCGTCGCTCAGGCTGTCGATGGAGTCGAGGGTGTATTTGGTGTCGTCGAACCGCCGCCCGGTCTCCGGGTCCACGCTGCGGACGGCGCCGATCATCTCCGAGGCGAACAGCACGTTCCGCGCGGGGATGACGTCCAGCAGCAGTTCCATGCCGCGCTTGTGGTACACGCAGGTGTCGAAGGAGACGTTGCGGAGGATCGACTCCTCCAGTGGCGGCCGGCCGCGGTCCAGCATCATTCCGCGGTAGCGGCCCCAGTGGTACGGGACGGCGCCGCCGCCGTGCGGCAGGATCAGCCTCAGCGTCGGGAAGTCCTTGAACAGGTCCGACTCGCACAGCTGCATGAACGCCGCGGTGTCGCCGGCGAGGTAGTGGGCGCAGGTGCCCTGCATCGCGGGGTTCCTCGACATCGCGACGTGGACCATCGCGGGGACGTCCAGCTCGACCATCTTCTCGTAGAGGGGGTAGTAGACCCGGTCCGTCAGCGGCGGGGCCTGGTAGTACCCGTCCGACGGGTCGGGGTTGAGCAGACAGCCGATGAAGCCCAACTCCTCGACGCAGCGCTCCAGTTCGGAGACGGAGTTGGCCACGGAGGCGGGCAGGGCGTCGCCCGGGGACTGCGGGAGCTGGCACACCCCCACGAACCGCCCGGGGAAGAGACCGCACACCCGGGCGATCAGGTCGTTGCTGACCCGCGACCAGTCGAGGCTGGTCCGCTCGTCGCCGTAGTGGTGGGCCATCTTGCCCGCGCCCGGAGAGAAGATCGTCACGTCGGTGCCACGCTCGGTCTGCAACTTCAGCTGGCCGTTGCCGATGGCGGTGGCGATCTCGTCGTCGGTGATGCGGAGTTCGGCCGGCGAGACCCGCGCGCCCGATTCCTCGAACGCCCGGATCTGCTTCTCCCGCCATCTGCCCAGCGCGGGGGGCGCCGTGGTGAAGTGGCCGTGGCAGTCGATGATCATGAGTTGCTCCGAGACTCGCGTGGGGGTGGTCACGTGGTGTACGGCCGTGCCGGGACGCGTCCGTCAGCCGCGGCCGGTCAGCTCCCGGGCCTTGTCCAGGCCGGGGTGGGTGCGCACCGGCGCCGACATCAGGAACCGGTAGCCGTCGTCGATCACCTGCTTGACGTTGCCGGCCGTGACATGGGGGTGGCCCACGGCGACCCCGCGTTCGGCGCAGATGTCGAGGATCCGCCGCTTGCACTCCAGGACCCGCGGGTGCTCGTACTGGCGGGGAACGCCCAGTTCCTGGCTCATGTCGCCCTCGCCGATCAGGATCAGCCCGATCCCCGGCACCTGGTCGAGCATGTCCGGCAGGTTCCTGATGCCGAGCTGGTCCTCGATCATCAGGCCGACGAGGATCTCCCCGTCCGGGGCGAGCGGCCACACGTCGGCCCTGGCGTAGTACTCGATGTTCGAGATGCCCCAGAAGCGCGTCGCCGCGTGCGGGCCGTCCCCGCGCAGACCGGCGGGCTCGTACAGCGGGGCGTCGGGCAGTCGCGGGTAACGGCAGGCGGCGACGGCGTTACGGGCCTCCTCGACCGTGGCGATGTGCGGCCAGACGATGCCGAACGCACCGAGGTCGAGTGCCTGCTTGGCATGCCACTGCGCCTTCTCCGCGCCGTTGGCGGGGATGCGCACCAGCGGGGTGACGGCCGGCGCGAGGCTGTCCGCCTCGAAGATCTGACGCCGGCTCAGCAGGTACTGGAAGCTGTCCCGGAGCGCGTTGACGTCCCAGGGCTTGTGCTCCATCTCGAACACCACCGCGTCGTACGCCGAGTTGCTCAGCTCGATCGCGGACGCCGGGTCGGCCGCCGAGAAGGTCGCGAAGACGTGCTGTCCCGCGTCCAGAGCGCCGATCACCTTGTTGAGCCTGGACGTTGTCATCGACGGCCTCCCTGGCCGAGTGCTTCACCGGACGTGTCCGCCGAGGGGTGCGGGGCCTGCGGCGGCTGCCCCTGACGTCGCCTGGACCGTCGGCCCGTCCACCACGCGCGCAGGCGGGCGAGCAGGCCGGCCGGCGGCCGGGGCGCGGCCGGGCGTCCATCGGCGGGGGCCGCCGCGTGTGGTCCGGGGGCGGCCGAGGTGCGCGGTTCGGTGGACGTCGTCGTGACCGACGCGGCGGAGGCCGCGGCAGGCGGCTCGGTGGCGGCTGAGGTGAGCGGCTCGGAGGGTCCGGCGCACAGCTGGACCAGTTGCTCGGTGAACTCCTTCGTCATCCGGGAGACCACCATCCCCGCACCCGACTCGATCAGCTTGGCGAGCTTGCCGTTGAGCCGGATCTCGCCGTCGCAGAAGACGCGTGCGGTGCCGGGGATCTCTCCCTCGACAACCCGGAAGGTCGCGTGGGCACTGAAGCGGGTGGCTCCCTGCCCGTCCGCGCCGCGGGCGGTGAGACGGCCCTCACGTGCGGGTTCGTCCAGGTCAAGGGCGACCCGGGCGGCGAACTTGACCCGGATACCGCCGAACCTGATGGCCAGGGTCCCGTCGAAGGACCCGTCGTCGTGCGACGGTCCCAGTTCCGCGCCGCCGATGCAGGACACGACGGCCGAGGGATCGGAGATGACCTCCCAGACACGGTCGGGCGGACTCGGTACGGCGATCTCTTCCGTGATCGATATCAAAACTGTGAACCTTACTCGGCGGCAGACATGACGTCATGGCGAGGAAAAGGGCATGACGGCTCGGCGGCATGACGGCTTGGGGGTGGATCCCCCGGCGTCGGACTCGGGAGCCCGCTCCAGCGGCGCGCTCCGGTGGCGGTCGGCTCGGCCGTGTTACGCGGCGGACTTACGCTCGGCGGAGAACAGTCCCCAGAGGTCGTTGTAGAGCTCCGAGAATTCGGGGGACTTGACGAGCGAGCCGATCTGGCGGGGACGTTCGAAGGGGACGGGGAGGACACGGCGGATCGTGCCGGGTCCCTTCGACATCACGACGACCTCGTCGGCCAGGTAGATGGCCTCGTTGAGGTCGTGCGTGACGAAGACGAGGGTCCCGTTCTGCTCTCGCCAGATGTTGAGCAGTTCCTGCTGGAGCTCGAGCCGGGTGATGGCGTCCAGTGGCCCGAACGGTTCGTCCATCAGCACGATGGACGGGTTGTAGATCAGGGCACGGGCGATCGCGCAGCGCTTCTGCATACCGCCGGACAACTCACGGGGGAAGTGGTCCTCGAAACCGTCCAGGCCGACCAGCTTGACCCAGGAGGCGACCCGCTCCTCACGTTCCTCCTTGGGAACCTTGCGGAACTTCAGCGCCAGGCCGATGTTGCCCCTGACACTCAGCCAGGGCAGCAGGTGGGAATGCTGCGTCACGTAGGCGGCATCGGAGTTGACGCCTGTGACCTTCTCGCCGGCGTAGTGGACCTCTCCCTGAGTGGGAGTGAGCAGTCCGGCGGCCAGGTTGAGGATGGTGCTCTTCCCGCACCCGCTGGGTCCGATCACGGCGACGACCTTGCCGCGGTCGACCGCGAACGAGACGTCCTCGATCGCTGGTTGGTGGGTACCGGGGAACTGCAGGGTGACGTCCTTGAGGCGGAGTGCCTCCGGGTGGACGGTGCGCTGACTGGTCGACATATCTGTCTCCTCGGCCTCCTCCTCGCGAAGAGACGGAGCGGGGCCGTGCGCTTGAGCCTGGAGCGGCGGTGGTGTGTGACGGTGCGGTGGCCTGCTGACGGTGGTGCCACTGATGCGGGTGAGGGAGCGCCGGGATCGGCTGAATCCCTCTGCCGATATGACCTCGGTGACGCTGTCCGTCTTCGAGATTGTCCGACAAGCGGTAATGGGAACGTAACATCACGGGCCAGCGACCACAAGAATCCTGCTGAAAAACATCACTCTCGCCTGGTCCGCGAGCTACCCTCCGGAAAATTGTTGGACAATCACCGTGTGGGTGTCGCCAAGCTGGCTCTGCTGAGGGTGGCCCGAATCGGCTGCTGCGCCGCGTGACGGGTCCCCGGCCGAGGGCTCCGGTACGGCTCCGGGCCTGGCCGCTTCGGGTGGTGACGGCGACATCCCGCACTCGGCACCGTCCGGCGACCTGAGCGAGCAGCTCCAGGGCTCCGGGGCCTGCCGAGGACGACCCTCGTCGACCGGTGCGCGGAACTGCGGCCCGGGCCGGTCGCCGGCGTGGTGGTGCGGGGTTGCCCGCCGGACAACCCATTCGACGGGGTTGACGCGACAGGGCTGTTCAGATGTTCCTGCGCCGGTTCCGTTCGGTGGTGGCGAGTGGGGCCGGCGCGTCCGCTACGGCACGGCCACCCGTCCGGCAAGAACGTCAATGCGCATGTGATCGGCGTCGGGCACCTGAGCGGGGGGAAACCTCAGGGAAGGGGCGTTCGTGGCGACA
>Ga0307510_10008775_pt1 | contig 12046 bp, 14 predicted proteins | sample 12_EM_MG_FD_207224 | JGI IMG/M metagenome (GOLD analysis project Ga0307510, IMG submission 207224) | Populus trichocarpa ectomycorrhiza microbial communities from riparian zone in the Pacific Northwest, United States - 12_EM | ecosystem: Host-associated > Plants > Roots > Unclassified | place...
GAGGGAACTCCAGGCGGAGTAATGCGCCAATACAGGCCTGTGCCATGACAGTGTGGGCAGGTTCGGGGCGAATATGATGATAAAGTGAAGTGTCCACCGTCGATGTAGCAAGGCGATACGATATTAGGAACTCCTTGGCCGAGAAATGGGAGAATTGAACCACTCGGGAACCATGGAAATCGACAACTGCGATGAGACTGGAACATGCTGATAGCACAGCTTGTTCTTGGTCCTCCCAACGCAAGTCCTCGTTCAACTTTGCGATCCCCTCAGCTGGATCAATTTCAACTGCAAGGACTTCGGCCAACTCCTCGACACGAAGTGGACGGATGGCCACCGTCAGACATTGTAAGAGCCGATGGGAATGTGCTCGGTTTGCCTTCGGAATTTCCCGTAGTATCCTCTCGTAGGTCTCGTCTAGGGTTTGGGGCAATTCTTCGAGAGCACGTCGCACACTTGGTGCGAGGCAGCGGCGTATGGCTTCAATCTGACACCAGACCCACCGGAACCTATTTATAGAATAAGGATTCCATCATAAACAAGGAAAAATGGTCTCACATTCCATCGGCCCTGTCTGAGAGCGTCTTGATGACTAGCGCCTTATCCTTCTCTCGCCATCTCATCATCTTTCTATCCGCATACACAACAGAACGGACATAATCGGCAATATCCTTCTTTTGTCCGTCTTGGTCTTGAAGGGATACTCGGTCTGATGTCGAAGTTAAAGGTTCAAGAACGTTCCGGATGTCTATCTCGGGGCGACTTGTGACACAGAGTCGTAAATTCGGGAGTTGGAGCCTGATCAGTTCCTCCACGAGCTCAAGAACCTTTTCACGTGGTGATTGCAACCCAGAAGTGTCGGGACATTCGTCCAGAGCATCTACAATAATGTAAATTTGTTCTTCCCTGATGACCTTGAGCATCTCCTCGAGGCATAGCATAAGTCCCCTGGCACCGGGCTGCTGTGAGCCATGCTGGTGTGCTGAATAGAAGTCGAGAAGGATGTTGCAGAAAGAGGTAGATTGTTTGCTGAGCTGGACGAGGATGGAAGAGAGGAAAGCACGGGCGTCTTGTTTTCCGGTGTCTTTGAAATCAAAAAAGAAGTAGGCCACATGTGCTGTCCCGATATTGGAAATGCGTTCAATGTCCTCAATGATCGCAGAGCTATCGCAGTGATAGTCGGTTATACAGGCAAGCTTTGGCGAGACGAGTCTTATCGGGTGACGTACGTAATAACGCTTTTGCCAGAGCCCGCTAAGAAATTCGGTTATTCATTACATCGAGGCCGTAGCGAGCGAAGGAACATACGTTTCCCATAGATCCAGAATAGGGACCCAGACTTCTTCCAATACTTGTAAGTACTACTTTCGATGAACCACGCTGTGGTACCCTTGTGACGCGTCTTGCGCGCACTGTTGTAATTCATAGATGGATCTGGCGGAGAGATCCATTCGACGGCCGTATTTCTCAACCGCTTCACTGCGAGAGTATCAGAACGCTGTCGGGCAGTACCGAGGTAACGAACAGCTTGGATCACCATATTCGCTCGCTATCGGTTGGTATGTTTTCTCAGCAGCTAGATAGATAACTGCTCAGCTGTAGTGCGGAGAACGGGATTCAAATGCCTTGCGCACCATCGACGCCTCCGGTCTTGATCTCCTTTATGGGGTCTTGTACGTTACCAACACTCCTTGCTGTGTCTGAAGGACCCTCTAGAATGACCCCTAGACCCCGCGTCTTGTCGTCAACAGCTTCTATTTTGTTATCGACCTCATTGGTGGTCTTTAGGCGTTCCGCAGCCATCGTGTCAAGGGCATCAAGCTCATCTGTCATTTGTCGTCCTGTTTTTCCAACACCAGATAGTATAAACACCAAAAACAGCGATGAGGAGTTGAACATATTTGGCGCACCGATTATGACCATGTCGCCGATACCCTTTACTCTCTCGTCAACACCATGTAGCATGTCCCCAACACCCTGTATCATTCCCTCGACGTCCCTTACCCTGTTCTCGACGGCTTTTACTGCGTCATGTACGTCCAGCACACCGTCCCCAACTTTGTTACCTACGCTATGTATAGATTTCAGGGCTTCTGCAGCTGCCATTCGAGCTTCCTCTACCGTCACTTTTTCGAGCCTCTGTAATGCGTCCTCGATATCTGTCCTCCCCGCTAGCTTTTTCACAAACTTTTCTGAAAAAGAATAAGGCGAGAGAGTTGATTACAGCCAAGCATGGACTCACTTGCACGATTCTGCTTAATCTCTTTTGTCAAAATGGCAAGGATACCAAGTACTTCCACCATGACTTTCACGATGGCGTCCGTCATTCCTGCCGTTGGCGGAACCTCGATATAGACCTCCAACCGCTTAAAAACATTCTCGATGCGCTCAAAGAGGTCAAAGAGAGCAGGTCGACTAGCGCTAACGGCGTTCACAGCCTGAGGCAATAAGACGTCACAATAGCCTGGTAGAAAGGAGTCGATGGAGGAACTCACTGAGAGGAGGATGCCTATTCCCGTGAAGATCACACCACCGGGTGGGTATGCCTGGAGAATAAATACCAGCGTGAAGATCCGGGGCGAGTCAGCATACTCTGTGGGGCATACCAGGGCAACAGTCCCACCAATGGTCTCAGAAAACGCGTTGATGACTTTCACGGTGGGATCCAGCCACCTTGTTAATCTGCCATCGCTATTCCCACTTGAAGACTGGTCGGGTCCAGGGATTTGCTGTCGTAGGATGATAATAATGTCATCCGGAGAACTGCAGGTCTCGAGTCTGTGAAATAGTGGATTCGAGGAAAGGTCCTTCCCAGTTTTCGTTTTATAGGCCTGTAGAGCACTGTTGAAGATAGACCCGTAGTTCACATGCGGGGAAGCCCCGGGGGAAGACTGTGGCATGGTGACCACGGTTGGGGGGTGTAGTACCCGTAACAGCCACAGTTGGGCAAAGGTGGGAGGGTCAAAGGCGCCCAAAGGTTCACGTGTACTTACAATACCTGGGCATCGTCACTTTAACTGTCTCCCCCATGTACAGTGCCTTGTCTTTCCCATTCTTCTCCAACCGGATTTCCTCCACGGCCGATACAGAGCTCAGTTATGCAGTGCCCAACTGAATTTATTTCTAGTCGAGACATCTGGCCTCTTTCTCATAGACGAGGTGCGTGTCTAGCTATCACGTAACAAATCTTTGACCTATCCGTTGCGCTGCTCAGTCTTTCCTTCGAGGCTCTTCACATGTTTGTTCCAATAACCCCCGCGCCTCGCGTCGCAACCCACCTGGACCTTTCCATTAAGTCTGACCTTCGGCGCACGCGCGTGCCGCAATGACCTTCTCTGCCGAATCTCCAACATTGGGTTATGTCCTCCTCCCTGCGAAGATGAGCGCGACGGGATTATGATGTACTCATACTTGAAGACCATCGCACTCACCGCAACTCAATCTACCGTTCTCTCATGCTATACTGCTATACTATTGCCGCCGGCCGCCGCTACTATTACTGTGCTGTGGTGGCTTCAAGAAGCGCGGGTCGTAGGTTCGTGCTTGACGAGGAGGCGTTGAAAGCATCATCCAAGCGGAATCGATAACTAGGGTGGAAACTACGGACATCGGATTGGAAGCGACCCCATCGTCGGCGGTGGTGGCGGATGCAGCAGAGTTAGTCTTTAGACCCGGAGACGCTTGGGCCAGGCTCGCCATGCGTATTGAAGCACTGGCAGGGAGTGAATATGGAACAACGATAGGACGGTAAATGCACGGGGTCATGCTGACGGAATGCAGAGAAAGGGAAGAATTTCCGTACGGACTTTCTCCCAGCCAGCCATCTTACTTTGAATCCCAAATTACACAAAACTCCGGATACAGAGGGTGGTTTCGTCGATCTTGGTTACAGCATTGGAAGTGGGAGGGAAATTTAATTGCTCCGCCCAAAGTGGAGGTCACGTGGTTGTACTTTTACCCATTTATTATGCATTTATGTGCGGTACCAATAAACCACATCACTCGGTTTGTAGTAGTACACAAGGCTTTACGCTGCGATTTATGCACTGAACTATGAGCATGGTGCACTGTCTTTGAAGTTGAACATTGAATCTCAGTCAAATATCAAAACTACAGTATGTCCCGTCAGCCGATGCCTATCAACGGCCAAGACGGGAGCATGTTTCGTGTTTCCTCCTCCATTGCTAGTGTAGGTCTCTTACATACGACTTGACGGAATCGTCACTTTCACTTGGTGAACAGGGAGACAGCGCCGGAGGCGAGCATTTTTCCGAGTCGCAACTTGTCCGGGAGGAAGTTGGCGGTAAAGAACCCACGTCGGGCCCACCCATCGATCAGGGGCGTGCCCCATACGAGCGTCCAAGACATGGTCCACAGCCAACCAAACCATCCCCCCACGCGGAACCCCGTGGCCCGTTGAAACGCGCCCTCCATGATCGCGCCGAGGCCCATGAGGAGGAAGAAGCCTGCGTCGTTGTGAAATTCCGTCCCGTGCCCCGTCCCCCAAAAGCCCAAATAATGGATGAAAGCCGACACAGCATACGCGCCCATAACCGCGCCAGCCCGTCCCAGGAACTTGCCGCCAGGACGGGCCCCGAACACGATGAAAATGTGTCGTAGGTACTGCTGCCAGCGATGGCTCCAGAAGTCTCGGATGGAGGTCGCCATCCATGGTCTGCGAAAAAGAGGAGGCCATTGCCAGGCCGGCTGGCGGAGGAGAAGCCGTCCGATCAACATCCAGACGTGGTGTATCGAGTCCACAACCGCATACACCCACACGCCACCGAAAATGGCGGCGAGTGCCCCCAAGCATGTGCGAGGCAACAAGGGGAGGGTTGGGTCAAAGAGGCTCCCCCCTCCGGGATTGACCATGGACGGACAGATCGACTGCATGATATACTGTGAGACATCAGCCACCATGGCTTTTAACAACGTTTTGGCCCAGATCGAAGCGATCGACGGTGGTGGAATGCTCCTGTGGAGGAATGGGTTGGGGGACCATGACCACCCAATTCCTCGCTGATTGCACAAGAGATCCAAAGAGTCGATAAGGACGTTTGAAACGGACAAAGGCCGTTCGACCGGAGAATCTCGTCCCTCTGGCCACTCGTACCTCCTTAGTGGTCTCTTGGTGAAGGCCCATTCGATCGATCTCATCGTCATCATTACCATCGATATCTATAATACAATGTTCATAACCGCCCATCAGGAAAATTTTCCAAGTGGCACCTACCACCAATGCAGCGTTCCAGAAATTGAGCCGGTCAGCGCTCTGCAGCCCGAGCCACCCCACCATCGCCGCTGATAGGTTCAGTCCCACAGCGCAACTCCACGCTTGCCATACGATGAAAGGCAGGATCGAGAGCTTGAGTATGAACGTATTTGGGAGGATGGCGAGCACTGCCAGTGCATAGTAACTCAGAAATAGGGGAGTGACAGTAGTTAGTGTTAATGGTTGACGAAGAGTGGGATCCGGGTAATCAGGGAGTAAGGAAAGCATTTTGGGGGAAGGGTCGTCGGGCAGCTACAGTGAGAGAGCTGGCGCGCCTTGATTAAATACAATAGTATGGCGCCATTAGAGCCGCACTATGTTCGAGGCGGAAAGAATCACGCATACGGTGGGTGGTGATACGGGCCTTTTGAGGCATATCGAGTACGAGAAACTGCTGCCACTTGTCATGACACCGTATTCCCTGCCGGGCCAACTCCAATCGTAGGCATATGAAAATGATGATTTCTTCGCCCTGCAGGTGGGTACGAAATGCCGTTCAGTTGGAAATGCCGTCAATTTGGGGTCAACTGACAAAAATGACGAGACGAATGCCTTCAGAAGACAATAACGTAATGTCCGTCGACATCCAACAGGGCGCGGACCACTCTCTCCATCGAATGTCAGTATGGTCGCTTCAAAATCGGCTGTTGACCACCGCTTGCCACCCCTTCAACGCGTGAAATTGATTCTTGCCTTCCTCAAAATGAGCAGCGGCGCCGGTAAGAGATGGGAAATTGACGCAAGAACCTCGGGTGGAACTGGTGAACGTTGAACCGCGGCTCTTGGCGAAACGAAGTGATAAGTGAGTATAAATACGACTAACTTCGCTGTGTAATACACCTACTGCATGCAAATCAAACTATTCAACCAAAAAAAGTTATAGAAAACTTTAATGAATTGTTAAATAATTCTAAGGGTTTTCTGGTTCAGAAGACTTTAAAAGAAAAGTGTAAATAAATATTTCGTCACATAAAAACGTTAAACTCTATTTAGAAATAGTCAAACTTTTCATGAAAAGAATTGTAAGCAGCCAAAACCGATAAGTGATAAGTGGTCATAATACCCAACTACGCTACGTAATACAGCTCACGATAGTCGGATTGCCTGACATGAGTACCACGTGATTGTATCTGACATGCACGTGATCGTACTTTTGTTTTCACCAATTGCCAATTCGTATGAGAAATGTCGATGACATACAATATGTACAGTAGTTGCAGCATGACCGCATGAACACGGAAAGCCATGCGCCTCACACCGGGGGTTGTCCGTGTAGCTCCACCCACCTCTGCGCGACCTTCACCCAGTAGAGGGCTGGGCGTGCCCCGTCCGCACCCATCTTACTGATAATGAGCCCCCTCCTCGCCCACGCGTCCACAATAAAGGTCGCCCAAACGAACAACCATGCCGCGGTCCACAACCGTCCCCAGATACCCTGTACCTTCACTCCCGTCTTCACCCGCCAAATCCCTTCAAGGATGCAGCCCACCCCCATCATAAGGAAGAAGAACGTCACGGAAGCCAGCTCGGTTCCAAGTCCCGCGCCCCACACGGCGAAGTCGTGCATGATCCCCGAAACGAAAAATGCGCCGATCACACCGCCCGCTCGTCCGAAGAGTAGTGCCCCCGGTATCCCTCCACAGACCACGAAGGGTCGCTTGAACACCTGGTGCCACGCCTTTCCCCAAAAATCAGCAAGGCTGGTCGCGTTCCACGGTTCATCGAAGATGGGCGGCCATTGTTCAGCGTCTTGACCGAAGAATGTCATCGCAATGAATCCGATTTGGTAGTAAGTGGCCTGGAAAGAGGTGCAGAGCCCGAGGGGACAGATGAACGACATGGCCGCCACTTTTCCGTAGCGCAGGAGGGGCGGCAAGTCGGGATTAAAGATCGTTCCGCCGTAGCGATGAGTGGGATATTTGGATGGCGAGAGGTCCCACGACTGCTGTGCGAACAGGACAAAATCGAAGAACACCTGCGTAGTCACATATCCCACGAGGAACTCGAGCGGGCCCCTCCGGGAGGTGGGTTTAAAAGGAGGGATGTAAACGCCTTTGCCCCAGTTCCACCCTATGCCCCGTGAGTTGAGCATCAGGTCAATGGCATTCAACATGGCGCCCTTGAGTTGGGTCGCGAAATCCTTGGGCGCATTCGGTGGGAGCCAAGTGAATCGCTCTCGTACGAATAGCTTTGACGAAGTGGCAAGGTCTGTCGCACGGAGCATCAGGAAAGACAAAAACCACTGCAGAACAGCATGCATCAGATCGGGCTTGGCGACAGTGTCGCTAAGTAATGCGATTGACTTACGCATGTTGTCATGCTGTTCAAGTTGTATCCAGGTTCATCTGATCCATCGAAATTGTACCTCGTGCAGTATCTCCAAGAGAGCATTCCCATCGCAGGTAGTATGCTCAGACGTATCACACGCGTATTTGGAAGCTGAACAAGCACAGCGAGGATGTAGAAGAGAAGGATCACAGGCCCGAGTTCCATGAGCTTGGCGCTCTGGGTAACTGGGACGCGATCGGCGGCAGAGGGAATGAGTCCATCAGGAATCAACCTCTCGGGGAATGTACCATTCAGACTGAAAGGAAAGAGTTATAGTGTGAAGGGTTGCGACAATAGGACTAACACGTACTTGGCTATGAATCCCGTAGAAGAAAAAGGATTCAACACGTTCAAAATGCCCATCTTGGTTGGACAGGGTCAGAAGAAAGAATGACGAGGTCAACGGGTGAGATGACGGTGCGACAATTGGGATGCTTCAGCTCGGCGCGAACTTTATAGTATCCATTGATTGGTGGGGCTGAATAAAGCATCGAGTTGATACCGAGGAAAGGTTTGACAGAGCCGGCACTTTTGTGCCACCTGCGATGGACCGTAGTTGTCTATCGAGTTCTCCTTCGAATTCTACACATTCCAATAGGGTATGCGGAGAACGCATCTGTCTAGGAAACCGAAAAGAGGGGAAAGATTCGGTTGGTTAAAGTCGGGCGGATCTCCAAACCCATAACCGCCCAGGCCCCAGGCCTTGACATTTCGCATGGTATAGAACCCTGCCATAGAAGTTGTACCGTTCAATGCCCACGAGTATGCTCCAGTGCCGAATACAGGCCAGTGTGAGAGAATGGCGGAGCACCACTTGACGCGCCCATAAAATGAAGCCATGGAAAGGGATGACAGATTCCTGGTTCAAGTCAAGGTACGAATGTAACGTAATTTCACGTGACACAGGAATGTCAAAGTCAAAGAATGATTAGGATTATTCCAATCAATCAATCATCCAATGTTGGGTGACATTCCGTGCTGCGGAATTGTACGGAATCTCGAGCTCTGTACACCAAACAGATCTCTGTTGTACGAGTGACGGCTATGACACCAAGCCAGTTACCATGACCAGTTTGCGCAGAGCATGCCTCAGGCTATTGATGCTGATAAGATCACTCGCTCAGCCATGACTGCGATTGTCTCTTAGGGAGTCTCACAAGGGAGAACAGGGCATGCTACGAATCATATTCCAGATTCTAGAATGCAAAGATAACTGTCTAGACGACCCGAAGTGCAATATCCCACCGCCACTGCAACTCTTTCGCATACTCATGATTGATCGGTGACAGTCCATGAACCGACCTATTTAAATCCTGGTAACTTCGGCTGGAACATACTTCCTAAAGAATTCGGCTGACATCGCACAAAATTTAAGGCGCATCAGCGGTGTCACAGTACTCGCAACCGACGGAGGACGTACTTGAGCGGCCTGGGACTCCTTCGGTCCAATGTTGAGGTGCAGCGGGTTTAAGCTCTCCAAAGCGTTGGCGACTTTTGCAACATTTTCGGTAGCTGCGGCCTGCGTAGCCCCAATGGCATTAGGGACCAGGTTCCCGGGTGCAATCGCGTGTTCGCCCGAAACGAGGTGAGCAATATTCCCTGCAATAGCGGTCTGGCCATCCTTGACGATGGAGAGACCCCCCGCGACAGCTTGAGTAGCGCCCGCAGTGAGAGTAGTGGCCCCATTCAATCCAGCGGTGGCCAGCGAAGTTGCCTGACCAGCAACATTCGGGACCCCAGATAGGACATGGGTAATATCCGTTGTCACGGTTTTCGTAACGTTGCCTACAATGCCGGTCGCAGTCCCTACGACAGCATTACCTACGGCAGCCGCCCCGCCTGCCAGGGCGGCTGTCGTTTGCATGGCAGCCCCGCCTATGGCACCAAGCCCGCCGAGCAAATCTCCTGGCAAGCTTGACGCGAGCCAGACCACAGTCCCCATTGTCAGAATTCCTCGTTGATAGAGCTTGAATGCTATTTTGATCAGAGACGGCAGCCGCGGGAAGTAGACTCGAAGTGCTCCTTCGTAAAACATGAGGAGGGGTGGTATGATGAACACCTGATGCAAGTTAGAGCTCATAAAGCGTGAGTAATTATGGTTGGTCCATACGAGAAAGCTCTGGATCGAAGACGGGATAATTTTTCGCAGTATCGAGAAAAAGAAAGAGAGGATGCGAAAAAGTAGCTTGAGAAGTTTATCCAAGATGGTCGAACTGCCCTTTGACGCAGCCTGACCGAAGCCCGACAGCAAGCCAGTGGACTTTTGGCTCTGTGCAGAATCTTGGCCGAGGACATTAGGTATTCCAACTCCAGGTACTGCTGTAGAAATTTTATCGGAAATCTTGGGAAAACGGGCATCAGAAGAGCGGGCTCAATCAAAGGCAAGAGACGTACACCATTGAGTCCTGGGAGTGAGTTAAGCTTGAAGGCAGACATGAGTGAGAGGGTTATTGTGTTGGAATGCGGACTCAGTCTTCGGGAGAACGACTGTATATTAGTGTGGCTACCTGTTTGAAGGCGGGTTAGGTAGGTACATGTCAGTAAGGGGTTGAAAGGAATGTAAATGCGAGGACTAACCTCAGTCTTCGGGAGAAAAACTAAGGGATGGGAAACGAGCCTTGTCGTACTTATAATTGTAAAAGGAGAGTGGTCCGGGTATCAATTAAGGGCAAAGCAATTTGAGACAAGCGCAATGAATGTATTGGTGCCCATATTCGGATGGTGTGAGCTCTCGGAACTGCACTCTTGGGGATGCAGGCCGGGTATCCAGGTGGCGCGGCGTGTGGCTGCACCTCAACCCGCAACTCTAACAGCTCGTACCTGGATTACCTAGTAAGTTCTGCGGTCCTGTGTTTCTACTTGAGCGGGTACAGGAGCTGTATCGGTCGATGAACATGCTAGGCCCAAGGAAGAACATCGGATGGAAGGCCGCATCAGTCATATCACGACATTGCAAAATGAATGATACGATTCGATCCAAGTCTCAGCAAGTATGTCATATGAACGTCGCAACAACGTAGTAGAGACTAGAGACCGGGTTGAGAGAAACCCGGACATGCAGAGGGGATACAGTAATAGGATATTGACGGATAGCGTGTCGGAGAATGAAGACGGCCACAGTCACATCATGACATGATGCGATCAAACTGGAATAGGTTAGGAGATATCCCGCGATGCAGCTCCAGCGATTGTCACATAGCATAAACCGCGAGTCACAAGAGAGCCTCGATAGGTGTTTGTCGTCGTTTTAGTACCAATTCGATGCAGGGTCAGAACTGTTTTGTTTGGAGTAAGTTCACGGGTTGCACGCCATAAACAGAGTTAACACATATTGGGTTTCGGCTTCTGAAGGATCCGGTGAGCATACATTGATGCGTTGAACACCCAAGAATTTTCGGATAGGATACAGTAGCGGATAGTTATTATAAAAAGAGGCGCAGATCAGCACCAACGTGTTCGCGCGACACCACCATAGCGGTCATGTGATCCGTCACCCCTCCGTCCGGCATGAGCCGGGACATAAATCAGCCTAAAAACCAACTTGCAACCTCGTTTCCGAACCGTGAACATCAGCGAGCCTGGTGACCTGCCTTTTCGGACCACGCACCTGTATGCTTCCAATATACCAGAATGCGCGGAGGGGCTATACTTGCCGGATTATGTTCTTGATATCGCGACCTTCAAGTTGATCAGAGTTGTAGCGCGTCGCAGCTGGCCTCGTGAGTTCACAGCCCCGTTTGAGGCCTGTCCCTTTGTTTGAGCGACGGCCCCATCTTTCTAACGGTTGTGGGTGACAGTGGCCCCCATATTGAGGGTTATCGTGTCGTTTACAGTTACCCCATCCTTCCATACCACCGCACCGAAGACGAAAATGCGATCTTCCGGAAGAGTAGTCGGCATCAGAGACAACGTTCCTTGAAGCATAAATGGCAAGGAACAGGTAGATTTTTGGCAATCCTTCGCATGCCCTTGGGTGATGGTGATTTCGCGCATGTATGTATACGGCGTCTTGGCTTTCATGGAGACTGACTCGTTTACATCAGACTTTTGGATACCTATGTTGGCCTGAGGAAGGATGGGTTCCTGTTTTGTTAAGCCCCAGAAGCCTTTGGTCATGGTCATGAACTGACCTAAGCCGAATGATATTCCGCGGCGAGTGGGTAGGATCGTGGTCCCATATTCCACCGTCCCATTGGAAATCCATCAGATACTTACTAGTCACGTTGGGCATTGACACCAGATACAAATCCCGACGCCAACATTGGCACACTTCCGTTGGCGTGATCTATTTTCGGACGTTTTTCTGCGCACAAGAGGTCTCATGGAATGCACGCAATTCACATGTATCATACCACGATCCAGTAGCGATGGGACTGCAACCACAGGGCCTACAAATGCACCGATTGCTCGTTCTGCCTTTCTCCAATGATAGTTATCTGTTGATTT
>Ga0307510_10008777_pt1 | contig 12046 bp, 9 predicted proteins | sample 12_EM_MG_FD_207224 | JGI IMG/M metagenome (GOLD analysis project Ga0307510, IMG submission 207224) | Populus trichocarpa ectomycorrhiza microbial communities from riparian zone in the Pacific Northwest, United States - 12_EM | ecosystem: Host-associated > Plants > Roots > Unclassified | place...
CGCAGGCCGCCCCGGACGAGCAGGGCATGGGCTTCGGCGGCCTGCGACAGGGGGTAGGTCTGCGCCACGCGCGGCGTCAGCACGCCCACCTCGGCGAGCGCGGAAAGGTACGAGAGGCGGGTCGCTTCGGGGCCGGCGGACGTGTGTCGTACCACCACGCCCCGCTGCGGCGCCGGGAGCACGTCGCCCCTCACGCTCACGAAGACGCCGCCGTCGCGGACAGCCGCCAGCGCGGGGGCGCCCAGCGCCGCCGCGTCGAGCACGCCGTCCACGCCTTCAGGCACGAACCGGCGCACCGCCTCACTCAGTTCCTCCCCGCGCGAGACGAACCAGGTGGCGCCACGACCGCGGAGAGACTCCTCGTCCTCGGGCCGGCCCTGCGCGACGATCCGCACGCCTTGCGTCCTGGCCAACTCGACGGCGTAGCCGCCAACGGCCCCGGCGGCGCCCGTGACCAGCAAAGTGTCGCGGGGGCGTAGCGGGAGGTGGTCCAGGGCCAGTGAGGCGGTCATCGCGTTGAGGGGGATCGTCGCCGCGAGCGTCAGGTCCATGCCCTGTGGGGCGGGTGCGATGGAACCCAGGTCGGTCACGAGGTACTCGGCCTGGGCCTTCGTCGGGCGCAGCACCGTGGCATCGAACGCGATCACCGGGGTTCCGACGGACAGCGGGACGCCCGGACCGACCGCGTCGATCGTCCCGGCGGCGTCCAGCCCCAGACCGGCGTACTCCATGCCCTCCGGCTGCGCGAAGACCCCGGCCCACACAGCGGCGTCGGCGGGATTGAGCGCGGCGGCCGCGACCTTGATACGGACCTGCAGGGGACCTGGTTCCGGGAGGGGGACCTCCAAGACCTCGACAGCTTCGGGTCCACCGACCTTCTTCACGACTGCTGCGCGCATCATCTTCGCTCTTCCCTTTGCATATTCGAACGTCAGGAACGCCACGAACGCTAGGCAAGTTACGATCGATTCGTAAGTAGGCACTTTAAAGTGCGTTACGACCCTCGCCGGACAGATGGTCACCATGGTGAAGGCGGCGAGTCGGGTTGTGGACCATGACCTGCGGTGAAGATGTTCCGGGCCCCGCGACAGCCGCTGACGACGAGCCCGGTCATCTCGTTCGGGCGGAGGCGCACAGTCCGCGGGGGGCTTGTGTTGTCGCTACTGGTCGGTCTGCCGGGTGTCGTAGCGGGCCCGCGCCGCGTCGACCTCATCGGTTTTGACGACGGCCCAGTCGCGTACCTGGGACAGCAGGTCGTACAGCCCTTGCCCGAGCGGGGTCAACTCGTAGTCGACACGCACCGGCACAGTCGGGGTGACCGTCCGCTTCACCATGCCGTCGCGCTCGAGCATGCGCAGGGTCTGGGTGAGCATCTTCTGGCTGACGCCCGGGATCTCTCGGCTGATGTGGCTGTACCGCATCGGATCGCCGTAGGACCCGAGGGTGCACATCGTCAGGCTGACCCACCGGTTGCTGATCGTCGAGAGCAACGCCACCGCGGGACAGTCATGCATGTATGCCTCGTACGTGCCCGGCTCGATTCGGCGCGCCGACTTCGTCGTGGTGGCCATCCAGCTCTCCTGTCAGGAACGCAACGCACTTCAAAGTGCCTACTTACGAATCGATCGTAACCCTCCTGGCGTTCGTGGTGTTCGAACCGCACAAGAGGATCAGTCCCATCGTTTCCGTGAGGATGCCCCGCTTCCTCCCGGCAATCCTCTTCCTCGCGTCGGTCCCCCAGCTGGTCAGGGGCAAGTTGGTAGACCCGGGCCGGAGCAGCTCGTCCAGGTGCCGCTTGTCCCCAACCCGCGGCCTGCGGCGCTACAGCTCGCGGGCATAGAACGGACCGAACTTCGCACACCAGCCGGACCGTCTCGTACGAGACGATCACGCCGCGCGCCAGCATCAGTTCCTCGACCTCGCGGAAGCTCAGCGTGAAGCGGTGATAGAACCACACGCAGTGGGCGATGACCTCCGCCGGGAACCGGTCCCTCTGCGTGACGCCTCTCGTGAGAGAAGGACGACTGTGGCCGATGAGCTGATCGATGTGGTGATCGCCGACGATCAGGAACTGGTCCGGGCCGGCTTTGAGTTGATCCTCGATGCCCAGCCCGGCATCCGGGTCGTGGGTGTCGCCCGCGACGGTGTCGAGTGCGTCGAGTTGGCCCGCCGGCTGCGCCCCGCGGTGGCGCTGGTCGACATTCGTATGCCGCGGATGGACGGTTTGGAGGTCACCCGCATCCTGGCGGGCGACCGGTCGGGCGAACCCGCGACGAACGTCGTCGTGATCACGACGTTCGACCAGGACGACTACGTGCGCGACGCACTGCGCAACGGGGCCTGTGGCTTCCTGCTCAAAGACGCTCCGCCCGCGCTGCTCGTGGAGGCGGTACGGGCGGCCTCACGCGGCGACGCGCTGGTCTCGCCGGCGGTCACGGTGCGGCTGCTGCGCGGACTGACGCACGGACTCGGCGGCGAGGAGCACCGGGAGGCTGCCGGGCTGAGCGGCCGGGAGACGGAGATCGCCCGCCTGGTGGCGGTGGGCCGAACCAACCAGGAGATCGCGGAGGAGCTGTTCTTGTCGCTGTCGTCGGTGAAGACGTATCTGGCCCGGATCCAGGCCAAGGTCGAGGCACGCAACCGCGTCGAGATCGCGGCCTGGGCGTGGGAGAACGGGGTCGTCACCTCGCGCGACCAGCGTCTGTGACGGGGCGCGGCAGGGCGGCCTGTACCTCCCACTGACCGGAGTCCGTGGCACCGGCCCGGAACGTGCCGTCGAGTGCCTCGACGCGTTCGCGCAGACCGATCAGCCCGAAGCCGCCGCGGCCGCCCGCCGGACGGTCCGCCGGGCGCGGCCTCGCGCTGTTGATCACCGTCAGCCGCAGCCACTCCGTGGCGGCGTCCAGCCGTACGGTCACCTGCTCGCCCGGCGCATGGCGCAGCACATTGGTGAGGGCCTCCCGGACCACCCGCAGCACGGTCGCCTCGATCTCCGGGCTGAACCGGCTCGTGCGGACCGCGGCGCTCGCCTCGAGCCGGGCCGCCGGGGCGCCGGGGCGGTGCTGGGAGAACTGGCCGACGAGATCCCCGAGTTCGGCGAGCAGATCGCCCGGCAGCAGGGGCTGATGGTTGTCCTCGCGCAGCACCCGCACCAGCCGGCGCATCGACTCCAGGGTCTCCGTACCGGACCGGGCGATCGCCTCCAGGGCCGGCTCGACCTTCTCGGGTGCGGTCGCGTGGATGGTCCTGGCCGCGTTGGCCTGCACGATGATGCCCGTCATGTGGTGGGCGATCAGGTCGTGCAGATCCCTGGCCAGTGCCAGCCGTTCAGCCTGCCGCACGTCCTGTACGGCGCGCTGCCGACGGGCCTCGGTCGCGCGCAGGACGCACCCCATGGCGATGCCGAGCGAGAGCATGATCGTCACCGCGTAACTGCCCGCGACAAAGCCGTCCAGCGTCCGGGTGCGCAGTGTCTGCATCACCATGCTGACGGCCAGGGCGGCGACGGTCCACGCCATGGTGCGGTTGGGCTGGACCTGGGCGAGTGCCCGGACGATCAGGCACAGCAGTGCGAACGCCTCCAGGTAGCCGATGTCCGTTCCGGTCACCGGCACGAACAGGCACACGCAGGTGAGCGTGAGGGACAGAGCGGCCACCGCCGCTGCCCGGACCGGGAACGCCGGCGAGTAGCGGGTACCGGGCAGCGCGAGCGCGGCCGCGGGACCCGTGACGAACACCGGCATCCAGGTGGTGGCGGAGATCGGCGGCTCGGTCTGGAACAGCAGCACCACGATGTCGGCCGCCCACAGCAGGGCCAGGGACACCATCGCGGCGGCGGAGATGACGCGTCGGATACCAGGAGAGAACGGAAGCTTCCAGTCCACGTCACCAGCCTAGGAAGCAGAACCGCTCCCGTGGTGTCGGCCGGATGACCGACACGGCGCGTCGCAGTCCGTACCCAGGGCTGACGCCGCGCCGCAGCGAGCTGCCGCAGCATTGATCAAGGGCACGGGCGTTCCCCCGCACCGGTGCCCCACCCCCGGCCCGTCGACCACGACGGGCCGCGCCCGGACCCTTCGGCGTTCGGGCGTACGGGGTGGTCCTGGAGTGTGTGCCGCGGACTAGGGGCCCCGGCCCGCCGGGCGGGGTACCGGGTGAGCTGCCCGGGCACCGCCCTTTCTCCTTCCTCGTCTCGCTCTTGACGTACGGAGTCTGTGTTTCTCATGGCTACATTTCTGCACCGGATCGGGCGCGGCGCATTCAAGCGCCGCTGGCTGACCCTGCTGCTCTGGGCGGTCGTACTCGGCGTCGCGGGCGCCGCGGCGGCGGGCAGTAGCGGCAGCAGCAGCAACTCGAACATCACCCTGCCCGGCATCGAGGCGCAGAAGGCGTACGACGTGCTCGGCGAGAAGTTCCCCGCGGCCAACGCCGACGGGGCGAGCGCCCGCGTCGTCGTCCGGGCGCCCGACGGGGAGAAGCTGGCCGACAGCGGTCCGCGGGCCGAAATCTCCTCGCTGCTCAAGGACTTGAAGGCCTCATCGCCACGGGTCGCCTCGGTCTCCGACCCGTTCGCGGCCAAGACCATCAGCGCCGACGGCACCACCGGCTATGCCCAGGTCACGTACAAGACCAAGGCCGCCGACCTGACCGACGCGGACCACAATCGCCTCGACGACGCCCTGGACGCCGCACGCGACCAGGGCCTGACCGTCGAGGCGTCCGGCAGCGCGCTGGCACCCGCCGAGTCGGGCGGTTCCTCCGAGGCGCTCGGGTTCGTGCTCGCCGCGCTGATCCTGGTCATCACCTTCGGCTCGTTCATCGCGGCCGGCATGCCGCTGCTGACCGCCCTGGTCGGTGTCGGCGTCACCATGGGTGCCATCACCGCGCTCACCGCCGCCCTGGACCTCAGCAGCAGCACCTCAGCACTGGCGGCCATGCTGGGCATCGCGGTGGGCATCGACTACGCCCTGTTCATCGTCTCCCGCTACCGCTCCGAACGTGCCGCAGGGCATGACGCCCGCGAGGCTGCCGCCCGGGCGAACGGGACCGCTGGTTCCGCGGTGGTCTTCGCCGGTCTGACCGTCGTCATCGCCCTGGTCGGCCTGGCCGTGGTGAACCTGCCCGTCCTCACGGCCATGGGAATGGCAGGCGCCGGCGCCGTCATCGTCGCCGTCCTGGTCGCCATCACCCTGGTCCCGGCCCTGCTGGCCTTTGCCCCCGAGAGGGCCCTGGGGCGTAGTTCAAGGCGGAAGCCCACCCGTACGAAGACCACTGCGACCACTGCCCTGAAGCCGCCGGCGGCGGAACGCTGGGCGGCCTTCGTCCTGGGCCGCCCCTGGAAGGTCCTGCTCTTCTCGGTTCTTGGTCTCGGCGTGATCGCACTGCCCGCGACCCAGCTCGAACTGGGCCTGCCCGACGACAGTTCCAAGCCCACCGCCACCACCGAGCGCAAGGCCTACGACATGCTGGCCGAGTCGTTCGGCCCCGGCTTCAACGGCCCGTTGACCCTCGTCGTCAGCGACAGCGACCCCGCGGCGACGAGGACCGCGGTCGGTCAACTCACCGACCATGTAGAGGACTTGAAGGACGTCGCCGCCGTCACCCCGGCCACGTACAACCCGGCTGGTGACACCGCGATGGTCACCGTTGTCCCCAAGAGCTCGCCCGCGAGCGAACAGACCAACGACCTCGTCCACACCATCCGCGACCAAGCCCAGGGCGTCCAGACCGCGACCGGCGCGCAGGCCCTGGTCAGCGGTACCACCGCGATGAACATCGACGTCGCCGCGAAGTTCTCCGCCGCGATGTTCCCCTACCTGGCGCTCGTCGTCGGCCTGGCCTTCCTGGTCCTGATCCTCGTCTTCCGCTCGCTGCTGGTGCCGCTGAAGGCGGCGCTCGGCTTCCTGCTGTCCGTCCTGGCCTCTCTCGGCGCGGTGGTCGCGGTCTTCCAGTGGGGCTGGTTCAAGGACCTGTTCGGCCTGCAGGCCACCGGTCCGGTCATGAGCCTCATGCCGATCCTCCTGGTCGGCATCGTCTTCGGCCTCGCCATGGACTACCAGGTCTTCCTGGTCACCCGGATCCGCGAGGCGTACGTCCACGGCGCCGATCCGCGAGCCGCGATCACCGAGGGATTCCGGCACAGCGGGAAGGTCGTCATCGCCGCCGCGCTCATCATGACGGGTGTCTTCGGCGGCTTCATCGGCGGCGACGACGCCATGATCAAATCGCTCGGCTTCGGTCTGGCCGTCGCGGTGATCTTCGACGCGTTCGTGGTCCGTATGACCATCGTGCCCGCCGTCCTGGCCCTGCTCGGCCAACGGGCCTGGTCGCTGCCCGGCTGGCTCGACCGGCGCCTGCCGCACGTCGACATCGAAGGGGAGAAGCTCGGCAGCGCCGTCCCCGCGCCCCACGAACCCTCCCCCAGGGACGCCGACTTCACCCCGACCCGCTGAGCACCCCGATGCGCCCGCACATCCCGTGTGCGGGCGCATGACCTCAGGAGTGAGTCATGCGTAAAGGCACCGCGGTCCTCACCGTCGCGACCATCGTCGCTCTGGTGGCCCTGTCCCAACAGGCCCAAAAACGCACGGCCGAGCTTCCGGACCTGCGCGGAATGACCCTCCGAGAGGCCCAGACGGCCGCCTGGAAGGCAGGATTCAACCGGCTCGCCAGAGAGGACGCCCGCTACAGCAACCGCATTCCGCTACGCGGAAGCAACTGGAAGGTCTGCTCGCAGCAGCCGCCGCCCGCGCGCCTGCCCCTCACCACCTCCGTCACCCTGTACGTCGTGAAGAAGGGCGAGACCTGCTGAAAGAGAAGGTCGACTCCTGCCGGCGCGCCACCAGCGTGGCGGCCGACCCGTCAGCAGGCCGGCCAACCACGCGGTGTCCGTGATGTTGTTGGGGCAATGCGCAGACGTAGATCCTTGCGCAGGCGGCTGTCCCCGGTCAGTTTTCAGCTGCGAGCACTGGATGGGGATCCCGGCGCGCCGGGTTACGACGCGACGAAGCCGGCGACTGCTTCCGCGAAGATCTCGGGTTCTTCGATGTGTCCGAAGTGGCCACTGTTGTTCAGCACGATCAGCCGGGAGTCGGGGATGAGCTTGCTGAGTTCGCGCGCCCACCGCATCCCGCAGATGACGTCGTGCCGGCCGACAACCACCATGGCTGGGACGGCCATCGAGGCCAAGGCTTCCCTGTCGTCGATGATCTCGGGTCCCAGGTGCTCGTCGAAGCTGGAGATGTGGCGGCCGCTGACTGTCGCTCGCATGGGCGCGAACTCCTGCTCGCGTCCCCAGTAGTCGGCGAAGTAGGCGGGGAGCAAGCCGCGGGCGGCGGCCGTGAATTCCGCGTCGTTCGAGATGGCCGCGGTCGCCAGGAACGCCTGGACGACCTCGGCGAGTTCGGGGTTGTCCGCATGCCTATGGCTGAACTCCTGCACGTTGGCCATGGCTTCGGCCATGAACTCGGGCCCAGTCAGCGGCGAGCTCTCGTACAGGACGACGCCTGCGACGCGGTCGGGGTGCCTCAGGGCGCAGTACTGCACGACGAATCCACCGTGCGAGTGCCCCAGGAGGTAGGCCTGGGGCAGGTTGAGGTGGTCGAGCAGACCTATGAGGGCCTTCGTGTAACGCTCGCGCGTGTATCCGTTCGGGTGCGAGGCGAGACGGCCCGAGCCTCCCGTACCGATCGGCTCCACGTACACCATGGTCAGATGCCGCTCCACTGCCGGCATGCGCAAGGACTCCCAGAACACTCCCGGCCCGCCCGGATGAGCCAGACAGACGGGGCCCGTGCCGTGGACGTGGTAGCGCTGGGTGATCCCGTCCAGATCGATGGTGTGGACGCCCGGGGACAAGGGCGCAGCGTTCTCGTTCATCGCGATCTCCGATGGAGTATGGGGTGACGGACACCGACAAGACGAGAAGAGCGGGCGGAAATTCGATCGCTACCATGTGACGGTCGTCACAGTCTGCCGGAGTGCCACCAACCGGCACGGAAATGCGGCGCGACACCATGCGCCTCAGACAACCCGAGCGTGGAACAGGCGTAGTTGGCTCACACGACTGTCCGCCAGGGACATCAGCCAGGTCACCGCGGGCGGGCAGTGTTCGGGGTCCTGGGCCGGGTTGACCAGGTCCATCTCCCAGATGATCGTGTCGCTGCTGGCGACCGCGTCCACGAAACGCTGGCGCACTCCTGCTTCCAGGTCGCACTCCATGCCCCGTACCAGGAACTCGCGTCCTCCGACCGGCTGCCGCCCGTCGAACAGTGTGACGTCGGGCGACCACCGCTCGGTCAGGAGTTTGGCGAAGTGCCCCCGCTCCGCGGCGTTCAACGTCTCCAGGGCCTCTCTGCGGCTCGCGTCGGTCAGTGCCGCCGCGTCGGCGTGCGCGGCGCTCGCGGTTGCCGCCATCGCCTCGGCGAGCCTGGCCCTCGCCTGGCTGAGCCGACTGGACACGGTACCCACGGGAACCCCGCACACGGCCGCGATCTCCTCGTAGGACATGGCTCTGCTGTTGAAGTGCCTGAGCATGACGGTCATGCGAAGAACAGGGGAAAGGTCCTCAATCGCTTGCCAGATCCAGTCCCGAAACGCGTGCCGTTCGAGTACGCGCTCGGGGCTTTCGTCGCTGGAGAGCAGGTCCAGGTCCTCGACACGGCCCGTCTCCGGCATGGACCGCAGCCGGTCGCGGCACGCGTTCCTCACGATCATCCGCAGCCACGCGCCGACGGCTTCCGGGTTCCTTACGTCGCCGATACGCCGGAGCGCCACCAGTGCCGCGTCCTGCACCGCGTCCTCCCCGTCCGGGCCGGGGCCGAGCAGACTCAACGCCACCGCCCGCATCCCGGCCTGGTGTCGAACAATCAAGGCCCCGAGTGCCCCAGCGTCACCGGACTGGGCGGCACGGGCGAGTTCCCCGTCCGGAAGCCCGCTCATCGTCATTCGAATCCCCTGTGTTCGGCATGAACGGGTGGCACCAGAACTACTGGCCTGCGGGCTTCGGCCCGGCTGACCCCCGGCCGGGTCGCGGTCCCTTCTCGTTGCTCGGGATGGTGCGGGTACGCGGGCGGGCTCCGGGTGGCGCGTCCTTGCGGTGTTCAGCAAGGGCGGCCTCCGCGAGGTGGCGGGTGGCGATGCGGGCCAAGGTCTGTAGGGCCGCTTGCGCCTCCAGATGGTCGAGGCTGTCGGCACCCTCGACGACGAAGGGGCTGTCGCTCGTCAGGCGGGTCCAGCCGGTCTCGTCGCGTCCCACCTGGAGCGTGATGACCCCGCCCGTCGGCAGAGTGAGAGTGACGCTCGCTCCGTCGGCCACCGCCTGTCGGCCGGTGTGCAGGACGGCTTGTCGGTAGCTGTCGGAGCTTGCCGTGAGTTCGGCCGGGTCGGCGAGGGCGGCCAAGGCCCGGCGGCTGTGGTGCGCGAGCTTCTCACCCTCACCCGCCAGGCTGGGCAGCGTCTCTTGGGGTGTCCAGCCAGGCCCCTGGTCCGACGGTGGTTCCAGCACGTCGGCCACGGTCTCCAGGGCGCGCGACGCGGCGAGTGTCGCGCGCACAAGCGGATCGTCGGGGTCATGGGTGAACGCCGGCTGGGCGACGGCGTCGGCGATCCTGGCGACGGTGCGCACCGAGTCACCCCGGAGAGCAATTCCGCGGCCCTTCTGGGGGCCCGAGACCACTTGCTCGCGGGAGCCGACGTCGATGGCCCGGGCGGCCAGATCGGCGTAGACGGTGTCGCGGCTGACCCGGGCGAGGCGGGCCAGCTCGGCAATGGTGCGGGTGCCGGTGCGCCAGGCGGCGGCCACAGCGTCGGCGCGGTCCTCGCTGAGCCGTTCCCGGCGCTCGGCCCAGGCGATGAGCTCGGACAGGGCAGCGATGCGTGCTGCTTCGTTCGCTTCGGTCACATCGACGATGCTATGTCGAACGGGTCGACATGTCGAGTCAATCGACACATCGTTCCGCGTCGTTCCGCGTCGCTCCACATCGCTCCACATCGCTCCGCGTCGCGTACAAGGACGGGGTCTGTACGGTCAACGGCGCGGATACGGGGCGGGAGTTCATCGGGCCGTACCTGCCGGTCGGCGGGGACGGCTCGCACCCCGGGCGGCCGCGGCAGCAGTTCGAGGGCGTGATCTGGCGGTTCGAGGGCGTGATCTGGCGGTTTCGGACCGGCGGGCAGGAGCGGGAGTGCCGCAGGAGTTCGGCGCTCGGTCGACCGTGCACAACCGTTTCCGGCAGCGGCGGGACGCCGGGGCCTTCGAAACGCGATGTTCCCCCGCCCGCACTGCGACAAGGGCGGCGCGCCGGGCCCCGGTCCGGTCAGGCGCCCGCGACGGCCCCGGGCCCCGGCCGCACGGGGCACCCGCCGCCAAGGGTCGCGTGGCCGAGGCCGCTCGAGGAACCGGCTGCCGGAATGGCCTGCGTGCCGCTGTCGTGATCGTCCGAAGGCGGTGCGAACGCGACGTCCAGACGCGTGAGCCCACGGAAGTTGAGACTCCGCTGCCACTGCGGCGGTGCGGTGTTTTCGAGCCGCAGGCCGGGGAGCCGGGTGAGAAGTGCTTCCAGGACGATCTCGCCTTCCAGCCGGGCCAGCGCCGCGCCGAGGCAGAAGTGCGGACCGTGCCCGAACGCCATGTGCCGGCCGCCGGGCCGCTCGAAGTCCAGCACATGGGGATCGGGAAACACGGCCGGATCCCGGTTTGCGGCGCCACACACCAGGAGCACCGTCTGCCCTTCGGCGATGGTGCGGCCCGCCAGGTCCAGATCGTGCCGCGCCCGGCGCAGCATGAGCTGGACCGGAGCGTCGTAGCGCAGGAGTTCCTCGACTGCGGCGGGCATCAGCTCGGGCCGCCGGCGCAGTTGGTCGGCCGCGTCCGGGTGGCGGAGCAGGGCGAGGGTGGCGTTGCCGATGAAGTGGGTGGTGGTCTCGTGGCCGGCGATCAGCAACAGGGCGCAGTTGGCGAGGAGTTCGTCGAAGTCCTGGTCGGTGTTCTCGGCCTGCGCGGTCACGAGCGCGCGCAGGGTGTGGGGGGCCGGCGGGGTGTCGTGGCGGGTGAGGAGTTCGCGGAGGTAGCCGAGCATGTGCGCCATGCTCTGCGAGGCCTCCCGGTTGCGGTCGGCGTCGAGCCGGGAGTTGCCGATGGCCTCGGCGACCGGCTCGGACCAGGCGGCGACAGCGGGGCGGTCCCGCTCCGGTACGTCGAGCAGGTCGCAGATGATGGTGAGAGGCAGGGGGCGGGCAAGGTCCGCGACGATGTCCATCCGCCCGGTCGGCGCCGCGTGGGTGATGATCCTGTCGACGGCTTCGAAAATCCGGGCGCGGAGTGTCGCTACCGACCGGGGGGTGAAGGCCTTGCTGATCAGGGCCCGCAACCGGGCGTGTTCGGGAGCGTCGTTGTAGAGCATCTGCCGGCTCAGGACCTCGGCCAGCGGCCGCAGTTCCTCGGGAACGGCCTCGATGTCGGGATAGCGCACCGAGGACAGCCCCGGATCACCTGCCGCGCTGCTGACCACCGCGTGCCCGGTCGCAATCCACGCGCCCAGGTGGCGGTCCCAGAACAGTTCGTCGGCGCTCCTGAGCTCTTCGTAGAAGTCGTAGAGACGCTCTTGAACCTTGGGCCGAAAGGCCGTCAACAGCGATGCAGGGGTGCGCATCGCGCCAGGCTACTCCATGTCATGACAAGGCTGAGCCGTCCCCGCTACCCCTGCGCCAGCCGCGACGACAAGGTGCGGCACACCCGGCGGCGCCTTCGGGGTCCGGCCCTCACAGACACCTTGCGGCAGTCGGGGACGGCTTCCTCCGGCACTCCGGCACTCCGGCACGCCTCCGCGAGCAGGGGCAACGACAGTGTTCATGGGGGGCACGTTGGGCATAGTTGCGGAACTCAGGTGGCTTCCAGCAAGCGCACCCACAAGCTGGCACAGGGAACGGGCCGGTCCAACCACCCTGTCCCTCCAGCCCCTCAAGACCCATGGGCCACTCCGCTCAAGCAGAGGAAGCAGCAGGTCAGAGGCGCTCGCGCGTATCACCTGACCGACCCGGCCCGATC
>Ga0307510_10008779_pt1 | contig 12045 bp, 10 predicted proteins | sample 12_EM_MG_FD_207224 | JGI IMG/M metagenome (GOLD analysis project Ga0307510, IMG submission 207224) | Populus trichocarpa ectomycorrhiza microbial communities from riparian zone in the Pacific Northwest, United States - 12_EM | ecosystem: Host-associated > Plants > Roots > Unclassified | place...
TTCATATCTAGTAAAGTGTTGGAACTCACAGTCAAGGTTGGTAGAAAGTTCTCAATTAGGTGAGAAACCATTTGATAAATTGAAAAACTAAGAACAGGGAATGCAGGATCAATGATTATGAGTAGAGCACGAGAATCATACAAAACCTTTGCCTAGCAAAATGCTGCATATGTTCAATTATATTGTAGAAGAAACTGAACAATATAAATTCCAATCCTAAAGTTACACTGTCAGGCATATTACCTTATGCAAAGTGGGGGAGCACTGTGTCCACTTCGAAAACGTAAAAGTCGAGGATCTCCATCAGTTGTGTCAAAAATCCAAATCTAAATAGGGAAAGAAAGATCAAACATCTACGTATAGGATAAACAAAGCAAGTATTGGAATTCACAAGCTAAAAAAATTATTATGCTGGTTAAGCAAATTCAATGTCCACTGTAAAGAAACCATCATCATTATATTATACTTAGCGTCCAATGCAATAGCTTTAGGTATCTGTTTTGTGGCAAATTTTGGAGTTTCGTCCTTAGGAATATTCTATAAGAAAAGGTACAGCATATCTCAGCTTTCATTCTTGAAAATCATTTGGATACTTTGTATCATCAGATGGTGAAGACTTGAGGTAAATTGCCCAATTACTTTAAACTAGGCAGCACAATGTTCAGTTCAGTCTATACCATCTTTCACAAGTTTCAATCACTATGTGATGCTAACAAATATTGAATTGAACAACTAGATACTAGACCATCAGAATTTAGTGTTGAACAAAGCAAACAGCTAGAGGCTTGTCAAAATAGGCACCATAAACTAAAAAAAATAAAATTAATTAAAATGCACATGATAAAGGCTTTCAACACATGGCAAGAGTGAGAACTTATTGTTGTAGCATCTCCTTTTACAATCCACATAAACAAAGTAACAAAAACAGGAATTAAATGTAACATCAAAATATTTTATAACTGCACAAATTGTTATCAATTTATCACTTCATGAATTACTCACTCGTTATTAAGAAAAAAAAATCTAAAAACATAAGCAGAGGCTGAAATGCATCTTACTTTAATAGAGTTGTCTGCTGATGAACTCATCAGCACAGGTTCATTAGCTAAAAAGTGCAATGAAATTATCGAACTATCATGAGCCTCTCTAACAACTGATTGTAGTTTTCTTTTCTCCAGATTCCATATGCTTATAACACCAGATGAACCTCCTGACGCTAAAAGTGGTTGTCCATCTAAAAAACCAAGAAAAAATGAGCTTTAACCTAGAATCAAATTATCATAAACAACAGAACGCTGTTCCTATACCGAAATCACAGACCTAAAGCAATATAACTAATTTACCTGTACTGAAAGACAATGAGGTCACAGCACCACGCATAGAATGCACAAACGTAACCACCTCCTCATCATAACGAATATTATGCACATGAATCTTCCCATCTACACAGCCAACCGCAACAACATCCAACGCAGGCGAGGACACACAACTAGTCACTGACGAACCCCACCCTTTAAACTCATACAACATTTTCTTTGTACTAACATTCCAAAGCTGTAAACCCCCCTCCTGACTCCCAATCAAAACCTTATTCAAATAAGTATCCGGATGCATCATACAAGTTGGCGTAAATTTATCCCCAAACAGAATATGCCCAACCGGCACATTACTCTCATCAAGCCCTTTAAAACCCCAAATAAACAAATTGCCATCAACATCAACACTTATCACATAATCCCCAAATACCATCAACGAATTCACCTTCGCACTATGCCTACTCCACAACGTCACCTATCAAAACAAAAACAAAATTCAATCAAATTCATATATTTCACATGTTAAGTCGTGTCGTTCCATTTCGTTTAAATTTAATTTACTTGATGGGCGCGTTTGAAGACGGCGATGTGGGTTGCGTAGGCGACGAAGGTGAAGTCACGATAGCAAGCTAAAGCGCGTATTTTGTGAGGGAGTTGAGGACTGACGATGACTAAAGTGAGCTTTGCACAATTGTAAACTTGAAAAGCTTTGCCTACACTGACTGTGACAAAGGTTTCAGTGCCCAATCTTTGGACGGAAAACGGCACGCCGGTTGTTATGTATCCGATGGCTCTGAATGGTTCGAAGATACCCATCTTTGGAGAGAGATTGAGACTGGAGTGAGAATTAGGGTTTTGAATTGAGTTTAACGAAGGAGAACGGTGTCGGTTTGGTGTGCTTTATGAGTTTAGATTTGGGAGAGAGAACCCCTAGCTAAACCCTTTTGATGAGCATTTAGGGTTTAAAGGATGAAGAAGAAGAGGAAGAAACGACAACGTTCTCTTCTAAGTATTTGGAAGCAATGTTTTTTCTTGTTTGGGCTTGAATTATTCAGGCGGGCCTATACCAATTTTTTCTTGCTCTATGGCCAGGCGAAAAGCACTTAGAGCCCTGTTTCATATTATAATGGGCCTTGATGGCCCACTAATGGCATGACAATTAGCCGCTGCTTAAAATATTTTAGGCAATACCAGCGTTTCAGCCGCCGTTAATACAAATATAACATAAATGTTGGATAGATTCAACCTACAGGGCTTCATGAACATTTAGCTCATGTCAGCTGGGATGTTGGGTGTTTTATGGCTTTCTTGTTTTTGTTTAATAGGGGTCAAGTAGAAGAATTAAAACAAGAGATACCTTTAATAGAAAAATTTATCATAATAAAAAAAAATTATTGACTATATTTTCATGTTTAATAAAAATAATACTATTTCCTCAAAACTTTTCATTGCTGTGGTGACACTAGCATTGCCTACATTTCTTCCCAGATTTATATTCGAGCTTGGATCCAGATTGCGTTATCTTTTCTGCTCGCTTCTTTAATCTTCCTATTCTCTTTTATCTGTCAAAGAAAGCCAATGGACGAGAATAGAAGAATCATTCGTGTTGAATAAGAGGTTTGAATTATAATCAACTTCTTAAAATATTTGTCCAATCCAGCAGCAGAAGCCCTTGCTCCATCAAGTGTTGATGACACCAAAACCTAAGTTAGTGTGCATTTCCTAGCACCCACCAACTCTCCCCACTCCACCGGAGACATGGCGAAAACATCGTGAATAACCCTCTTCAAAAAGCAACGAAGCCAGTTTGGTCGGGGTGCTTCTGCAAGGAGTTGCTGCTCATCGAAGAAAAGCATCCCAAATTTAGAGCAATTATATTAACACTTGATTCCAACATAGATACGCCCATTCCTAATCAACAAAATAGGATATCATCAAAAGGGCAACATGATGCACGCCTTTACCGAATTGTGCTTTAAATCAACAACGTAACATGACGACAATATTGATAGTGAGATTTGACTCGTAATTTTAATGTATAGCCTATCAATAAAACAAATTAAAATCCTAAAAGGTACTGTACGCCTGCACCGAATTGTTGGTAAACTGAAGTAGAGACAATCACCTTTCCATCATTTTCCCCATCTTACCATCGGCAGAAAAGTGTCTAAATAGAAAACTTAAGGCGGCAAAAGTTCTCTTGTACAGTAGAATGAGCATGAGAAACACACAACAACAGGGGTGCATGAATCTTTCTCCACTACTTGCCCTCGTCCATTGGATCGTCGCGGTTATGAGACTGAGGTCTCAAATCCTTGCCCTCTTGGGTGGATTCCTCAGACATTTTGGAAACTGAATCTTCAAGTGCCTCCAGAAAAGATAAAACTGTGAACTTGTCTGCACGCCAGGAGAAAACTAACAAGTATTAATCATAATTTAGTCAGGGTACCATGCAATAATAGATTGATGAACAATTTATGTTGCCACTCAAGACTCCTTGTGTGGAGGTCTGAAACCAAAGGTAGCTGCAAGCAGCAGCATGAGTCCATGGGCCCAACATTTGATTCTTTTTTCCCTTTTAATGTGCCACATTTGGCATTCATCTTTCACATGAAGCCCTCTAAACTCAGTTCATTTTCCCCTTGAATTATATAATCAATCCTGGTCAAAACTTCCCACATTTTCTACTTGAATTATATAATCAATCCTGGTCAAAACTTCCCACATTTTCTACTTGAATTATGTAATCAATCCTGGTCAAAACTTCCCAAAAAAGACTTCAGTTAAGTCATGAAAATATGTAAATGATTTTCTGAAGAGAACCATGAATTTAGGAACAATTGATAAGCTGCAGGTTCAGGAACCACAAACCACTCACATTTACTGGGGTCGACCCCAAATTGAGACAAATCTATTTGTCCAGTTCGGAGAACCTTCAAACAAGAAGAAAAGTGTTAGACCTTGTAAAACAAGCTATCATGAAAAAGACAAGAAACAGAACAAGAAAGATGGGCCGCCTCGCATTTCTTACATAAGTAAAAGAATCCACTTGCTGACGGAAAGGAGGGCTCTGCAACAAATCTAAGATATCCTCTGGAGTCCAGTGACCCTGCAACCTCATAATTACTGCAAAATGCACCAACATAAAACATAGAGGAAATACCAAACATAAGAACGTCTTATACCTCAGGTAAGTGAGATGTTAATCCTTCTTCAAGAGACAATGTCTCAATCAATGGCATTATCAAATCAGGCTTCAGAAGATCCCCTAATCCTAAGCCTAGGACAGCAAAAGAAAACATCATGGAAAGAAAGATTTTACAATAATGCACCACATGCCTGAGCATATAATTTGCAGGAAAGAAAGGTTTTAAAATCCTTTCACAGCTTACTACACACATATAAAATAAGCATTAATAATTACCTTCATCTAGATCACCCGAACCACCTGCACCATGTACCATCACATCACATCACACAAAAATTCAATGGTCATACCTAAGGACAGCATACAGAGATATGGACAAAAGTACTCTCTGAGAACATACCTCTAGCACCAATATTACTCAGGATTCTCTGCAAGTCTTCCATTTTCACTGGTCCTGATGAAGAGGTTACATCACTAATTGCTTCTGCACCAAGGTTTGGGACAACTAAGTCTCCAGCCCTGAAAGTTATGAGCAAAAATCTCATCAGAATAAAAGAAAAACACGACATAATGTGTTTATATATATATATTGGGCAGCTACTTTTTCCATAATAAAAGTGCTCCCCAACCTTTCCTAAGTTATTTTGCAATGAATCACAGGAACTAAACAAGTTTATACATAGACAAACACCAATTTATGACCCTAAATTTCCATATAAGAGATTCCCTGAGTTTTAGAAGTTATCCAGGGGCAAGCCTGTGCAAGGGCATAAGGGGATGGTGGATTAGACAAAGGCTAAGTGGCAGATGAGACGTTTCATTGAGAAAATGGTTTTGAAAAATTCCTTGAAAGATATCTTGATATTTGTTGAATAGCTATTGATAGCAAGTAGCTTAGGTCATCTATGTGAAGACTTACGAGGGACTTTACCACATCTTAGGTCATCAGAACATTGTATAAAGGAACAGAACCAGGAATGTCATCTTTGAGTACGTTGGTTTGTTGGAACAAATGTACCTTGATGAGACATTATCTTCAAGCATGTCTTCAGAAACTTGCAAAGGAGCAGCAGCATCAGGCTCTTCTTCATCAAGGAACTCTGCCAGACAACAAGACAAAGCAGTGACATTGCTGACATAAGAACTTCACTCAAGAACAAGTGCTGAAGTTATAAGCCAGGCCATTAGTTTGATGGTTTAAAACTGGTTAGAGAAATTGTAGGAAGACAAAAAACGAAGTTCACTCTTACCAAGTGTTTAACTAGGAAAAGAAGAAGACAAGAAATCCAATCAGTCATACATGACCTTTCCGTGTAAAAGAGGATTTCTTTATGAAATTGTGGAGATGCGAGAAGAAAATGCAGATGCAAGATAAAAAAAAAAAGTACCCTCTAAGAGAGATGAACATTGTGCAATTATACAATGTTCTTATGTGAAATGAGCAAAAAGTGATTTATCAACTACATCAAATTGCCTACATTTAAGAGAATGGAGGGGGGGGGGGATCTGCTTTTAAACATAAGCCAGGATTATTAGAAACAAAATAATGAAGGGTAGCATGGTTAACCAAGGACTCAAAACATGAAATAAAAATTTACCTAATGGAAGATTGATATAATAGTTGACAGAACTACATAATTGTGAGTCCTCTTCAGCTTTTGGCTCCTGCAAACATGGTATACAAAATGTTCCAAAATCATGCAACAAACAGCAAAGTCGATGTTACAGATAAGAAGGTGAAAGACACAGAAAATGAGCCTAACCTGCATCCAAAAAAAAAGCTTCCGATCATCTGTATTGAATTTCAAGATGTAAACTCTTCCCGAAACTTGATTAACCTGAATAAGCCAAGGAATCATGATAGTACCACAAATTATTAAAGACAAATATCCTCCAACTTACGAAAAATGAGAAAGAATTGAGTGTACCTTCTCAAAAACAGCCTCTTCAGGAAAAATAATCTGATCCTATCAATCAATGCGTCAAGAAAAAAGTACCAAGCTCCAACCACAAGAAATATCAACGAAGCAAACATATATATATATATAAAAAAAAAAAAAGATACATCTTCCACAGCATTCAAATTCCTATCAAGCCACTGAAAATGAAGCAAACCCTCCTCACCCTGGCACAATTCAAAACTTGTGACTTCAAACAGGAAAACAAGATGCTAGAAAAACATAATATCTTGTACTAAACAAATGAAAATCTTTACATAGGCACGAACTATATGTAATACAAAAAAAAAAGGGTGCAGTTTACCCTTCCAACGCGAACTAGTCCTTTTCGCAAATCAGGAACAACCTTTTTTCCATCAAAAACCATTTTACCAGCACGAAACTCCAACATAATTTCCTACCAATGAAACAACAACAGCACCATAACATAACCTCATCAAGAAAACCACACTTATACATACAAAAACAGCAACTTAGGCTCTAATTGATAAGAAATAGAGATTTTAAGAAAGACCCACAATTTTAAAAGTGATTTTGTTTACCTGCATTGCTGGAATAGCTTCAGCTGATGAAGAAGCCGTCATTAATCTGTACTTGCTCTGTCAAGCTTCCTTTTTCAACGCTTAAAAAAAATCTCAAATTCCAAAATCAGAAACAATATCAATAAAAACAAAAGAAAACCAAGAACTGGAAAATTAGCTAAAAAGGCGTACCTGATGAATTATTTGAAAGATTTCTAGAGAGAGAACTCGAGGATTTGAAGGGTATTTATTGTTTAGAGTTGTTGCTGTTAGGGATTTTGTTCAAGTTTTCTGTGTATTTTATACTTTTACCGGGGCTCGGTTGATTTTCAGATTACCAAAATGATACTCCGAGTTTGACAAATATCAAACAAACAAGGCTAGATGTTTGAGGCAAATATTCGTCTAAGCCCCTTATGTTGTGAATTTGGTGCTTTCACATGGCAATAGAAAAGTGTTGTTAATTGTGCTCACAATTAGATAGTGTTTGGTTATTGTCGTGAGATAAAAAAAACAAATATAGTGTAAATAGAGATGAAAAAATTGTGTTTGATAGTGATATACAAGACGGTGTAACTATTTATGTATTGTATTTGATTGATGGTGGACAAGAAAAATTAAAATATAAAAAATAATTATTTTATCCTAAATATATATTATTATTAAACTTATATATTTTAAAAAATAATTAAATATTTTTTTTATATTGAGTGTTGAGATTGATAATAATATAATAATTTTAGTTATAAAACCTAAGTCGACTCATGACACGAGGTAAAACTCGATCAAAACCAAATGACTTTTTTATATAAAAAAAGTTTTATTTGAAATGACATCATTTTGATACTTAAAAAAATAAAGTCAACCCGGGTTGATCCAGGCCTTCTCCCGGGTTGATCTCTAGATGAGATTTTAAAACTATAATAATAACTACTTTTATCATGTTCTTTTTATACCTTTTATTTTGAAAGTATAAAATTCACTTTAAAATTGTATCACTAACTAAGTTATTTTTATATTTTTATTTTTATTTCTTCAACAAAATATATCTATGTGACCATAATCTCTACATTTTCTAACTAATCAAACATTATCCGAGAACAAGGTGATTTTTTATGTGTTCACCACACTCAATATGAGATACCTATGATCATCATCTATTCTCTCATTTGATTTGATTAGAAAAGGGTAAATAATTTTGTTCATGGTTCACACAATACATGTATGACTTGACTTTGTTTTTTTTTATTTTTTAGATTAATATAGATGTTCGGGTCAGATTGAGTACACCTCGACTAATCTCACGGGCCCTGAAGTTAACGATCAAGTAAGCTTCCAGTGACCCTAAGGTTTGTGAGACTCGAACTGGTGATCTCTGGAGAGCAAATCCATGACCTGATTAGTTGAGCTACACTTATCAAAATTAACTTGATTTTTTTTTAAAAAAAGAATTGTTATTGAAAAATCACATACAATCACAACCTAAAATATTAAAAGCATGAAATAATCAATCTTCATTCATAAATGGCAAAGGTAAAAATCTTTTGATAAAACTCAAAAAATATAAAACAAAGTCTAAAGTACAAATACAAAATTATATATGTATTGACAAAAATAATTAAAAATAATAAATATATTAAGTTGGGTATAGATCTCATCCACCCTGTAACACTGGGGTAAAACTTATCATAATTAGATTGGAAGAAGATGATAAATATATGATGAATTGAGTGAAATTATTATCCCATAACTACCATAAGCTAGATTGTTAAAAACACACCCCATTGCACTTTTAAAAATATTTAAGGATTAAATTGAGTTGTTAGAATTTTTAATAACCTCAACACCAAAATCTTTACTGTTTGGTTACCATTTTAATGATTAGATGGCAAACTAGTCATCCATGGAGGAGGAAAGTTTTCAAAAAATTCAATTAAGTCCTAATAGTTTTAAGGGTACAATTGACTCCTTTTTCAATGACTTATTTATCAACACCGGTAGAAGGCGATTTTATCAATCTTGGTGTCAATCGATCAAGCTTGAGAAGAAGGGGCAAGATGATTATTCGCTACAAACATAGGGAGTCAAAAAGGCGATTTCTGGCAACAAAGCACTGTCTAAATGAAAGCGTAGGGTCATATTAGTCATTTGTGAATCAGAAATCCACATTTTTCATCTCTATCTACCAAAAACGAATTAACAGTACCGTGAAACAGGGTGTTTAGAGAGAGAAATGGGTGAGACTGATTCGAGTTCTTCTTCAATTTGGCAAGAAATTGAACAATCTGAGAGGTAAGTAATTAGTTTTGATCCTTTTCTTTCAATTGTTTTTGTGGGATTTTTACAAATTGATTTTTGGTACTGTTTTTTTTATTAATTTTCGCAGCTACTTAGTTTGTTCCATGTATGAAGAGGCAGCGACTTTAGCTTCTTCAATTGTAAGACAATTAAAAGGCAGCAACATCTCTGATAATAATGAAGCTTTTGATGAGAATGAGTTGTTTGACATGTTGGAATCAGCTGGAATGGTGTTTGTTCAGGCTTTGAATCAACTTGGCAGGTAAAGATGTAAATTCTCTCTTTGTTTTTGCTGTTTGTTTCATATCATTAGAATTTTTCTGAAAGTGGGTTTTTGGGTTTAATCTGTTTAGTGCGGTATGGTATTGGCAAACTATGGTGACTATCTAAATGTAATGAAATTTATGACGTTCAATGCAGGACATCAGCTATTTTAAACGAGCTTAAAGTGCTGTTTGTTTCTGCTACAGCTATTCCTGTTCAAGTTCTTCTCACAGGGTATTCTTTACCTTTTTCAAGTCACTGTTTGTTTTTTTTTTAATTCAGATGGGAAAGTTATTTTGCTTTCAGTGCATGTGAAGGGTTTTAGTTTTATAATTTTGTGTTTTGATTTGTTTGTATATCAGGAAGTGCTAAAAATGCTTCTTCAAATGGTTTTGGTTTTGCTATGAAGATATGTATGTTTAGCTAATGATAGTGTAGCTTAGTTCTTGAGAAGGTTATTTATGGACTTTGTGTAACATTTTGATAGGTTAATTTAAATAAGTTTTCGAGAAGGTACTAGGAGTTTATTGAACGTTTAGTATCTTTGACCCGCTTATCAATGGCATATAAGTTTTGAACAAATGCCTTCGTCAAATGTGCTTCTATATTTTGTGGAGGTGGGAGTCACTTTGATTTCATTTTTATTTGTCAGGGCATGTTTTCAGATATCAGGAGCTTCTTCTGCTGGTGTCCGAGAGTTTCTTGAGGAGTTCCTCAGCAACTGGAGTTTAGTGGATGGACAACACTATGTTCTTGTTGGTGCAGAAGTAGATGTTGATGTCCAGGATGGATGTGACAGGAGGTGTATTATGGAAGTTGACAAGTATATGGAGGTTGTTGAAGTCTATGCTGTGACACTTCTTGGCACGACTCTGAAGGACATGGACAATGCAATCTCATGGGTCGAGAAATCTGCATTACCTGAGGAAAGACGACAGGTAAAATTTAAAATCTTGCATCTTATGTTGGTGTCAGCCACTTTTTTGAATTGCTTGAATTAACTGTGTGCTGAATGTCCATAAATCAAACAGTTGTGGAATTTTGGCTAATCTATGTATCTTATTATATTGCCATTTTTTTTCAGGTACTTTTGAGGCGACTACACTCTCTATATTCTCTCAAAACCATCAATTCATCACAAGTCTCAGCGGTTATGCACGAAAATAACCACGAAGCTCATTATTCTTCGTCAAAAGAACTAAATGGTTTCGAGGGATCTCCAAAAGGATTAGAAGCCAATTACCTGCCTCCTGGAGAGAATAATACAAAACAAACAATTTTGAAGCTGTCGAGGCGTGTAGATCCATGTCTTTGGTGGTTCCGGTCAGTGAATTTGAAGTTTGGGAATGTTCGAGTGGTGGTAACAAATGGGAAAATTCTCCTTGGATTTCTCTTCCTTCTTACATATTATGTTCTTCGGAGGAAAGGGGCTACATTGAATGGGTAAGATGTGTTATTGCATTCCTGCAATCAATCCTTTCATGATAGAGGGGGCACAAATAGGATTCTACTTAAAGTTCACCATGTCACTTGCTTCATGGTTATGCATGCAATAACTGAACCTTTATGTGATGGAAAGTAAGAAACTGAACTACGCCTTTGTTCCAAACTAGTTAGGGATGGCTATATCACATAGAAAGTAAACCAAGAAAAGACTAACTGTGCTTCCTTGTTAGCGTTTTAGAGAACTTGTAATCAGTGGGTATCGGAACTCTTTCAATAGTGATTAACTTAGATCACAATTATTGGTTGCTGAATTCTCATACTGCTTGAATAAGAAATGATAGTAAATTTGAACTAGCTGTAGAGGAAATCAAATTTGCCTTTTTTCATTGATAAATAGTCCCTTTCTTTTATATATATATTGCAGACTTGTTAGGAGGCAAGTTTCGGCAGCAAAGAAGGCTATGGTAGACTTGTGGCAGCTTGCATTTTCATATCAAGTGAACCCTCTAGCTGCGGTTCAACCTCTCCCTACTGCAACACGAGGCGGCCGGTGATGGCACCATTTTTCGAATAATGCTTATGATTCTCTCCTTTTGGAGCTAATTCACGTTCTGTCATTCATATGGGGGAACCGTGAAGTAGCTCAAACTAAATTGCAAATACGTGTTCGATTATCTAGAACATTCGTATCAATCACATAATAATGATGTGTAACCAATGATACCATTACAACGTTGGACTACTTTGTTCTTCCTTTTCCCTTTTAGAAATTGGATATACTATGTTTGGCGTCCAATCACTCTGTTGTGCTTATAAATATTTAAAATAGCTGAATTGTATTTAATTAAATTTTATTATCATCCTTTTGAGATATAAAATCAGTAATAAGATTGGTAGAAAACAAAAAAATATTTTAATAAATATATTTCATTTATATTAAATGATATATATATATATATATATATATGTAGACATATTATTTCAATAAAATCAACATAAGAAAAATTAAAATAGAGATATATCAGCTTGTAACCCATGCTATTCCACGAGTTTTTAACATGAGAGTAGTTAGTGTTATGTATTTTAGCACGAAA
>Ga0307510_10008780_pt1 | contig 12045 bp, 6 predicted proteins | sample 12_EM_MG_FD_207224 | JGI IMG/M metagenome (GOLD analysis project Ga0307510, IMG submission 207224) | Populus trichocarpa ectomycorrhiza microbial communities from riparian zone in the Pacific Northwest, United States - 12_EM | ecosystem: Host-associated > Plants > Roots > Unclassified | place...
GCGCCGTGCTCGACGCCAGCGAGCGGCTGACCACCAGCCTCAATTTCAAGACCGGCCACGTCCACGACGAGTTCGTCGACCTCGCCGACCGCGTCCACGAGATGCTGAACGAGCGCATCGACCGCATCACCGGCGAGTTCGAGCAGCGCTCCGCCGCGATCGTCGACGGCATCTCCGAGCGCACCGAGCAGGTGCACGACAGCCTGAAGAATTCGTCGGACTCGCTGCTGCTCGAGCTCGAGCTGCGCTCCAACGACCTCTCCGCCAAGATCGACGACGCCGGCAACCGGCTCGCGAACCAGATCATGACCTCCGGCGACAAGGCCAGCGACGCGCTCGACGCCACCGTCAACACCCTCGTCGCCAAGGTCGTGAGCCAGACCGAGACCGCGCACGACTCGCTGTCGCTGCAGATGAGCGCCTTCGACGAGCTGGTGAAGAACCAGGGCACCGAGCTGGTCGAGAAGTTCGCCCGCGACTCCGGCACGCTCGGCGCGCTGATCACCCGCCACATCTCCGAGTTCGACCGCACCGTGAAGACGTTCGGCGGCGAGATCGTCGAGCGCATGGGCCAGCGCACCCACGACATTCATGAGTCGCTGAAGACCTATGTCGACAATTTCGACACCCGCTTCAGCGCGAATGGCGGCGAGATCACCGCGATGCTCGACCAGCGCCTGGTGCAGTTCGAGACCACGGTCGGCGAACGCGTCACCCATCTCGATGCTTCGCTGAACGGCAAGATCTCCGGCCTCGACAGCACGATCGAAGGCCACATCAAGACCTTCGACGAGCAGCTCGGCGGCCGCGTCGGCGCACTCGAGCAGTCGTTCGACACCCGCGCCAGATCCGTGACCGAAACGATCGACGCGCGTCTCAACACGCTCTCGACATCGCTGACCGACGGTGCCGCGCAGGCGATCCAGTCGATCGACTCCCGCCTCACCCACCTCACGACGTCGCTGACCGACGGCGCATCCCAGACCATCGAGGCGATCGACTCGCGCCTCAACCATCTCACGACCTCGCTGACCGATGGCGCCTCGCAGACCATCCAGTCGATCGATACCCGCCTGACGTACCTGACGACGACGCTGACGGGCGGCGCGACGCAGGCACTCGAATCCATCGATTCCCGCCTCACCTACCTGACCACCGCCGTGACCAACGGCGCCTCGCAGGCCGTGCAGTCGATCGACACGCGCCTTACACTCCTGACCTCGACGCTCACCGACGGCACCGCACAGGCGATCGAGGCGGTCGACCGCCGCATCACCGGCGTCACCGAGATCATTGACGGCCGCAGCATGCACCTGACCGACACGGTCACGGCGCGCTTCCAGGACATCCACCAGGCCATCGAGACCAAGGTCGGCTCGGTCGCCAGCGACATCGACGTGCGCGTGGCACAGTTCGAGGATTTGCTCGGCTCGCGTGTCGAGGCCGTCGCCGGCCGCATCGAGAGCAGCGGCCGCCAGGCCAGCGAGGACATGATGTCCCGCGCCGAGATGATCTCGACCGCGATCCGCTCGCATGTCGAGGACGCCGAGCGCTCGCTCACCAACCTCGTGGTCAACACCAGCGAGACGATCCAGACCGGTGCGCGCACCGCCCAGCAGTCGCTGATGACGGTCTCCTCCGACGTCAACGCCCAGCTCAAGATGACCTCCGCCGAGGTCGAGCGCGCGCTGACCGCGGTCGGCACCGGTGCCGCGAACTCGATCCTGACCAGCGCCCGCGAAGCGCAGTCGACGCTGGTCGCCGCCTCCGGCGATGCCTCCAACCAGATCAAGGGGCTGTCGGCCGACGTCGAGCGCACGCTGTCCTCAGCCGGCGCGGCGACCGCCGCCTCGATCCTGGCCGGTGCCCGCGAGGTGCAGACCACGCTCGTCACCGCGTCTTCGGATGCGGCCAACCACGTCAAGACGCTCACCGCCGACGTGCAGCGCTCGCTGTCGCTGGCCGGCTCGACCACGGCGGAATCGATCACCGCCGGCGCCCGCGATGCGCAGAGCGCGCTGATCGCGGCCTCGAGCGAGACCGCCAACCAGATCAAGGCGCTGTCCTCGGACGTGCAGCGCTCGCTCTCGATGGCAGGCACAGCGACCGCCGAGACCATCATGACCGGCGCCCGCGAAGCCCAGAGCACGCTGGTCAATGCGTCCTCGGATGCGGCGAGCCAGGTCAAGTCGCTCGCGGCCGAAGTGCATCGTTCGCTCTCGCAGGTCGGCCAGTCGACCGCCGAGACGATCACGACCAGTGCCCGCGACGCCCAGAGCACCCTGCTCTCCGTCTCGGCCGAGCAGACCAGTCAGGTCCGTTCGCTCGCGGCCGAAATGCAGCGCGCGCTGGCGACCGCCGGCGGCGCCACCATCGAGGCGCTCACCAGCGGCGTGCGCGAGGCCCAGGGCACGCTGATCTCCGCGTCGACCGACGCGGCCAGCCAGATCAAATCGCTGACCACGGATATCGAGCGCACGCTGACTTCGGTCGGCGCCGACACCGCCTCGACCATCCTCAACAGCGCGCGTGAGGCCCAGACGTCGCTGACCTCGACGTCGGCGGATGCGGCCAGCCAGATCCGCACGATCTCGACCGAGATCGAGCGCTCGCTGAGCACGGCCACGACAAATGCGACCAACGACATCCAGACCAGCGCGCTCAACGCCCAGAACGCGCTGATCAATGCCTCCAACGAGGCGAGCTCGCGTGTCAAATCGAGCTCGGCCGACGTCGAGCGCTCCGTGCTCGCCGCCAGCAGCAGCTTCGGCCAGGCCATGACCGGCAAGACCGACGAGATCGTCACCTATGTGCAGCAGCAGGCCGACCGTCTGACCAACATGATCGACGCCAAGCGCGGCGCGCTGGTCGACGCGATCGGCTCGAAGACCAGCCAGCTCACGCTCGACATCGACCGCGTCACCTCCGATGCGCTGAAGTCGATCGAGACGCGCGGTCAGGCCTTCTCGCAGACCATGATGGGCAACGGCTCGGAAGTGGCCCGCACCATCAACTCGGCGAGCGAGATGGCGACCGGCGCCGTCAACAAGTCGCTCAAGGACCTCGAACAGGCCTCGCGCTCGGCAATCGACCAGTCGCGCCAGGTCTCGATCGCGGCCGTCACCGAGATGCAGGAGACCAGCAAGATCCTGCGCACCGACACGGTCGCCCTGTTCGAGCGCCTGCGCGAAGGCAACATCCTGCTTCAGGAGGTGCTGACCGGCGCGCACGACAACCTCAACTCGCTCGAGCGGGCGCTGGTGACGCGTGTCGCCGACTTCGTCTCGGCGATGAACGACGTCACCTCGCGCAACGGCGCGGCGACGCAGAACCTGGAAGACCAGCTCAACGTCTTCAATACGAAGACCACGCGGGCGCTGCAGGACCTCGGCGAGCTGTCGACCCAGTTCGACGCCCACGGCAAGGCATTGGTCGAGGCCGCCCAGGTCGTCGAGCTGAGCAACAAGAACACCACCGCCTCGCTTGCCGAACGCAAGCTGGCGCTGGAATCGCTCGTCACCACGATCGACCTGCGCACGACCGATCTCGACCAGCGTCTGTCGCGCTTCACCGGCCTGCTCGATGAATCGCTGGCCGCTGCCGAGGAGCGTGCCCGCGACATCGCCCGCGTCGTCGCGGAGACCGCAGGCGCAGGCTCGGCCGCGATCACCCGCCAGTTCGAGGCGGTACGCACGGCGTCCGAGGAAGAGCACCGCCAGACCATCGAGGCGATGCACGACATCTATCGCAGCACCACCGACGAGGCGGATGCGATGTTCAAGCAGTCGACCGAGCGCTTCACCAACCTCGTCTCCAGCATGAAGCAGATGGCTTTCGAGATGCACAACGAGCTCGAAGCCACCCGCAACGAGCTGCGCCGCGGCGTGCTCGAGATGCCGCAGGAGGCCGCCGAGAGCACCGCGCAGATGCGCAAGGTGATCGTCGACCAGATCGAGGCCCTCGCCGAGCTCAACCGCATCGTGGCCCAGCACGGCCGTGGTCTCGACGTCTCCACGGCGGGCCGCGCTTCTGTCGCCGTCCAGCGTCAGGAAGAGCCGATGATGGCAACTGCCGGCGCGCGCAGCACCGAGACCCGCATCCGCGACACCGGCAGCGCCTCGACGCTGCCGCCGCCGGACCTCGGCATGCCCGCCCCCTCGCGCCGCACCGAAGCGCCGCCGGTCGCACCTGGCGGCAACGACCAGGGCCGTGACGGCTGGTTGTCGGACCTGTTGAACCGTACGGACGCCAACCAGGGCGCCCCGACCGGTCGTGAAGCCCCGCGCGGCCGCCAAGCTGCACCGGCTCAGCAGCCGCAGGCCCCGCAGGCTAGCAGCAATCCGCTGGAGTCGCTGTCGCTCGACATCGGTCGGCTGATGGACCGCAACCTCGCGGCCGAGATGTGGGACCGCTACCAGCGCGGCGAGAACAAGGCCTTCACCAAGCGCCTCTACACGCCCGCCGGCCAGAAGGCCTTTGACGAGGTCGCCCGCAAATATCGCGCCGACCGCAACTTCAAGGGCACGGTCGACCGCTACGTCGCCGAGTTCGAACGCCTGCTCGACGAAGTCGCCCGCGACGGCCGCGGCCCGCAGGAGCTGCGCAACCACCTGACCTCGGAGACGGGCCTAGTGTACACGCTGCTCGCGCACAGCGCGGGCCGGCTGGGGTAAGACGCAGCTCGCGAATGGCGAGTGGCGAATAGCGAATGAAAAACGGAGCCCTGTCGGGCTCCGTTTTGTTTTGGGCGGTCGTAGCCCGCATGGAGCGCAGCGGAATGCGGGGCGCCAAGCAAAGAATCTCGGACTACGCTGCGCTCCATCCGGGCTACGCGCGCAAATCCATCACCGTCACCCTGAGGTGGCCGCGCAGCGGCCCTCGAAGGGCGACGGCCCGGCTGCATCGGGGCCGTGCATCCTTCGAGGCTCGCGACGCTCGCACCTCAGGATGACGGGACCAATAGCGAAGTCGACACTGCAACGGTCATTGCGAGGAGGGAGCGACGAAGGGAAGAGAGCGGCGCCTACTGCCGCCTCGGCGTCGCGGCGGGCTTCGGCGCCTCCGCCGGCGGCGGGGCGGCGGCCGGTGCGCTGTTGCTGGCGCCGAACAGCACGCGGGTCGGGTTGCGGTCGAAATTGTTCACGGCGCGGCTGATGTCGCCGAGGGTGCGGCGGCCGTCCGAGATCAGCAATCCGGAGCGCTTGTCGAAATCATCAGCGAGCTCGCGGATCGACTTTACCGCCTGGAACAGCTCGCCGCCGTCCTTGCCACCGGCGAGCGTGTTGAGGCCGAGCATGAGACTGTCGGCCTTGAGCATGACGCCGTCGACCTTGGCCATCACGCCGTCGATCTTCTCGGAGTTGCGCGCGAGCGAGTTGGTGAAGGTCTCGAGGTTCTTCAGCGAGTTCTTCACCGATTCCTGATTGTCGGCGACGATCTTGTTGATGTTCTGCAGCGTGCCGCGGATCGCCTCGGTGACGTCCTGGAGCTTGTTCGGATCGGCCGTCAGCGTCGGGATGCCGTCCTGGTCGAGCGGCGGCGGGGCCGCAGCTTCCTCGCCGCCCTTGAGCGAGATCGCGGCGACGCCGGTCAGGCCCTGGAATTCGAGGCCGACCAGGGTGTCCTTGCGGATCGGGGCGTTGTTCTCGATCATGGCGAGTGCGACAACCCGCCGCGGGTTGTCCAGCTTCACCGAGACCACCTCACCCACCCGGATACCGTTGAAGTTGACGCTGCCGCCGTTGCGCAGGCCCGCGGCCGGGCCCTCAAACACGACGCGCAGCGGGCTGCGCTGCTTGGTGGTGTGCAGCGACTGGAACCACAGCACGAAGCCGATCGCCGCGGCGATCACCGCCAGCGTGAACGATCCGATCAGTACGTAATTCGCCCGCGTTTCCATCAGCTACTCCGGCACCTCAGCCCATCACCGCGCGAGCGCGCTTGCCATGGAAATATTGCCTCAGCCAGGGATGCTGCGAGGCCTGCATGTCGGCGATCGACCCTGCCGCAATGATCTTACCGTTCCCTAAAACGGCGATGCGGTCACATGCTGTGTAAAGGCTGTCGAGGTCGTGCGTTACCATGAAAACGGTCAGGCCCAAAGTACGCTGGAGCGTCCGGACCAGTTCGTCGAAATCGCCGGCGCCGATCGGGTCGAGGCCCGAGGTCGGCTCGTCCAGGAACACCAGGTCGGGATCGAGCGACAGCGCACGCGCCAGCGCCACGCGCTTGATCATGCCGCCAGACAGTTCCGAAGGAAAACGCTCGGCGACCTCGGGCTTGAGGCCGACCATGGTCAGCTTGGCCATGGTGATCTCGTCCATCAGCCGCTGCGAGACGCGTAGATATTCGCGCATCGGAAACTGGATGTTCTGCCGCACGGTCAGCGAGGAGAACAGCGCGCCCTGCTGGAACAACACGCCCCAGCGGCGCTCGACATTGCGGCGCTGCGACGTGTTGGAGGAATCCAGATCGACGCCGAACACCTCGATCGAGCCCGCGACCTTCGGCACGAGGCCGATGATGGTGCGCGTCAGCACCGACTTGCCGGCACCCGATGGGCCGACAAAGCCAAGGATCTCGCCGCGCTTGACGTCGAGGTTGAGGCCGTCGAGCACGCGCGTCGCGCCGAACTGCACGGTGATGTCGCGGACGCGGATGATGGGGTCCTGAATCTCGCTTTGAGCTTCTTGCGCCATGATCACATCCCGATCGAGGCGAAGAAGATGGCGAACACGCCGTCCATGACGATGACGAAGAAGATGCCCTTTACCACCGACGCCGTGGTGTGCTGCCCGAGCGATTCCGCGCTGCCCTGCACGGCGAGGCCCTCGACACAGGCGACGATGCCGATCACGGCGGCCATCACCGGTGCCTTCACGATGCCGACGATGAAATGATCGATCGAGATGGCATCGCGCAGGCGCAATAGAAACGCTTCAGGATCGACGCCGCCATAGAGCCAGGCGACGAGCCCGCCGCCATAGAGCGCGGCCATGGCGCCGAGAAAGGCCAGGATCGGCAGCGCCAGCACCAGCGCCAGCATGCGCGGCAGCACCAGCACCTCGATCGGGTCGAACCCCATGGTGCGCAGCGCGTCGATCTCCTCGCGCATCTTCATCGAGCCGAGCTCGGCGGTGTAGGCGCTGCCCGAGCGGCCTGCGACCATGATTGCGACCAGCAGCACGCCGATCTCGCGCAGCACCAGCACGCCGAGCATGTCGACGACGAAGATGTCGGCGCCGAAGCGGCGGAAATGGAAGATGCCCTGCTGGGCGATGATGCAGCCGATCAGGAAAGTGATCAGCACCACGATCGGCACTGCGCGCCAGCAGACCTGCTCCATGTGATGCACGGTCGAGGTCAGGCGGAACGAGCGGGGGTGGATCAGGGTGCGCGCGCCCGCCGCAAGCACCGCACCGAGCATGTCGACGAGGCCGGCGACCGTGCCGGCAATGCCGGCCACGGCCCGGCCGATCTGCTCCAGCATGCCGGTGATGGTGATCGTGCTGCCGTCGACCACGGGGTTCGCCCTGACCCGGCGCACCTCGTCCACGAGGCTCGAATAGTTCGCCGAGAGGCCCGCGATCTGCGCCTCGACGGCGCCTTGCGTCAGGCTGCGGCGCAGCCGCTCGATCAGCCAGGCGCCAAAGGTGTCGAGCTTGGCGACCTCGGAGACGTCGATGAAGATGCTTTGAGAACCGCCGGCCAGCTTCTCGGCGTCCGCCACCATCCGCTCCAGGACCGGCGCGAAGCTCGCGGTCCAGGTACCGGTGGCGCAGAGGGCCAGCGCATTGCCTTTGGCAATCCGTTCCAGCTTTGGATCGCCGCTCAAGAGGTCCGCTCCCGTGCCGGGGCGCAAGAAACGGATGAAATCAGAAAGTTGCGCACGCGCCCTTACCCGGAGAAGCTATCCCCAACTGGTTAATGTTAGTTGCTAGAGGTAACTAGCGGGTTCAGATTTCGCCAGAGTTCAAAATGACTTCCAGCAAAGTTCCGGCACTTCGGGCGCGAATCGAGCGCTTTCCCATTGCCGGCAGTTTCACCATCAGCCGGGGCGCCAAGACCGAGGCCGTGACCGTTGTGGCCGAAGTGAGCCAGAACGGCCTCATCGGCCGCGGCGAATGCGTCCCCTATCCCCGCTATGGCGAGACCCCCGAGGCGACCCTTGCGGCCATCGAGGCCATGCAGGCGGCCGTGGCCGGCGGGCTGACGAGGCAGGCCCTCCAAGCCGCCATGCCCCCCAGCGCGGCCCGTAATGCGCTGGATTGCGCCCTGATCGACCTGGAGGCCAAGGCGGCAGGCCTGCGGGCCTGGAACCTGCTGGAGCGCCCGTTCCCGGGTGAGCGCACCACGGCCTATACGATCTCGCTCGGCACGCCTGAGGCCATGGCGGCGGCGACCGCGAAAGCGGCGCACCGGCCGCTGCTCAAGATCAAGCTCGGCGGCGACGGCGACGACGCCCGCATCGCGGCGGTCCGCAAGGCCGCCCCCGAATCCGAACTGATCGTCGATGCCAACGAGTCCTGGACCGAGGCCAATCTGGAGCAGAACCTTGCCGCCTGCGACGCTGTCGGCGTCACCCTGGTGGAGCAGCCGCTGCCGGCCGGGAAGGACGACGTGCTGGCGCGGATCAGGCGGCCGCTGGTGGTCTGCGCCGACGAGAGCGTGCATGACCATGGCTCGCTCGCACCGCTCCGCGCGCGCTATGACGCGGTGAACATCAAGCTCGACAAGACCGGCGGCCTCACCGAGGCGCTCGCCATGGCCGATGCCGCGCAGGCGCTCGGCTTCGAGATCATGATCGGCTGCATGGTCGCAACCTCGCTGTCGATGGCGCCGGCGATGTTAGTGACGCCGCAAGCGCGCTTCGTCGATCTCGACGGCCCGCTGCTGCTGGCGCGCGACCGCGATCATGGCCTTCGTTACGACGACAGCCTGGTCTATCCGCCGGAGCCGTCGCTCTGGGGATGAGCGATCAGCCGGTGCCGCGCCGACCAGATGAGAAGCGCGCCGGCAGCGGCCATCGCGGCCATGACGTAATAGAGGCTGTCGCCGATGCGGGCATAGATCGCACCTGATGCGATCGAGGTCGTCGCGCCGAGCAGCCCGTTGCACGCGGCATAGTAGCCCTGCCCCCGCGCGATCTGGTGCGACGGCACGCGCTGGACCAGGAGATTCATCGTGCCGACGATGGTCATGCCGAAGGTGAGGCCGTGGCCGAGCTGCACGATCGCGAGCAGCGCAAGTGGCGGCTCGTTGGCGGTGACGATCCAGCGCACCATTGCGCTCACCCCGCCGATCGCGATCAGCGTGGACGGGTGCAGCGAGAAGCGCGGCGACAGCGCGAACACGACGATCTCGGCAATCACGCCCAGCGTCCACAGCCCTGCGATCGTCAGCCCGCCAAAGCCATGGAGCTGCCAGTTGATCGCCGAGAACGTGTAGTAGGCGACGTGGCTGCCCTGAATCAGCGCGGCCGAGGCGATCACGGCCCAGAAGCCGCCATCGCGCAGTAGTGCCTTGCCGGGCTGTGCCTCGGCGGTCTTGCGCCTGACGTCGTCGAGCGGCTGCAGCAGCAGGCTGGCTGCGACCGCAACCGCAGCCCACGCAACGATGACCCAGATCAGGTCGCGCGCCGCGATGTGGTCTACGAGATAACCGCAGGCAAGCGAGCCGGCGGCAAACGCCGCCGAGCCCCACAGCCTCAGGGGTCCGTAGTCGAGCCCGTAGCGCGCGACACCGCGCAGCGCATAGGCGTCCGTCAGCGGGGTTGTCGGCGTCCACATCATGCAGGTGAGCGCATAGATCAGGAACAGCGCCAGCGGCTGGTGCTGCAAGCCGACGGCTGCAAAGCCGATCGCCGTTGCCAGCACCGAAACCATCATGGCCGCGCGAATGGCCTGTCGCTTTTCGGCAAAGGCGGTGATCTGCGGCAGCGTGGTGAAGCGCGTGATCGCCGGCAGCGCGTTGATGAGGCCGATCCAGCTCGCGTCGATGCCGATCGCCTTCAGCCAGACCGGGAAGAACGGCAGATGCGTGCCCGACACCGCAAAGACCGCCGAGTAGAACAGCGCGAGGCTCACGGCGAATCGCCGCTTCACCGCGGCTTGCGTGGGGATTTGTGATTCGCCTGCCATCAAACCAATTGCGATTCGGTCGATATCGTGGTGATCGTTACTCTAACGCGCGGTGATTTGCGCGACGAGATTGTCATGGCCAACGAAGCATTCGCCCTCTCGCCCATGTCTGCCCGCGCGGCCGAGCCGAACGAGCAGGATTACGACGCGATCCGCGAAGCCTTCATGGAGACCGCGCGCGGCCGCTGGTTCCTCGGCGAATACGCCAAGCGCAACCGCAATGCGGATACCCGCATGGTGCTCGACGCGGTCGCGAAAATCGAAGAAACCCTTGCGGCACAGCGACAACCCGTCGTCGAGGACCGCCTGCCCGACGCTCTCATCGAGATCGGCCGCGCGATCCGCGAGGCCGAGACCGTCGCGATCGCCGCGTTCGATCCCGCGGCGATCGAGGCGAGCCTTGCTGCGATCCCGCGCGGGGTGCGCATCATCAAGGAGATCTCCTGGCGCTGGCGCGAGATCGGCGCCGACGGGCGAATCTGCGACCTCATTGATTCGCAGCTCGCCTCGATCGAGGCGGCGTGCGGACAGATTTCGACCATCGACCCTCGCGTCGAGCTCAAGGCCGCATTCGATCTGCTCAGGGATCGGATCGACCAGACCGACGGCGACGCAACGCCGCAGGCGGCGCGTCCCTCGCCGGCACCTGCGCAGGAAACGCCGCCGCCTGTCGCGGAAGCTCCGCCTGTGGAGGTCGCGCCTGCCGCGATGGCGAGCGAAGGTCCCGTGGCTTTTACGGAGATGCCTGATATCGTAGCGGCTGGCGAACCCGAAGCAGCCGTTGAGGAAACCGGCACCGCCGAAGCGTTCGCGATGGCCGAGCAGGCCATGGATGCGGCCGTCGCGACGGAGATCGCTGCCGAAAGCGATATCTCGCCCGACAACATCGCACTCGAAAATGTCGCGCCTGAAGACGTCGCTCTTGAAGAGCCCGCCGCCTTTGCGGAAGTCACCGACGAGTTTTCGCTCGACGCCGCCGCGGTAGCCGAGGACGAAGCCGTGCTCGAGGCCATCGCGCTCGAGATGGCCGCGCCCGATCCTGATTTCGACGAGATCATCGCGCCGGTCGAGATGGAAGCGGCCATTCCGGAGCCGATGACCGCGGAGATCGCAGCGCCAATTGCTGCCGAGCTTCCGGAACCGATCGCACCGGAACCGGTCGTCACACCGATCGTCGACGAGCCTGCCGCCGACGCGCCGATCGCAATGGACTCGCTCGCGCGCCTCACCGACGCCATTGCGGAAGCGGCTGCCGAAGTGATGGAGCAGCCCGCCCCCGCCATGGCCGCCGCAGCATCATTCGCCGCAGCACCGGCCGCGACGCTGCCTATGCCCTCGCCCTTCTCCGCGTCCCTGCCCGAGGCCTCGCTCGGCGCCACCATCCTCGCCAGCGGCATGCTGCAAAAGCCTCGTGCGCCGGCCAACGACCCGCTCGCGCCGATCCGCCGCATGACCCAGGCCGAGAAGATCGCGTTCTTCTCGTAAGGGGCTCGCCACGTTCTCACTCTCGTGTCCCGGACAAGCGAAGCGCGGATCCGGGACCCAGCAGCCACATTCTCCTCCGCGACATCGGCCCCGGCTCTGCAGTGCACCGCTGAAGAAGCGCTGCGCCCAGGGCACGAGAGCAGAGTGAGGCGCAGGCTGTCTCCGCATCGTCATTGCGAACGGAGCGAAGCAATCCAGAGTCTTTCCGCAGAGACAGTCTGGATTGCTTCGCTCCGCTCGCAATGACGGAGTGTGGGTCAACAGCGCACTCACTCTCGCGACCTGGACCCGCCGGAGCGCGCGGCCGGGCTGCGAAGTGTTTTGCCCGTCGGGGCAGCGAGGTGTATTTACGGGCCTCACGAGTTCGGTCACCGCAACCATGTCCCCCATCGAAGGCACCCTCACCCTCTGGCGTCCCATC
>Ga0307510_10008781_pt1 | contig 12042 bp, 12 predicted proteins | sample 12_EM_MG_FD_207224 | JGI IMG/M metagenome (GOLD analysis project Ga0307510, IMG submission 207224) | Populus trichocarpa ectomycorrhiza microbial communities from riparian zone in the Pacific Northwest, United States - 12_EM | ecosystem: Host-associated > Plants > Roots > Unclassified | place...
GCGGGTGCCCAGCCACCCAAACCATATATCAAGTAGAAGCCCCACCTATTACGCATCTCAAGGCAGCCCGTACGGTACAATATACAATTTTCATCTATTCACTGAAAACTATGCCGGGGCGAAGCCCAGCTGAGCTTGTTAAACTTTAAGGACGAGCTTGCTGACATCGACTGCGCCTCGGGCGAGAGACATCGCGATTCAAGTTTGGCGGGAGAGTGAAAGGAGAGAGATGGTGGAAACACTACTCGTTCTGGGGCTCTTTTTATATTCAGATAGGTGCGGTCTTCGAAGCCCGGATCTTCCGATGAGCTGAACAATGTCAAAGCCTCGAAAGCGGACATGTCGAACTCTGGTTGTGGGGGGAGCAGCGGCAGCGGGAGGATCACGGTAGAGGTCACGTCCGCAGCCGATACAGAGATGCGGGATGCAAGTCAACTCCACACCGAATACACGGCGGCGTAGACTCAGACTGGTAACCAGCAGCCCCTCGATACCTGATCACGTTGTCAAACAGATTCGCACTTGAAGTAGAAAAAGGATACAAAAATAAATTACCAGGTAGGTAGGGCGAGAGGGCGTAAATCAACGAGTCTAAGATTACAGAGGAAGAGTACAAACTCAAAGGAAAGGCGAGGCCCTGTAACAAGGCTACAAGGGAAACCAGCTCGATACTCAACCAACGCGTGCAAAGGCAGAGAGCAAGTGGGAGTCCAATAAAGGTCGACTATTTCTCAAGGAGTAAGATGCTCAGTTGCGACGGACGCGTTCTTCTCCTCCGCCTTGAACCCCCTTCCATGGCTTGTCGGCCGCCGACGCAACCTAAATCTCAGGTGTATATCCCGTTCCCGAAGAGACACCCAAGGCCGTACATGGTGACCCTTCATAAGCACAGTTGACACCTTCTCTTTCGATGTCACCGGCGTGGATTGCACCTAGTACCTTTTTGGTTGACGTGCAAGGTGGATGTCGGTGCCGGAGGGCCGTAAGCACCACGAGTCTGTCGTTTCCATCCGCCATGCACCGCTTCTCGAGGTTTTCGCCCTCAGCGACACCGACGCGTTTGAACAGCCCACCACCTACGCCCATATCGTCGATTGAGCCCATAAAGAACTTGAAGGAGATTGTCCGAAGTCACTCCAGATCCAAAAATCCCGGGGTGCTTGCCGCTTCGGCGAGTTCCATCGCCTTATCCATCGCTTCCCCGTCTTTCAATCCTTCAGATACTGGTACCGATGAGTCTCAGTCATCCAGAGAGTCGGATTGGAGAACGGTATATGGAGCGGCGAGGATGGCCTTAGAGATCGCAAAGGAATCCTCTGATATGTTTTTGCCGCTCAAAGCTGTTGTTGGAGCTCTCACGGTTCTTATCAAGAACTACGATGTGAGTTCTCGACCTTCTCGCCTCAACTTAACGCTGACAGTTTTCACAGCAAACCGCTGCTAATGCGGAACAGATGAAAGAGATCGAGGATAGGATACAGTCGCTTGCTGATGTCCTCGCATTCCCGGTGGGTGACCAGGATAATGCAGAGAAGGCGCGGAGAAAGGCTCTACGGAAGTATGTGCTTCTCCATGGCGAGACACCGACATGCTGCTGAATCGCATCAACTTTTCCCAGGAAATTGACTGGTATAATTGTAAAGCTCGGACAGCTTTCCGAACAACACAAATTTTTCAGGTTCATGAAGAACCTCGACCACGCCAAAACCTTGAACGCTCTCGTCCAGGACTTAACTCATGCCGTCACAGACTACCAGGTATGTGCCGCAAGCACTGCCGCGCGAGGTAGCTCACATTGGTATAGACTTCGATACAACAAAACACATACGAGAACACGAAGAAGATTGATAAAAATACGAGAGACATCATTGTGAGGCGACCTTCTCAGGCTGACCCGAGGGTGATTTTAGGCTGAGAATATCTAGGAAGCCGCAGACCTCGAGCTCCTGGGAAAACTGGATCCAGTGCGTGATGCGGGACATCAAGCTGCCCATCATGACACATGCTTGCAGGGGACTCGAGTGTGCGTCCTCAGTACAATCGTGGGATGGGCAAAAGATCCTCAGGACACACATGTCTTTTGGCTTAATGGCTTGGCGGGAACGGGAAAGTCAACCATCGCACAGACGTTTGCCGAAACAGTTTCGAACAATGGGACCCTTGGCGCAAGCTTCTTCTGCTCTCGGGATTATCTCCGTCGAAAGGAACTCAAGAACATTTTCCCTACACTCTCCTATCAGCTCGCATGCAGGTACCCCAAATTTCGCAATAAGATCATTCAGGTCATCAAGCAGGACCCGTCTGTAGCATGCAATTCGCTCATATCTCAACTCGAGGACCTGATCGTGAATCCTCTCGCTTCCACAGAAATCTCGTGCGCCATCGTCGTGGATGCCCTGGACGAGTGCGCCGATGATCAGCCGGCCTCAGCGATGCTCTCTGTCCTCGCTCGCTTCGTCAAGCAGCTACCATCCGTCAAGTTCTTCATCACCGGAAGACCAGAACCACGCATCCGAACAGGATTTCGTCTCCCCCTCCTGGAACCGTTCACTCAGACCTTCTTGCTACACGAAGTCAAGCCGTCCAGCGTCGACGAGGACATTCGATTGTACCTCCAGGAGAAGTTGACTGCGGTCGCGAAACGAAGGAGTGACTTCGATCAAACCGACCCGTGGCCATGTGATGAGGACCTCATCACGCTAACCAAGAAGTCATCTGGGCTATTCATCTTTGCCTCCACCCTGACAAGGTTCATCGAATCAGAACATCACGAGCCTGGCGACCGCCTACAACTCATCGTCACCCTCCCAGACAGCACCGTTCACGAGGGACGCGCGGGTATCGACCTACTCTACACTCAGGTTTTGATGCACGCATTTTCTGACGTTAAAGAGGTAGCGATGTTCGAGAATCTTAGGAGGATTTTGGGCGCAGTAATCCTGGCGTTCAACCCGTTGTCCCGGGCGCAGATTGCAAAGATCCTCAATATCAAACCATCCATCATCACCACAATTCTACGGCATCTCCACTCGGTTCTTCTCGTCCCCAACGAGGACTCCGAGATCCGTGTTTTCCACAAATCGTTCCCGGACTTCATGCAAGACCCTGACCGTTGTCCCGGTTTCAATTTCCTCGTCGACTCTCCTGCTCACCATGCGGACATGGCACTTGGATGTTTGGGGTTGTTGGGGAATTTGTTGAACCCGAATCCTTGCGATTTGCCGGACTTCGTGATGAACCGGGATATAGCCAATGTCCCGGAACTCCTGGAGGACAAGTTGGGGGGTGAGTTGCGGTACGCATGCGGCTATTGGGCCATGCACGTTTGGTCTTCAGGCGCCGGTGACGACGAAGACGACGACCGGCTGATCTCCTCCGTGATCAAGTTCTTCACAGCTGGTGTCCTCCCATGGGTTGAGATTATGAGCCTCGAGAACCGATTGGAAAGTGTAATTCACAGCATTAGGAACCTTTTCGAGTGGACTGATGTGGTGTGTCCCCTCAATCGATGAACAAGGAAACCATTCTGACTATTGTGCTCCCAAAAATAGGTTGAAAGTTCTACCTCCCTCCTGTATGAACTGGCAGAGGACCTCCTCCGATTTACGATGTGTTTCTTCCACCCCATCCAACAATCTGCATCGCACATATATCACTCCGCTTTACCCCTTTCACCGACATCATCGTTGATTCGCTCCAAGTCCTCCCGGGAAAACACCAGAATCGCTGGTTGTTTTGGGACCCTTGGAAAGTGGGGGCCAGTTCTACGAACCATACAAAGTACCCTAGGGGACTTCTCGTGTGTGACCACCATTGGTTATACCAGCACTGCCAAGATTGCTGCTGCATGTGACAATGGTACCGTGGGCATCTACGACACCGTTACCGGTGTTCTGAGGCTGTCTCTGAACCCGCCGAATCCCATCCAGGCGATAGCAGGCTCCCCAGATGGTTCCACACTCTTCTGTACGCACCGAGAAGGCCCTTCAATAACTGTATGGGACATCCAGACGGGCGGACTTATCCATACTTTCATCCTGAAGGGAGAAGCAAAGGACATCGCCGTTTCCTCGGAAGGCCGCTACCTCGCATATAGCTTATCCGACGGCACACTCAACGTTTGGGAAGTTGCAAAAAAACGTGGAAGTCCTACTTTTGACAGAGGTTCGCCGATCACCTGCTTCTGTTGGCTGGCACCTGAAGAACACCTCGCGGTCGCAAGCGGGGTGTCGGTACACATTTGGGACGTTGTTGCTAGAACGGTCGTGCACATTTTTTTCGTACAGGACCTTATATGCGGCGTCGTATATTCAAAGAACCATTTTTGGTTAGCAATCACAACCGACTCAGGAGCCAGGAACGCCATAACCATTATCAACCATAAGACACGTGTATCTTATGGCCCATACCAAATGCCAGGTCAATTATCCTGTTTCGCCTTCTTGGGGGCCGCTGAGAAGCTCGTGTGTGGGATGGAAAGCCAAGGGCTACAGTTGTTTAGTATCCCAACAAAGCGTTGGGAAGAGCTTGATCACCCAGCCAAAATAACGTCTGTCTCCACGCTGTCGAACGGGATCGTGGTGGCGAACGCTGTAGGCTTTGGTATTCAACTATTGAGGCCGGACGAAGGATATGCCCCGTCTCAACGACCCATTACACCCACTCTCACTACACGTCCCCTCGATAGGGAAAAGATCATCGCCATCGTTCCAGTCACTCGGGACTGCGTCATACTGCTCGAATCTACCACTATGCGGCAACTCCTCAAAATCCCTGCGCGGGAAAACCTCTCGATTCCGACCAATCGCGCCGCCATCCTTTGTGCATCACTCGAAACCAGGGTAGCGGTTCATTGTTTTGAGGGGGGGAACGGAGCGAACCTGCAGTTGTGGAAGCTCGGTGATGGAAATCCGGTGTGGACTGTGGAGGTTGGCGAGCTACCATCCATCGGCGATATTTCACCAGCTGGTGCCCGCCTCGCGACCTTTCATGTCGCACATGACCAAGCTTATATCTGCACCCGGAGTATGAAAAATGGAGGACTCATTGCCCAACTACCTCTTGACCAACCTTGTCCCACGTCCCCCCTTGATATCACATTCGGCTCAGAAGACCAATTCTACTCCCACTACGACACTTACCGCATTCCCTACATTGTCGCTGCTTCGTCGAAGTCGCATACCCCTAATTCTTTGATTATCCGTGGTAAACAGCTACCCTTAGTTGGGCAGGCACGGAAGAGGCAATATTGCGTGGACGATAACCACGAATGGGTCATCAGTGGTTCGCAGAGGATTTGTTGGATTCCACCGGGGTATATTGGGTCGGCTCGAGCTAGCCACTGTTGGGCCGGGTCTTCACTTTTCATGGCTGGGCAGGATGGAACGTTGAGGGTATTGACCTTTCGATAATCGCTATTCTGGAGGGTAAAATATATTTCTGGCTATTGGCTATGTACTTTGTCCCCATATCACCGCGATCATCATATTGCTCAATAAACTACGTCTTGTTATGCGCGCGCTTGTGGTGATTACTAGGAGCGTTCGCGGTTGTAGAGTGACTGTACGCTGTGTAGGTATAGAATGGTTAAAAATCCGGGGGGAAGTCGTTGGCAAGGATCGGATTTGTCGGGGTTTTTGTGATAAGACTTGCAATCCGTGGTGGGTTTGCCGTCAGTTGGTGGCCCGCCCACGGAGGTGACCCCGTCGTTAATCCCGTGACGGGTTCGCTAGTGGGGAGCGCGGTTCACCTGCAAACGAGCTGGCTCTGGCTTCCGTGTCGCTGTTCAGAACGATGTGGACCGACCTTTATCCCGCTCTCTCTTCCCGCCAAATGTATTCTTTGCCTCTGAAGCCGCCGATCGTGCTTTCATTCGACTTGCTGTTGGGTCAACTGAAGGATGCGTACCACTCCGACTCGGATCATTTCGGAGGACTTGGGCCGGTAGCATCTCTCAAATTGGTTTGCATTTCAAGTGAAAACTAAAAAGGCAAAGAGAAAACGGAAATAAACAAGGGTTCAAGTGAGTCGTCGGGAGATTGACGGTAAGGACGAAAGAACGTTGGAGTAAATTTCATCTAACGCCAAGTTACCAGAACCATTAGGAGTAAAGAGACATACGGGGAAACAGAACGAGTCGGAGACGGCAGAGGAAGATTCCAAAGGTTTCACAAGGCTGCGACTACGGGAGTTTGTATAGCATTGACAATTTGACCGAGGTTCGAAGTGGTTCCATGGGGATTCCGACTGTTTCCTCGAACCCCTGTCTATGACTCGGTGTCCAACATCGTGGCCGTAGCCGAGCAGAACTCTGGGTAGGGTTGCGTCGCAAACTATCCAGCGTCTGAAGATGGTCGTCATTGAAAGCGGCGGGGGTGGGTGATGAAATTGAAGGTTGAGGACGAGTCGTGGTTCGATGGAGGCGCGGGTGCTTTGAAACCCGCTGCAGCATCAGGGCATCGTAGTATTCGTTCACGGAGAGCCCACTGTGGGATGGCGCGTCTTAAACAGTAGCGGCAACCGCTCCCTTCAAGTTCTTGCACTGGCCAGTCCGATCGGGTACCCGTCATTTCATCGTCGACGTGACACATTCACTATCCGCATTCCACTCACCCCACCTTTCCCGTTCGAGCTCGACCTCTCGGCTTAGTCCACCCGGGCCCATGGACGCAGGGTACACCAGGAAACCTGTTAAGACCACCAGAGACTCTTTCGAGGGTACGTAACGAAGCGACTCTCCGCCAAGTCAGTCACACGAGCGAAACCTACTCGCACAAGGGGCTTGCCCAAGAGTCGCTAGGGAGTCTATCCAATCCCGCAACCTCAATACGTGGTCACGTCAACCCGCACCAAACCATTCTGCTGTAACTGTTCTCGTTCACGCCCATCTCCAACTATCCCCCAGTGAACCGCTCGAGAAATGGAAGGAAATTTCCTTCAAATTGTGTTTTCACCGTGACCCGACTTTGCCATTATTCTCTTCTATATTTTCCGCGTGCCTGCATACCTGCTCCCCTCCGAAAACTTTCCTCCGTCAATTGTCTCTCCTCACCTCACGCAATCCGCTTCTTGTGCATTAAAATACCCCTAGTTTGGGTTGTCTTCTATCCTGCATTCCTGGGGCCCTGTATCCTCATGATGGACTGTTAGTCCTCCCGACCACACTCGCCTTAATCGTATCCCTTCCTCCAAGAGACTGTTCTTCTCTGTGGCCCCCCTGTTTTCCTTCACATCGTTCTCGTCCCCCCGGCCGTCGACCTATAACGCGCGGAGCTTGCAGAGGTGTCAGCCCTTGCATTTTGGAAGTTGACCGCTTCCCATGTTTACTATTCGTTCCTCCTCGTCGTTTAACGTCTGTTTACAATGTTACCCTCTCTCTGTGTTGGGCGTACATACACGCTTTTACTTGTTCGTCCTTATGTTAGATGAGATTATAGGTCTGCACAAGGAAGTGTGTGCGCGTGTGTTCCATTACAATTGCTACTTGGAGGATGAGGAACAAAATATAAACTCATTGTAAATCGCTGTTGGGGAAGTGGTTCAATCGCCACCGATAAATGAATTGTCATTGGACATTGGAGTGAGGGGTCCTGAAGGTACATCAAACCCAAACTTTTCCGCGACTTCCTTGTGAAGCTGAGGCTGATTTTGTGAGGTCAGTGATGAACGATACAACCAGAAGGTCAACCTACATCAATGTCCAGCTCGTCCCTGAAGAACTCATCCAACCCCTCGTGTGGGATGACGTTTGCCTCCGTTGCAGTGTAGGCGGGAACACCATATGGGTCGCGCTTGGCTAGGCCAGGAGGGTTATTGTACCGGTCCAGGAGGATGCTGTCGGTGTTGGTGTGGACGTCGTGGAAGGTTTGTGGGTTGCTGAGCGCAAACACTTGTAACACGACACAGAGGTGCCATTGCGCCTCTGGAATGTAGAGGATGTTTCGACGGTAGGAATTGATTATGACAGGATCCACAGGATCGTGCCCAAGGTAGAAAACTGTTGCATCCTGGATATTGGGTTCGCGTAAACCCGAGACAACGCGCGTCACAATGCGGGTGTAATCCGCAGGGACACCGAACCTGTGTCGCTGCATCACAGGATTAAGCACCATCGAGCGGAACCCTTTCCCCATGACTTTAGCAGACCAGATTTCCTTCCCCAGCTCCTCAAGCATCCTCTCCGCATAGCTAGATCGGCGTTGTGCCTCATCGGAGGGGTTGGTGATGCCGTGCCCCCGCAATTTGTTAAACATGTCGATCACGCGAATGTATGCGACCGGGAACCTCGACTTCCTTCTTCCGGACATGGGTACTGCTCCGGTGCTGCACACTGAAGCGCTTGTAGACGGTGACCCCGGCGACCTCGTCCTGCTCCCATTGATCGAAGGATTCTATATTGAATTGACACTGAATCCCGTACTTCCGGGTGCTGAGTGCAGTGCCTGGTGAGCAACACCGAACGAGCAACGAAAAGAAAGCGCTCACCGGACACAGGGAGGGAAATTTCCAGCAAGGTCGTCATCCACGTCGACCTCCGTAAGCTCTTCGTGAGGCGGAGGACTGTGGATCGACGTTGGAATATCGAACGGTCTCGCGGGATAGACAAAGTCGGGGTGGAGGTGGAGGGGGGGAGGTGCTGGGGGTTTCCTCCGTTGACCAGCGCCCGTAGATTTCTTGGCATTTTGACTTCGAGACGCGGTGATCCAAACTTGTTGATCGGAGTCCGAAAGGCTCAAGCTTCGCGGCCGTTCAAGATGTTTTCGCGTACATTCAACACTGGTACCATATCCCCACGGCATCATCTCGTCTCTCGCGTACTGAACAATAAAACACTTGCGTGTATTTCCTCAATGCCAATTTGTACCCATTCTACCGCTCACACACTGGACGCTCATGACGTTTGCGGGTGGTATCGTGGTGTCGGACCTTTGTGCGAGCTGCCAGATGACCCGCGCTCGTGTATTTAAATCGCTCTGGGTCGGGGTGCGAACCAAAGTCGGACCTTGGTGGTTGGTCGACCTTCAACGCACCTTGCGTTATTCAGACTCGGCGCCGGGCATGGGAGAAAAGGGCCACCCGTTCCCAAATTTAATGCCGGCCTAAACTACAATGGTCCCCATTCCCAATTTGAGGAAGAGACGCGATAAATCGTAGTTGTGGGACAGGAATCGACGGTGAGAAAGGATGGGACAGTGCGTTACGCGGTCCCCAAGGTCCAGGGGACAACCACGTCGTAGGCGTAGGTGATAAGTTGACAATGGCTAGTTACAACGTCGTAGAACATACCTACTTGGTGGGTACAGCGCTCAACATAACATAGTGAAACGTAGGTAACTAGTCACAACAGGTACTGAAGTCACAAATCCTCAACGCGTCCACCGTAGGAGTGGCTTGCTGGAAATCCATCATCGCTGTCCGCCTGAAAACCGTCTGCCCTTGGAGGTGACGGTCGCCAACCCATCGAGGCCCGTTCCAAATGCCCAAGCATGGCTTCAACAGTGGGTCGGACTTTCGGTTGGGGTGACCAACACCGTTCCAGCATCCCCCACAAGTCATCCGTAAACCACACCCCTCCTGGCCCTTGCGGTCTCATCGGACGTTCGCCATCGACGACTTTCCTCACGACCGTGATGTCACTATAATGCGGGAACGGGGGTCGGCCGGTGAGCACTTCAAGCACCACCATCCCAAATGCGTAACAATCGGATTCCTTCGTCGCCCGACCATCCTTGAAACCGAACCGGCGCGGATTAAGACGCTCCGGACTCATCCACCTCGCCGTACCAGCGACCTTAGGCGAGATCGAGACCGTAGTGCGTGTCGAGTCCGAGACGGTGAGAAGCCTGAAGTCCGCTATACGAGCATGACCGTCTCGATCGATCAGGATGTTCGCCTTAGATAAGAAGGGGCGTTAGGAGGTGGGTAAGCAAGCGACTCGCGTTCGGAATCATACCCCTCTCAGATCTCCACGTATCATCCCCTCGTCATGGATATATGCCAGTCCCCGGGCAGAGTCTTTGAGCTGTTAGGGATGATTTCATCAGCGATGGGCACAGTCAGCAGTAGTATCGTCCTACAGGCTTGAACCGATTCGCGTCCTCATGCGCCTTGACAAACTCATTGATGTTTCCGTTGGTCATCCATTCGGAGACAATCGCGAAGTGGCCGTAGCTCATTGTCACTCCCAACAACGGGAGCACGTTCGGATGACAAAGCCTTTTCCACATTATAACCTCTTTGCAGAACCTCTGCACAACCGCGGTCAGCTCCTCACTGCGCACTTTCAGAAAACTTCTGTCGGTGACCCACCCTAGCAATCCTACCAAAGTCCTTCGCAGAGTATGTTCTCGGGACCTTGACCGCAACCTTACGACCTTCATACTCGCCCATCCACACGTCAGCGAATCCACCTCTGTAAAACGGGCCGTCCGATAGGTCATAGCAATGCGGGATTTGCAGCAGTGATCTCGGAAGCAAAGCCTAGCGACCGCATATCCTGCACAAAACCCTCAGACATTCATTCCGGAGTCGTAACGTCAGGCCATCTAACATCTACTCGGCCAGATGAGAAGTTCGGACTCAAGTCAGTGGAGTCTTCTGAGGTAAAGGCGTGGGGAATTACCTCGTCCACCACGTTGACAAACGACTGAGCATCGTCCCCGCTGAGACACTTTGCCGCTTCAGTTTCATTGCGGTCGGACAATAGGTCTACGATCAGGGAGACGCGTTCAGCTACAGCGAGAGGGTGATCAATCAAGCGTTTCCACACTGGAATGCCGCTGTGTGTGAGGAAACGGTCGGGTGGAGGAATGAGTGGTTCCGGAGCTGAGGTCCGCGAATCTCGCGTGTGCCGGTGAGCTTCCTGATCCCAGCATCGTTGTATCAACCTCCATAATCTGTCTGTTAATGTGAGGTGGGTAGCTCACCTGGTCAGTGGTTCGTGCAGATTCCTCTCGGTCCAGCTCCTCGGATGGCCGAGATGGGGGAGGTGTGCCACTCGCATCCGTGCACTCGACAGTGATTGTGTCGGATGATTCCTGTGTGGGCGGATCGGCTGCTGATGGAACCACCGGCAACTGGGGAGAAGGTGGCCTCCAGGATCTCGAAGCCTCCCTCAAACACTGAAGGACATCCTCGATGCTCGGGTGGTCCTCTGGTTGGGCCATCCAACAAGATCCTAATACCTCCCACACTTCATCCGTGAACCACACCCCTTCTTCTCCTTGCGGTCTCTCGGGCCGGTCACCCCTAAGTATCTTCCCGGGAATGATCCAATTTCCAAACTGATAGAATGGCAAACGCCCGCTGAGAACCTCCCATATCACCATCCCGAGAGCGTAACAATCAGAAAGTTTCGTTGGAAGGTGGCCTTGGTTCTCCAGGTCAAAGAGCTCCGGGCTCATCCATCGAACGGTGCCACCCTGTACGGGTAAGCTAAGGGTTGTTGCGTTATCCGAGATGATTGTAAGAAGGCCAAAATCTACGAGGCGAGCGCGACAGGTTTGGTCGACCAGGATGTTAGCCTAACGGATAAACGTCATCCAAAAGCACGATGCGGCTGTAACGTTTTAAGACGTACTCCCTTGAGATCTCCGTGGATCATGCACTGGTCGTGCATATAGATCAAGCCCCTTGCGACGTCGCTCAGCTATGAGGGCCACGCAATCGTCAGCGACAGTCGCGAAATACAGGAGCTCGAACGGCGAACGTACAAGTTCAAACCGATTCGAATCCTGACGTGCAGCTACAAACTGGTTTATGTTCCCGTTTGACATCCACTCGGACACCATCGAGAACTCGGTCTCGGTCATTATCACTCCTAGGAGTGGCAACACGTTTGGATGCTGAAGAGCCTTCCACGACACGAACTCCTTGCAGAACCCCTGCACGATTTACGATCAGTATTTGAAGGGTCACGTTAGAAACCGAGAATGCGACTAGCGACCCACGCGGATGACCTTCTGCAGGTCGCTGGTATCATATATCCTCAATCTCTTGACTGCAACCTCTCGTCCCTGATATTTACGCTTTGATATGTCCCCG
>Ga0307510_10008782_pt1 | contig 12041 bp, 10 predicted proteins | sample 12_EM_MG_FD_207224 | JGI IMG/M metagenome (GOLD analysis project Ga0307510, IMG submission 207224) | Populus trichocarpa ectomycorrhiza microbial communities from riparian zone in the Pacific Northwest, United States - 12_EM | ecosystem: Host-associated > Plants > Roots > Unclassified | place...
AAGCACCAAAGGGGGGACCTCTTTCTTCCAAGGTAAGAAGTGCCACGCTATCATACTTCTTCCTCTTCTTCCCCTCCCCTTCCTCAACTTGCTCAACTTCCTCAACTTCTTCATTTTCGTACGACTCTTTATTTTTTGTTTCTCTTTATTTGCTACAGTTCCTTTTTGTCTTTTACTTTTTCTGCTGTAATTTGCACTTCTTGCAGTTCTTTCCTCAACTACGGTTCTTACCCGCTTGAGTACTCTTAACTGTCGCCCCCTTCCACAAAGGTAAATCTTTCAGCTGACCCCTAACAAACCGGAGGTAAATCTCCTGAATTGTCTGCTCCTTCCATCTAGTCCCCTTCTCCCCCTAGCTATAACGGCAGGCATATTTGAACAACCTCTCCTCTTTCAGACTTTTTGTGTCAGTTTCTTCGTCTGTTTGGCCTCGTCATCATTTTTTCTAGAGCACAAGTCTGAGGTGTTCTTCCCTTCACTTCGCCTCCCTCTCTCTCTCCCTTAGTCAACATTTTTTATTACCTTTTCTGCCCATTTTCCAAGACATAGCAATCTCTCCTTGTCACTTAATCCCTAAAGGGTTCAACACTCATTTCCCTTCCAGCCAAACGATTCACCCTATTAAACATATTGGTCCCACCCCCCAAAGTCAACCACACCAACTTTTGCACTCCTACTTCTACCGCCATTCAGACCCTGGTCCGACTGTTCGTTCTTGGAGAAATAAGAGAAAAAGGGCAACTGCAAACAATTAAAAAAACAAAAAAACATTCCAAGCTAAATTAATTCAATTATTGGTCATCCGAAGAAAAGAGGAAAAAGAGCACCAGGGGAAAGAAAAAGAAAGGGAAGGGAGGGAGCAAAGAAGGCAAAAAAAAAAAAGAGAGACATCCTTTCTAAGCTACCCTACCCGCCAGAGAGCCCAGCAACCAAGAAAGGTCGACAAATCAATCTCCGCCGTTTCGTTCTCAGGGGCAGGGCCTCGTGCCTTGGTTCAACCTCCACACATTTGTCCCGTTTCCTTATGGTGGATGAGAGAGGGGAATTTTACATTTTTAATTTTTTTAATTTTTTTCCCTTAATCTTTTTTCATAGACATTTAGTGCTCTTCGGGAGAGAGGTTTCTGGAGGAGGAGGGGATTGCCCAATCAGTGGAGCGGAGCTAGTCTTTGCTTGGATCAAGCCCTCTTCTTGCGCACCCTATTATCACCAACCCTTTTTTTCCCCTGGCGCATCAGCTCTTAAGACAAAAACTTATACTAATTCCAATTGAAAAAGTAATACTCGCTGGGTGGGATGGTGCGGTCAAGTGGGGCGTCAGAAGCAACACCTCCATCATCATCATCATCGTCTTCCCATCCATCGACCTACCAGACTGCAAAGCCCACTCACAGGTCCACCCCTTCGACATCTTCAACGTCATCCGGGAAGGGGGTTGTGGCGGCTCCGCACGTGTCGTCTGATTTCTTTGAAAGGAGGTCCTCCATAGCTCAGACCGAACACAGCACTAGCACCGATAGCAACAGGACAATAAGGGGTAATCGGAGTGTTGATAGAATTAGTTGGAGCGCGGAGGGAACATCAGGGAACTCACGAAGTGACAGTGTGGAAACTTCTACGGTTGTGGCGACAGCTCCTGTTGTGGTCGCCCCAAGTCCTGCAACTGCCCTGCGGATCCGTCCGGCTCTACGATTGCGTTCGCACTCGATAGGTACGGTGTCCCGGGCTGCATCTATAGCCTCGTCGCCCCAACGACGTGGAAACAACCCCTTGACGAGCTCGGGAACGAATTCCTCCATAACAACTCCTTCCACGAGTAATTCTGAAAGTTCTCAGTTCTGGACATCTTCTCCCCAGCGATTGAGGGCGAATCCAGATCGCCTTTTTACCAGCACTCCAATTATCTACCCTGACGAGGACCCGAGAGCTTATCCTGAAATACCTTCAGGGTCCCAGCTGGCGCCGGCATTACCGCCTAAACCTCCGCCTGCGTCCTCCCTGTACCCCGCCTATGCTGTCGTAAAACACTCGGGAGAACCATTGGGGAATAACCTGCAGAAGAGCAAGGACCCGGTCAAAGCTCGAACACGCGAGCATCGGTCACATTCGCAGAAAGCAATGTTGTCTTCGGCACTTCAGAAAGCCAACACGGCTGTGACGCTAGACAATGCTGAGAATTATGAAGGAGCAATGGAAGCCTATGGAGATGCTTGTGTTTTGTTAGGTCAGGTCATGATGAGGGCTGGCGCGGATGAGGATAGACGGAAACTACAAGCCATTGTGAGCTTCCTACCCCGATTTCTTGCCCTTAGGTCTTCTTTCCCCGGGGAATCTCTCACCCGGCCCATGCAGCGGTTATGAAGATAGTCATCAGTCAATTTGCAAACACGTGACTAATTGAGGTGGGGGAGTAGCAAGAGACATATACCGAGCGAATTGAAGAGCTTCGAAATTTATCACCGCGCCCTACAGGGATTGAGAAGGAGCTGCCTGCTAGACCATTGACGGAAGAATTCACTGACCAGGAAAGCCTGTACCCGCCCGAAGATGACGAATTGACTGTGATAATATCAACCGCTACCGCTGCCTCAGTGGTCGGGAGTAATCGGTATGCCAAGGGTGTTCCGCTGGCGACAGCTGTACCCCCAAGGAGAGATTCCTTGTACCTGGGCCCCGATTTAAATTCAAATCCCGAGCCCTTACCGCCGCTGCCCATCGCCAGGTCCAGGTCTGCAGAGCATATACTGGCCCCCCTCTCCCCAGGGCGGCCGCCTCATTCGCCAAAGAGGGATGCAACAATTGAGGGATTGAAGCATGATCTTTACGAGAGCAATAATAGGGAGTCCTTTACCTTTGGGGCAGCTGCTCTGTCGCCCCGGTTTTCGCCTGCAAAGGAGCGCGACTATGGTATCCGAAGATCTGTGTCAGATGCATCGTCAATTTCGTCGCGAAGGTCATCATCGCATAGACAATCCGGCTTATCGTCAAATAATACGCATTCCAGACAGGGAAGTGAGGCTTCCACATCTTGGTTGAACACGATCGACGAGTCTGGTGGGTCGGTATCTGGCGAATCATCACCAGGGTGGACAAGGAGGAAGCCAAGAAAGCAGAGTGATAGGGAGTTAAGAAGGAAGAAGGAGAAGGCAATTATGCGGCAATTTGAGGAGGATTTTGATTCTCAGCTTGATGCGGCAGTGGAGGCGGCCTATGATGATGGCTATGAAGTGGATTACACATATGATCGTGATGATGATGAGCTGTTAATGATGAGAAGTCCGAGGGCGGATGCTGAGAGAGAAAAGGAGAGGGTTAAGGAGGTGGAGAGGGAAATGGAGATGGAGATACAGAAGGAAAAGGAAAGGCGATTGGAGCGGGAAAGGTTAGGGTTTAGTGATAAGAGGAGAGATTCTGATGTGGACTTTTTCGACGATATGGAGGGCAACGAGTCTGACGAGGAGCGGATGCTGGAGGAGATGACAAGAGGCTATACGCTTGACGATTTTGAATTTAACCTGGATTCGAAAACAGCATTGCCTCGGCAGTCGGCGTCCACCACATATTCCGATTCGGCATTACCTAGGGAATCAGGTTCGAGTGGCTACTCGTCAGGAACAACATGGGCAAGCTCGGTTAGTTCTGCGCATATGCTAAATGGAACCCTCTTGACTACCGTAGCAGAAGCTCCAGTAACACCTCCACCCCCACCCTCAACTCTTCCGCCTCGCCTGCCTCCGCCCTCGCTTCCTCCTCAGGTACCACCTCCACCACCACCACCGCTAGCGCCGGCGCCCTTGGCACCGTCTGTACAAAAAATTAAGGAACCGTTGCCAACGCTCCCTAACCCTAATATTGCAGCGATCCCGGGGCTTGCAGTTACAAAGTCTTCAAAGAGTGTAAGAATCAGACGCCTTTCGGCCTTGGCAGAGCCTCTCAAGGTCGAAACATCAGTGCCCAATACGGTTTCTTCAAACACAACAGCCGTACCGACAACTTTGGTGCGTGGGCCGTCACCACAACCAGGAGCAATAGACTCAGAACCTCCATCCGAACCACCTCCATTACCACCAGTAAACCCTCCATTGAACGCCCCTCCAAAGTCAGCCTCAGCGGTATCCTCGTCCCGACCGAGTGCCTCCAGCGACTCTAGAGACGGCTCGTTACCGGATCCTCCAGCGACTGCTCAAGGTATTTCTGAGAGAAAACTTTCGTCACCAACGCCCCAAACGCTTGAGCCTCCTGGGCTGAGTGTTCCGTTGACAAAGACAGTATCTGACGACGGCGCATCAGGCTCTCCAGCTAGGTATACTCCGCGAATTACTGGTATCCCCGGTTCGCTGAGGCAGATACAATCGTCGGCGAGCTTGAAGAGCAGGAATGTTGGTGGGCCCGACACCGAATCACCAGCAACCCCCCACAACGGCCTGTTTTCGTCATCTAGCACTTCAAATTTAAGAAAAGCATTTCCGAGATCTGCAACTCCGGCTACCCCCACCATCGTACCTAATACACCAATGGGCGCCCCTCCAACTGCTGGACTCCCCGCTGGTGGAATGCACCTTTTCGATAGCAAACTTCATTCACCCGCTACACCTGGTACTGAAGAGGCTCTCTCTTCTAGTATTCCAGTGCCTCTCGAACCCTGCCCCCCCGAGCCATTATCCAAGCCCTTCTGGTTGATGAGGTGCTTCTATCAAACCGTAGCCCACCCCCGTGGTGGATATATCTCTGCTAGACTTTTTGTGCCTCGAGAAGTCTGGTTCATCAAGGGGGTTAAAATCCGCGCGGTGGATGACAAAATTTCTGCATGCGACCTTGTCAGCGCAGCATTGGCCAAACTCGCAACAGTAAAGCATAACGACATACACGCTCTCTATGAAGAGATGCAGTCGCTCGAAGGCGTCCTTGATCGCGCGCAAGCTGTTCTCTCAAAGAAACTTGGAAATGAAGTAGGATCGGTCGGCGCAAGATCCCTTTACCAAACCGAGCACACAACATCAGAAGGCAATGCGCATGACATGGTGACCAAATCCACCGGCGTCACAGGAGGGAAGAGCTACTTTTCCTTGCGCAAGCTCCGCACAAAGACTTCCAACACTGCGCTCGCTAGCTTTGGTTCGTCGTCTAATCTTGCGGGCGGGGACTATTACGGTAGCAGCGGGTTGCCGATGGCGGTAGGCGCGACAGATTCCTCTTCTCAGCCTAAGAGGAACTTGGAGGGTGTTACTTTTGGCGGGCCTCATGCTGCTTATATCAGTGCTCTGGCGAGGCTGTTTGATGCCGCGCAGATTCTCGGTGAGCGATTTATGAACACTATCCTACTTGATTCAGTCTCTTTCTCTTTTTTGTTTATCAAATAGGAAGCTAACAGATGCATGTGCACCACTGTAGACCACCTCCCAGTATTCGACGAAAGCAGCCTCCCTAAGAAGACTGCCTTATCCACCAAAGTCGGACTAGAACTTAGCCACCGTCATGCAGCAGAGTTCTTTGGATTCTACATTTGTCGTTTCGTACTAGCGGACATCTCCATCCTTCTAGACAAGTTTGTGAAGAGAGGCAGTGAATGGGTTGCGCAGTAATGTTGACTGGCATAACTTTTTTCTCTTTCACTTTTTTTCATCATACTTGGTCTTCTACTTTCATTTATGTACCTATTTCTACTCTTTTACCATCAAACTACTTTTCTACATAACTCCATTGCTGTCTTTGTTTGTCACTGTTATTACGGCGTTCGTCATGATTTTGGCTAGCTAGATACCTACCTATTTACATCCCTCCCACCTTTCATGCACATATTTTATTCTGCTCCTCTACCCGCATTTTCTCATACTCTTTTTGCTGTACGCTTTCTCTTGGTCGATCTAGTCGGCGAGCATGTTATGCCGCCCGAGTGAACAAAATTACACTACACTGAACGATTCGGATAGATGGATGGATAGATATATATCATAGTGCAGCACATCTTAGCTGTTACTATACACCATGTTCTACTGAATCTAATCCCATACCAGCCCTCACAGGGTCTGTAGCATTATGAATAGCTAAAAACAAGCCAGTAATAACACCAAGATCCGAAATGCCACTGGCGAACGAACTGCCATTAAAGAACTGCAGCTACAACTACGCTAGGTTAAACTAACACCCAGCCCCGCTTCTCCCCCAAACAGGTTAATATCGCGCTATTGGATTTGTGGAACGGTAAGCGCGATCTCAAAAGCACGGGACGAAAGTTCAGCATCAATACGAAGAGTATATGTGGATGCAGCGGTCGAACGAGGAGAGGTGAGTAGGGCCCTCCCCTCCACGATGGAGCGGGGAGGTCTTGACAGCGATTGTGATGGTAAAGAAAGGTACAAGAGGGGTATTCTACCTGACCCCTAATCGTGCAAAGTTGAAGGATATTGTATTGTAGCGCATGAATCAGGAAAAATGCTCCTCGAGTAATCGTGTCCCCGCCCCGCAGACGGTCTTGAGACGGCAACCTGTGCATCTCCTCAAGGATCGTCCTCCTGGAGACGCGCTCTGAGCCCTCTTGCTACCACTAAGGAAGATAGGAGGTGTGGTGGAGTGGTTGCTGAATGAGCTCTCAGCGGGAGTATGCACAGTACCACCCAAGCCAGCACCAAAATTTTACACGAGTGATAGTTTATGTCGGTAAGGGTACTATCATAGATTTATCCAAGGTCGGAGGAAACATAAATGCGGCAGATTTTTAATACCTATCGGATTAATAAATTCAATGGAGCTATTGCCCGCTTCTTTACACTTTTCACACTTCCTCTTGTCCACCACATTCCCCCTTACTGTCCCCAGTTTGCCCTCTTGTTAGGTATCACAGGCTGCTGCTTAGTCACGCACCCGTCCCAACTGTCATTGGTGGTGCGCCCCCAGCGTCCCCCCCCATGAACTTTCTGTCCATCAATGCTTCCAGCCTCAGGTAGACCGGGATAAAATCCAGCTCGTCCTAGCACAACTCTCATCACCTCACCCCCCCGTTCCCCATCTTCGGTAATGACACTTTCTGCTACTTCCCTTGCTCGATCGACGGATCCATTGATTCTCGCGCGAGCGCTGAATTTCCGGAGAGTGGATTATCGGCTTCGCTCAACCGGCATAATATATCATTTCTAACGGGGTACCCACTGGCGCGTCTTCCTTACCCGCCGTATATGATTCCTACCCCATTCTTGATGTCTCTCTCTCGACTCTAGATAACCCGCATCCTGAGCGCCCCCCCCCGGATCGGAGAAGCTGGAAGATAGATAGATATCCGTGAAGGGGAATTCTTTCCTTTCCTTTCCTTTCCTTTCTCTGGTTGCGAGATCGTCCGGTTGTTGATGTTGCAAAGGAGACACTTGTATAATATACCTCGCAACCCAAGTACAGTGCAGTACCACAGCCGAAAATCGGTGGATATATATATAGCCCACCAGACCTAAATGATACAACCAATTTTTTTTTCCCTCTACTCCTCACACCGGCACGCTTTTCACTCGGGAGTAAGGGAGTAAGTAAGGAAGGAAGGAAGGCTAGGTGTAGTTGATCTTTTTGTTATTAAGGTCAGCCAAATTATTATCACCAGCATCAAGCTGGGATAACTTAGTTGCGAGGTATGATATATGATACAAAGTTATTGCGCGTTAATTTGCCAACACCCGCTGTATATGGTTGGCGCGAGAAGGGGAAGAAGGGGAAAGGGAAGGACAACAACCGTCGGTAAAAAACTTTTTGTCGAAACGAAACGAAACGAAACGACTTGAAATCTGAATGGATGGATGGATGCAACTCATGATTATTATTTTTTGCCATTTCAGCAAAAAACCTCAATTTGTCAAACTAATCGCACCGTTGGCCGACAGGGGGCAATATAATCTAAATAATATAATATTATTATCATACCGGTAAAGTGCATCTCAAAAAAAAGAGTTTTGAAACCCAGAAAGCATCTTACTTTTTTGCTTCATTTCTAACTAAGCTATCCTTTAACTAAGCCAACTACTCAAGTACCTAGCTAACTACTACCACATAGCTACAGGACCGAGTACCGTTACTGTACACCACCATCACCACCAACCCCTCCTTCTTCCATCAATGCTCAAAGTCCACCATGCCCGATGATTAGGAAACCCAAGAATAAAATTTTAAAAAAAAGTAGAAGAAAAAAACTCCCTCCAAACTCCACATCATCATTGTCATCGCCATCATCGAATTCGTAATACCATTTCTCTTTTTTATAGAAAAATAAATATGGAAAAAATGAGAGTATAAATAAAAAGGTATCATGGGTCGTTAATCATCAACCATTCCGCAGTAGCACTAGAGAGTGGTGCTGGTGCTGGTGCTGGTGGGTGTTTTTGGCAAGCAAAGAATAAAACAAGAACGGAGGAAAGAGAAAGGAATTCGTCAAGGGCGTTATGGAGAAAACAAAGTAAGCACAAACATGGGTACAGGAAGGAGCAAGGGGAAGGGGGGTATCTCTGGCATCTGAAGGCAGATGCATGGAAAGGAAAAACCAATGCGACATACAGCAAGTGCCTTCAAAACAGTAAAGCAAGGCACTATATGGTATAAAATGCGCATGCAGAAACCAAGCTATCAAGCCAGCAAGAATAACCACTTCGTCTATCATAACCTAACCACCAGCCCTGCGTTGCAGAACAGATCAAACAGGCATAAAGAACCAGTGAATCGTTCTAGCTCACAATGTCATAGATGTCGTAGGCAGAGGGAATCAAACAAACACCCCCCCCTCTCTCTCCATCCCTCCCCAGTCCAAACACAACACAACGAAATCCAAAACTAAACCAAATCTTTTTTTAACCCACCCCACCCAAACCAAACCAAACAAACCGCCTTGCTCCTTCCACAGTATAAAAAATAAGAGAAAATGCATCATGTCATAGTCGTCGTAAATGGGAATAAAAAGACAAAAGGCAAAGGAGAAAGAAAAAAAGGTAAATAAAACAGATTTTGGTTGTCTTCCTCGCCTGCACGCCTTGCTTCCCAGGCCTGGTTCCCTTCCACTTTCCGAGTCCACCCACACGAATCTTGGCTCCACGAGAATGGACGGACGGGACAGGACGAGACGGACGGGACGAGACGAGAAGGAACGGAACGGGATAATATGGTAATGGTAAAAAAGGTCATTCATATAAATATTCGTTAAAAAAAGATGGAGGGGTCTCTTAATAAAAGACGACCGAGGCAAAGGAGGCAAAACTATAGAGCAAAAAGGAGAAAACGTTGGGAAAAAAATAACAGACGGAACACCTAAAGATTGCAACAAGATGGATTTGGTTGGGAGAAAATGTGGCAACAAGAAGAGAAAAAAACGGACTTCGCTGCGTTACTTCATATCTTTTTTGGAGACGAAGGAAGAACATAATGAGAAGATGAGAACGAGGAGATAAGAGGATATAAGAGGCAAAATGAAAAAAAAAACCCGAGTATAGCCGGCCCACCGGATCACAGTAACCTGTTCGTGATTCAGAGAATAGAAAGTACTGTAAAGAAAATAAGGAAAACAATAGTGAGGGAATCAAAAAATAAAATCGAGTAAAAAAAGGATTACTCTCAACTCCAGGAAAACAAAATTCAATGTAACACTGCAAAAATGCTTTTGGAGATTTTGAGAGGTCGAAGAAGTGAAAAAGAGGAAAGAGGGAAAACAGTAAAAGTCTATAAATGAATTACCGCCGCCCCCGGGTAGTGCCAACGGCCGATCGTGTACGATTAAGACGGCCATCAGCATTCCTATCAAATGTACTCGAGTTGATTCCCCCAACAGTGGGCGTCGAACCCTCTCGGATGGTCTTGCGTCTCTTGAGACCGTTAATCCCACCCTCCGAATCACCACCTGATCTCTCATCATGCCCTCTGCTTGAGGGACGAGATCCATGCTCGTCTTCATCGTCCATCTCACGGATACGCTTATTCGATCCAGGAGTAGACGCTCCATTGACGCCAAAGGTCTGTGGTGTACCTTGGGCAGGCATAGAGACACCCATACCTGGCTGGTTCTGATATCCGCTGTCTGGAGCCCCAGTTCCATTGGGTCCGTTGTGATCAGCCGCAGCTTCTTGGCCACCATTTACCAATTGGTAAAGGTTCCGTGCGGGTGCTTGGCGGATTGCGTTTCCGTTAGTAGAGTTCGCCCTGGGCGGAGTAGAGTATCCACTCTGTACCCATTGTTGAGATGGGTTGGTTGTACGCGGCGTGGCACCGGACCCGCCATCGACGGTCCTCGGAACAGACACGTTTGACCCATTATACGTTGATCGTGCAGGGGTTGAAGGACCTTGACCGCCATGATTTGGTGAGCCCGTTATCTCTGGAGACAAATGGGGAGTGTGGTCGCCCTGCATGGAAGGATAGTAATTACCAGTGCGGTGACCATTTGCATAATTGGGATCGTGTGTATATTCCTCCTCATGCTCAGGCTCATGCTCAGGCTCCTCTTCCCCATGGTCTTCACGTTCCTCTCCCTCAGCAGCCAACCCGTTTTGCTCCTCCGCATTCTCTTCCTTCGGATGGGTGTCATCTGCGGTGTTTTGTCTAGATGAAGGCCTTGAAAGTGGGGCAGGTGGCCCACGAGAGGAAGGCGGACCCATAGGCCCAGGCTCCTGCCTTTGGTTCATATATTGAGGAGGCTGCCCAAATCTCTGCATATTCTGTTGTGCAATGCTATGCTGAGACATAGAGGATGGATTTGATGAATACAAAGATGGCGGCGGTGGGTACGGTTGTAACTGCTGCAGTGCACCGCCGGGAGGTGTAGTTGCTGGTGTAGTCGGCATTGAACGAGCACTGTTCATCACATTGTCGATAGCCGAGGACTGACCACCAGTGCCTCCAACTGAGGAGACCATATTCCCGTTCCAGAAAGTTGGACTTTCCGAGTTACCAACGCCCATAACACTGGACGCACTTGAAGGCGGTGTCGGGAATGACATGCTTCGCTCTAGTCCCGGTCTTTGCAGTTGATTCTGCGGGGGATGGGGTGCCAAATTAGGGTGAGGTGGGAGCGATGTATGCATGGGGTGTTGCATCGCATGGTGGTGGTGCATAGGGGGCTGTGATGAGGGAACCAGCTCAGATGGGTTTCTCCTTTGCATCTGGTTCTGTTGCTGCTGTTGCTGCTGCTGCTGCTGAAGGGCAGCATTGTCCTGTTGCCTGCGATGCGCTGCTGCCATCACCGCATTTGTTCTATTGGTGTTTGCGGGGTGGTAGAGCAAAGCACCAATGTTATGCACGAAAAGTGGGTACAACAGCTCGGTAATCTTCTCCTTGTTGGCGAAGTCCAATGCACGATCGAACGGTATCCTGCAGGCACCAAGGTAAGCTTAAGTTCTCGTGGGAGAAAAATTAGTCGTATAAGGACTAGATGAAACGGCGACGCACCACACTCCCTTGAGGTGCATCGGCCCAATCTTGACCACATGCCGAACTTTCTCGCTCTTTAAGATGCCATCACGTCTCCCACGGGTCATTCCCGCAACATTCAGGAGTTTCGTTCCATTAATCATATGGTTGTCTAGAACAAAAACCACATCCATCCTTGTTAGCTCGAGAACACAACGATAATACACTATGAATAGCAGGATAAAGGATCGACGAACCTTCTCTCCTTGCCACACAAACACCCTTAGCCTCAACCTGGAAGCACAAACTCCCTTCGTCCTCCCACAAGGTGGCTGTCACTCTGGGTTTCATTCCGGGCGGAGCGTGCTGACCGGTAGTATCAAAAGGGGGTTGGTTCCCGAAGCCAGTGGCAGATGTAGCCGATGAAGGCGTCTGAGGGCCTCCCTGAGATACAGATGTAAGTGATGATGGGGCAGGCGTCATCTGGGAGTTCTGTGGTAATGGCAGAAGTTGCTGTGTAGCATGGACAGACATCGGGCCTGATACGCCTGGCTGCCCGGCCGGTGACGAGACGCCATTCTGGCTGGGGAAGAAGGGAGCGAACCCATGATGGGGTTGAGGATAGTTAGGCTGCAGGACCGGGGGTTGAGGAGGGAAGGACATGTTACTACCAGAGG